>Ga0209363_1002017_pt1 | contig 10356 bp, 8 predicted proteins | sample WorMetexBAHAMAS3_FD_187385 | JGI IMG/M metagenome (GOLD analysis project Ga0209363, IMG submission 187385) | Marine gutless worms symbiont microbial communities from Max Planck institute for Marine Microbiology, Germany - Inanidrilus exumae... | ecosystem: Host-associated > Annelida > Digestive... | reverse complement strand
CTTCCCCTTAACCACCCGGCCGCAGGAGAACCGAGCTACGGCTGGTAAAGATCGTGCATTTGGTTTGGGAGATATGCTCGCTGACAGACAGACAGACAGACACACACATACACACACACACACACACAGATGTGCTCATTACAATACTTCGCCACCGCCTTCGCGGGCAAAGTAATAAATTATTGCTTATAAATTATGTATAAAATTACATCCATCATCAATAAACTTAGATTACCACAAATATTCCAAGTATCAGTTACATATTACAATGTACTTTGAGTATTACACACATCTAAGAGTTAACGGCCATATGCCTACAAGTAACGTGAAATGTCCTGTGATTGTCTACATCACAAAATGAGACGTACTGTTGTGACGATAGTATATGTAGCAGCAAACTTTGGTAATTACAATCACCAAGCAAATGTTGCCGATAATTTAACACATCCAGCTAATAATATCTAATGGAATGTAAAACTACCAATCACTTCACAGCACACATGCAGACAAAAACTGAGTTCACACTTGGTCTCAACTAAACTCAGATACAGTCTACGGAATATGGTCAAAGAACAATGACAGTTTACTTTGGACGACAATTAAAAGTAAAAGTAAAGTAAGTGTTTCGCAGTTTGCAGAATCTCTGCCACACCACTACGGGAAACTCGCATGCTATATGGGATCAGTGTTACCTGCCACCCAACAGAGGTGAGAATCCTGCCTTTACCCCCAGCCGAAGCAAGTACTCGATTTAGCGACCCCGGAGGCATGCAAGGCCGCTGTTACGTGAAAGCAGACCGGCCAGGAGTTGAACCGCACCCTATCAGTCGCATGTCCAATGCTCTACCACTCAGCCACCATGCTACTGCAACCATTACTTTAAGTCTCTGTTTCAAGGGCTATAGCAAATGGGTTGAGAACCTTTCATGATAATTACGGCACCGATGCCAACAGGACAGTCATCTCCAATGATGCCGGTACCACTAGTGTGACAATAAGTCTGTCAAAATGATGTAATCAATTAATAATTAAAAACATTTGTAATGCACACAGTAGTCAAGCACAGGCTCGAATCTGAGGTGCGGAATCATCCAAACGAAACCCTACATCTCCTTGTAGCTTGCACACAACACTAGAGATCTGACAACGATGATGACAACTATCAGTATTATTGCTACACATACGTTTCTGCAGTAAGTGGTAGAAATTGGTTGCTCAACGAATATCACACAAAACATCAAAACCCATCAACAATAACAACAGCGTATGTCATCAACTGTCAAACGTACACAGGGCTCACCAGCACCAGAGAACCAGCTGGTTTAACAAAATGCTCCAGTTTTCCAACTACAGTCTTTAAGTTCATTACAATGAAGATCTGTCACTTAGTAGGACCATTGACATATATACTCTATGGAGTGAGCTTGGCCTAGTATGGGCTGTAGCCCAGTGTCACCAGGTTATAGAATCGTCGGCCATGATACTCCTCGACCAGCAGACGATATGCACAAAAAATGTACAATATTTGTCTGACAGCAGCATATTGATCCCATCGTAGATAATTCACGACATTATAAAAGCAATGTACTTACAGATGAAATGTCTTTCTAAAACCTTTAAATTGTCTGTTCGTACAATATATTGCCAAACAAATGGTCATCTTTACATTTACGTTGATTGACATGTTAAGTAGTAACTATAGCCAAAGGGAGTGCGCACTGCACAGCACAGTGGAGTAATGGGCGTGGTTTTTGTTTAGTTGGTGACAGCTCGTACGGGCCAAGCTATCTCCAGCTATAGAATATTTAACCTCGTTGAGTCTGACAAGAGATGCTCAACTAAGACATCTGTCAGTGATGATGCCCATAGCTGACTGTGTCTGCTGTAACTGGAGAGTCGGCAACATCATTCTCAGACATCTTCGCCTCTTGTTCCTCCTCTGCAAGTTTGGTCTGCTGCTGAGTCCACATGGAGGCATAGATACCATCGTCGACTGACAAGAGCTCTTCATGTCTACACAGCATCATCAGCTTGTACATTGCATAATACTATATCTCTGAGTAAATAATAACCACAGTAAACTTGTCAGCAAGTGAATGCGATTGCCGAATTTAATTTCACTCACATGGCATTATTTCTTTAATTAACTTTATCATTACAAGTGGGCACATTCAAGGAAGAGTGAAAATGTAAAAAGTGGGAACGCTGCCGGCAGTCGGGCCTGCCGGACGCCGAGCACATGGACGGTCAGCGTGCCGGCAACCAGGCTGTCTGGCAGCCGACACTGAACAGCGGGCCAGTACTGTTACTTCCCATTAGGGCGACACCTTGTTACAATAGCTATGTAAGCATCGACTCAATGGCGTGAGTTCAGGAGTCAATTGGTCAATCAAGAAAGGAGGACGTTGGTGTATGATATCCTCCAGGTGGTGATGTTAGTCTTTGTGCTTTTAGTCTCCTTCAGTTCTTTGACACTATTGGTTTGGCGACACAAAGTAAAAACGTCCTCTATCAAATCAACAATACTATTTAATCAGACTCAACTATCTGAATCTGGTGAAAATGCAAGATAACTATGCATAGTACACTAACAACTGCATCGTCTAATGCTTTATGTGGAAAATTCTTCCCACAAAATTTCGTCACAAAAATTGCATAGCATTATTTTCAGTCGAAAACTGTCAATTCATGCAACTACAACGTCTATGACTGGATTTAACTTCATCAAAGTACGAGACTCAAACGACGAAAACAGACTAGAGTCATTTTAAAAGCCGGAGCATCATCACTCACGTTCCATGCTCGACTATCTCGCCTTCTTGCAGCACCAGAATCTGGTCGGCGTGAATGATCGTCGACAATCGATGAGCAACAATCAGAGTCGTACGATTCTCACACACCTTCGCCAACGAGCTCTGAATGTTACGTTCCGTCTGTGTGTCGAGCGCTGACGTTGCCTGTAAATCAAATATTAACTCACAGTACCATAGCAGCCTGTCGACGTACCTACCTAACTCCGTTTTATTGACCATTTCCAGTTTAACCCTGGTTGCCCTCAGTTTCTTCATCCAATCGTCATGTAAGAGAACCTTTGGAATAAGAGGAACAGAACTTAACAAGCTAGACGTTCTCCCTGTCATCCTCCAACTGTGTCAGAGCACTGAAGGAAACTCAAAGTGGTGACCCAGCCAGTGTCTGATCTTATCCTTTCTTCCTCTACCACTGGACTCCTGGTGGAAGGCGAGTTACTCACTCTACACAGTCACTCAGACGCCAGCATCCGTATCAATTCAGCCTATTTCTGGAAGCTTATTAGCATGCAACAGCAGCATCCTTAAGCTAGAACAGCATGCAGACTATGACGCCAGCATGATGAAGTTATCCGATTCAGATAAGAATCGGCACCTTCAGTGTTTCTACACTGTTGGTTGGCTGATACAAAAAGGTGTACAACCTATGAAGTTCTATTCCGGCTCCAGCCAGTCACAAACGTTTTACTTTAGCCTAGTGCACAGTAACTAAAAAAAGTAGACAAACATAACAAAGACAGAAGAACTTCTTAAACTATTTGAGCAACTATGCCGGCAGTTGTAAGAAATTCCTAGCAGAAGGTGTGGTGGCTGAAAGCAGCCTAAAAAAGCCAGCACTCACAAGAGTGCAAAAAAACACATGCCGGCACTGTTTTTGAGCCTCGTGTCACTGACCTATAACCGTTTGACTCCAAAACAGATGGGTTTCCAGGGCTCATAGTGAAACATTTCAGTGTCAAGTTTGGTGATACCAGCTGCATCAGTTTTTGAGATATCAAATCCAAAGTTACGTTGCGGACCTCATCAAGGAGAACGAACTGCGGAGCCTTGAGAATTGTGCGTGCAATGGCAACACGCTGTTTCTCACCACCACTCAGCTTCAGACCACGCTCACCTACAAGAGTGCCGTAGCCTGAACAACACCAACAGACAACAAACAGTAAGCAATGCATCAATTATAGAATAAATTAGCCCCATACGGGACTGACGGTCCACTCTTCGCAACTGACGTTTGTGCCAAGTTCAAAGTCACGTGACACAAAAACCAGGACAAATATGAAAAATTCGGCCCGATCAAATTTAGACATTGTGCCCTAGTTTAAGAATCCATGGTCAGTTGCCTGCTCCCATTGTAAATGGTGGAGGAAACAGCTATTGTAAATGGCCGGATTTCCAACTTTGAAGTGCTCATGACCTTGACCTTGACCTTGGATCGGGTCATACTGCATACCATCGTGCATCACTCATCGACCTCTACTTACATGCCAAATTTAATTGAAATCAAAGAAACTTTTTGTGGTCGGACAAATGGACAGACATTTAAAACCAGCTTTATTAGGTTGACTCTGTCGAAGAGTCGACCTAAAAACGCTTATTTTCAAACAGGTTTATTTTCAAGATCACATTTAGGTCCACGTTATTGGCATAAGACAGCCAATGCAGATGGAGTGGCATTTCTGTTTCAGCAGTCAGCAGAAGAAGAAAGGATAACCTAGATGGAAAGTGCTCTGAGAGAGTACAAAATCCCCGCAAAAGCAGTCGCCGATTTATTTGACCGTTATGTTACATTACATTACCGTTCGTGGATATGATTCAGCAGTAAACAATCGCCGGTTTACGGAGTTTTTGACCGTTACTTCCACCACAAACTACACAGATGTTAGCAATACTCCTAATATATACGCCTGCTACAGAATATAGTTTCACATGTTTTCAAAGAAAAATTATTTTTATGACTTCATCATACTGGGATGCTATTGTGAACAGTAAGGGCTTGTGCATATCAAATATCAATGCAGAATTGTCAACACTAAAAATTAGCCTCGTATAGGACTGACGGTCGACTCTTCACAACTAACGTTTCTGTCAACTTCAAAGTCACGTGACATAAAAACTAGGCCAAATATTAAAGATCCGACCCGCTGACATTTAGATAATGTGTCCTAGTTAAAGAATCAGTGGTCAGTTGCCAGTTCCCATTGTAAATAGCAGAGATAGCTTTTGAAAATGGCCGTATTTCCAACTTTGAAGGGCTCGTGACCTTGACCATGACCATGACCATGGATGGGGTCATACTAATAACCGTCGTGCATCACTTACCAACCTCTACCCACATGACACATTATACAAACAATAACGCAAAAGGAAAGGACTGTCTGGGATAAATTTCTGTGACATTTTTCATTTCACTTCGTTATCATGACAGCTGTTTCTGCTGTTAATTGTCAACATGCACATAAGCTGTACCGTTCTTCTTCACAACAAAGACAAGACAAAACGATGCAAATGATGACCAGTGACAATGAATAAAAATATGTTAACATCATACCGTCAGGAAAGGTGAGAATCCTGTCGTGAATATCAGCTGTACGCGCTGCATTTTCCACATCTTCATCCGTCGCATTTGATCGACCATACCGCACGTTGTACCTGGCGGCAAAAATTCAACAACCAATTCCATTACATCACGTGACTGCTACAATCATCCCACAGCAGTCAAGCACACATATTCTGCACATAAAATAACATCATCACAACTGGCCATCTTTCTATCGAAAAGAATTATTTTCCGATATGCATAATACCACACTAAAACATAAGCGGTCTGACAATTTCAAGACCATGCACATTAAGCATTTCACAGAAACTGTTATTCCAAGCAACATCAATTTACTATTGTCAGTGCTAATTAGTTGATTGTTGCACAACCATATATTGTAATTTTCTGCTCAACTGGCCTATTTTGCATTTTCCTACTTCTACATTTTCTCCTGGTTAAGGAGAGTCTAACAGATGGTCATTTAAGCAGAGCATTTTAGAACTGCTGCTGCAACATTTATACAGGCCAGATACCATTCCTGCTGCCGAAACAACTCCATCAAGTAACGCAGTAAACTATGGCCAAGCACCGGTTCAGGAATACTCACATTATGTCATTGTTGAAGAGAACGGTGTCCTGCGGCACAACTCCAATGTGGCTGCGTAGTGAACTCTGTGTCACCTGTACATATGTTAACATATATGACTGAATTATTCTACCAAGACTAGACAGAACTCTGCAGTATGTAATCCATGCCTTTATCTTCGGCTTTTCTTCACAGATTAAGACTCGGACGGGCTAACAATGTTTTAGTTTTTCCCGGTAATTTAGTTGTTTCCATGTGCTACACTAACCTGGCTACCCATTAGCCATTTTAGCATAAATTATTAATTTCCTGGATTATCATATACATTATTGTATCGCACACTCTGTCCAAAATAACCCCATCAGTACAAGGTAAAAATGTAAAGTACCATGCTCATTTTCACAGACACAGGTTTGGTGTACTGCTCATCTCCCTTTGACGTGCCTTGAGCTTATACGTGGTTAGATCCCTGAAATTTGTAATGCATGGCCAGTGTGATGCCAGAACTATGGTTACCTTCCCAGCCGAAAATCATTACCAGCAATTAACTGGTGCCAAATTCTACTGCTTGATGACAGGTGTACAACTTGCCTAGAGTCGCTTCTCAGCCACACCTGTACCACCATGACTTCTTGATTGCAAGTCTAACACTCAACCAGCTGCACCACATCACCACCCATGATAAGCAGGTGCTTTGTCATTAAGAGGCATTTCTATCATGCAGATGACATGCCGCATGCTCATCACTTCCAGACAGTTTTCTTCTGTTACAGAGACAGCGCAAGACACCTTCAGTCAAGACACGGAGGCAGAATGATGCTCACCTGCGATATGTCCTGGTCGTCAATGCAGATAACTCCTGAGTCTATGTCATAGAACCGAAACAACAAGCGGATGATAGTGCTCTTGCCAGACCCCGAAGGACCAACGAGGGCGTACGTCTGACCGGGTGGGACATAGAACGAGACTCCTTTCAGGATCGGCTTGCTACAGTCCACGACATATCACAGCACGTAAATGACAGAATACAAACAAAATGCCGCTGAAGATGGCAGACTTCACACCTGGCAAAGTGCAGCTTTGCATTGTTCACACAGTCACAGTATAAAGAGCCTATACCACCAACATGTCATACATTCATAAGAAAACAAGGCGTTGCCCTAACGGGACGTAACACTACTGGCCCGCCGTGCAGTGTTACCGTGTAGCTATAATTAGACTGCAGGCGGCATGACGTCATCGCCTGGCCTGCATGGGCAAAGCCGCCTGCAGGCCCGCCATGAAGTGTTACAGACGACGACAGATGGCAGCGACCGTTACTAGTCTGGCCCCCTACACTATGTGTAGGTGGGCCAGTAATAAACAAAAAATAAAGAATTGATAGCATTCATTTTAAAGCTGCACTTGCATCAACTGATGCACTGCCATCTTTATAAATATAACAAACTTGCTGTCTTCCTAGTGTCATCACGTTTTGCATAGATTGGTAGACACCTTATGCAGTTATACATTATACAGCATGCATTAAAAACAAAAGTAAAGTTCTCCCATACTCGTTACCGAGCGTTGGGCTCAGTGCTGATCCCGGTGTACAGGCAGTCAGGCCGTTGAAGGTAGGCTGCCATTACTTTCAGAAAGGCCTGCGGTTACCTTCCCAGCCAAAGAGCGTCACCGTCCATTGGCCGGTACCAAATTATACTGCTTGGTGACAGACGCACATGCAGGTGAGCAGCTTGCCCAAGGCTGTTACATGAAAGCGGAACGGCCGAGATTTAAACCAGCGACCTTTAGGATCGCGAGCGAATGCTCTACCGTTAAGCCACACAGCATGCATTAAACAAACTAATAAACAAACCATGAAACACGTGTCATTAAACTACACTGATATACAGCATAACATAAGCTTTGTTATCTCATTTCAGAGCATGTCATATGCATACCGGTGGACGACACAGCAGAATGGCAATCTCTTATCAGATCAACAGACTTAATACAAGGACCATGTTTGTGTACCGTGTCCTAGAAGCACTTTTGCTCATGCCACATTAATCTGTACGTTTCTAACTAACTAACTAACTAATAGAAATTCTGTGGAAAAGCCGAGTGCTGTACCTTGACACATAACGAAATGACACATTGCGGAACTCTAAGGAACCTTTAGTGACAACCAAGTCTTCTGCATCATCTTTATCTGTAATCTGCATTCACACAACGAGTGCCAATGAACTGCAAGCCATGACTGACCAAAAGTAAAATACAAGATAAAAAATTGCAGCAGATTATGTTTGATGCAGCTTCGAAACCATCACTAGACTTGACTCTATCTATTACGCGATCTGGAACAATATACTCTGGTTCAGTGCTTCAATGTTAATATCTGAAAGGTGGTTTCTAGCTCCATTAACTTTTGGACACAATGGAGGAAACCGTCTATTTTTTAAAATAAATCATTTTTTGTGTATCATCTGCCATGCACAAAACACCTGGCAGAAATGAAGAAAGAATATCATTTGATATGATACATTAGCATATAGCAAATATAACTTAATGTTCATTAGCATCATCAACATTCCTTAAAATTTGCATCAAGTTTCATTTTCTATTTTGTCAAAACTGTTATATATATGCATACCGAGATATCATTACCTTATACGAAGTTCAGTACTAAGCCAAGAGACTGGCTGAGAAGAACGTCTCTGAAATGACGTATTAGTGTCAGGTGGGACATAAAACCTTACCTTAATCAATCAATCTTATACAAAGAGATACTCTTAATTACGACTCTAACAGATTACAATGCCAAATGTATCTACCAGAACATCACTTACTTCCTGTTTTTCCTTCATGAGATCAAACATGTTCTCCATGTCAATAAATGCTTGCTGAATCATTCTGACAAAGGCACAGTCACACGACCAATAGTGTATCAGAACCGTTCAACATAAACATGATGCAATACACGTAAAAAAGCAGCCGGTGATAATTGGAAAACGACAACAACACAGCACGATGGAATGCAGCACTGCTTTGTAACGGAAATGCACTGTAACACAGAACAGGTGGCAAGTACATTTTAGTCAGTAAGGCATTTGTTCATAGATTGCTACTGGCATCCAGAGTAAAGTTTTCACAACAGTATTTCCTCAGGAAACAGTCGGTTGATAAAGAAAGGATAAGGTCAGTGGATTATCTGTCGTGGTTCTGCATTGAGTTTCATCAGTATTGGTTACTTCCTACTTGCCATCCAGACAATGTTCTAATGTATTATTACTAAAAGTGTACTGATATGGACCACATTATCACAATGAATTCGGCTCAGATATTAGACAAACCTCAACTGTCAATAATTCTGAGAACAATAACAGCTAGTCACGGAACAATTTGCACCTGTAGTAAACTCCGAAGAAGTTGAGCGGGCTGTAGAGCTGTATCATGTACGTGGAGAAGAGAACATAGTCGCCGGCCGTGAGTCCATATCCCTTATACACATACCAGGCACAAAGAAGCGTGCCGGAAGCCAGACCGCTGGTAATGACAATGTTCTGAGCGGTGTTCAGAAAGCTCAGCGACGTGTTGCTCCACCATTCCATTTTCTACACAGACACACGTGCACACAGCCAAGTCTCGGGAGAAACAACAATTTATCAGAGACATTACAGCACAAATTACATCGTCTCCACTACCTACTAAATGGCTACCACGTTTCAACAGCTGTTTCAAAGTAACCTTGGGTTATTAAGTTACCCCGAAGTACTCTTCCTCCATCTGCTTCAGAGGAGAATCGCTTGGATACATCGTACAGTGTTTTTATGCACTAGATGCTTTTCCTGTCACCTACTCAAAAGCATCATAGCACCAAAGAAAATAAATCATGAAATTTTAGTAATGTTTAATTACTGACACAGATTTACTCTACTCACGATTTACATAACATAGGCAGTCGTATCAACATGCAGACCCACTCCGGCAATGGCCGCAGATAGCACAGAGTCATACAGGTGTACGGAATACCAGCCATGGTCACTAGCAACCGTGTGACTAACGGTTTTCGTAACCATGTGACCTTTGACCTTTTGACCTGTGGGTCAATTCATGCCGAGCAACTGCTATAGAGTACTATACAGTACATGTGTACCAGGATCGGTGTTGACAGCTCACACACCGTTTGACAGACAGACAAACAGATAGATGCGAATGAATGCCCTACCCATGCCGACAGCTATGCCAGCATGGGTAAATATTACGTGATGAATACAACTTAATTATAATGCATCAATGTCATGACGATGCAACACCTGTACCTGATAATTTAAAACGGCCGACTGGTAGCGATCAACTTCAAACTCTTCATTGCCGTAGTATTTCACCTACAAGAAAAATTATGAACCAATCTCCTGTTATTTTAAATGATGTTGCAAAAC
>Ga0209363_1002014_pt1 | contig 10364 bp, 5 predicted proteins | sample WorMetexBAHAMAS3_FD_187385 | JGI IMG/M metagenome (GOLD analysis project Ga0209363, IMG submission 187385) | Marine gutless worms symbiont microbial communities from Max Planck institute for Marine Microbiology, Germany - Inanidrilus exumae... | ecosystem: Host-associated > Annelida > Digestive... | reverse complement strand
AACCGCCTGAGTAGGGTGCACCAACGTCACAGACAACAGACAGACAACAGACAGACAGACAGACGGACGGCCGATAGCATATAGCGAACGTAACGTAGTACGTTCGCTAAAAATTAATTGTTCCTTTTCGTTAATGTTCTGTTATGGTTCTTTGTAGTAAACTTAGCCGTCACCTTATAGCATAATGTTGCGCATATAGCAATCATATTTACAGTATCATAACGTGTGTTAGATAAACATTTTGCTCATTTGCTGTATACAGTAGCTTCTTATAACCGTCGACCTTCTGGTCATGCCTACTTCCTTTAATTTTATGTTGTTTACTGGTTGTTTACTTCTTGGAATCAATAAGGAAACGGTAAAAGGGAATTTGTTTATGTCACTGTCTAAACCTATTAAACTGTGTTTTTAGTTGTGGTGTGTGCTTTATGTAATTACCTGTCGATACTTTCGAGTTATTTGGAACACATTAGTGACTTGCAGATTTTGTAACTTGTTTATTTGGATTCTCACAGCCGCAGATACAACAACGGAATTTTGTGTAGTATATTGACAATGACGGAACTACTGTGCAGACTAGCATTTGGATAATGGCCATCTGCTTCAAATGTCGCAAGCCAGTTTATTTCGGTGTGTTCCGTCACTGTTTTACGAGGGGCGCGTTGCAAATCAAAGACCGGTCTGGTAAACACGTAAGCTTACTTCGTTTCCACTGAACAGGTCCAAATCACCACAACGTCAAATCACGTACTCACAAGCACAAAAACATGGCTGATCACAGACGGAACATTGCATTTGGCTTTTAATGAACGAACTGCATAGTTTACTAGATACTGAAGAACAGTTAAGTGCTACATCCCACTATAATACTGCCGAACGATATACTGAGAGGTGTGGGCTTCTGAAAACATGCAGACCATGTTAAATATTCTATCCTACTGGATGCAGTCGACCAAAGTAAGAAACTGGTCTCGCCATGGCCAACTGTTCTTGGGAGAGCTTGCCGTTGCTTGATGCGACCGGTCGCCAACTTCTTCACTGTAGCGATCGGATTTGCAATGCGCGCCAGATTGTACTGTGCATTTGTAAGTGTTACGTATAGCAAACAGCTTTAAAGTCGGGAATCGGGATATTTATCTGTTATGAGTCTGGTCTAAAACAGACTTGGTTGAAGGGATGACAAGTACTAATTTCTATTGCTAGCCTAGCCAACACCGTAACCCTACCAAAGCTGACCATATCAGGGCAGATGAGGGTTGACTTGGAAGTGTTTATCACTTTTGGGCTGGACTGGATTTTAGGTCAGGCTTCAGTTATGGTGAGAAATGGATCGAGGCAGTGCAAGCACATGTGTACATTTTTGTAGCTTGTCATATTGAATAACAGTTGAGGCATCCCAGGCAAACAGCAGATAAATCACTGTTGATATGAGTTCATATGACTAAATGAGGTGTATTATCCATTCTCATTGAATTGGCAATCTTTTAGCTGCTGCCACATTTGATAAGTAATCGCAGATAATCATAAAATTTAGTGAAGTATTACTTATAGTGTTTGATAAAGAATGGACTGACAGAATAGTAACATGCATTCTCAGCCACACTAGTTGTTGTTGAGGAGCATTTACTCAGTGGCATCAACACATTACAATGTTGGGGAGACATTGCTTATAAGTTCTCACAGAGGTTCCAAGGAGGCCTACGCCAAATGTTTTTGATGCATTTTAAGCCTGAAAAGTATTACTGACTGTATATCTTGAAATTGACCGTATAAAATAATACAAAGGTTAAATATTGGGGATTCTTGCAATACGTATGCACCAGGTTACATATTAAGGATGCAACTCCAGAGGTTTATGCCTATGCACTTCCATACTTTCTTTTCTGAGTTTGTCATATTCATAGTGTTTCTGTGTTGTAACTTTGCCTATTTTATTAGTGAAATTGCAATTGTGCACTGATGTGTTATCTTGATTTTATGTTGCTACTTATACTTTTAGTGTTTTAACACTGTTGGATAGACATCAGTAGGTCCAGCCAGCTTATTAAAACACTGCTCCTGCAGTTTCCTTAAATGTCCTTGGAGTTCTTCAAGAGATCGTTGAGACAATCCAGGTAAATAAAAGAGAGTCAAACAGTCATGTGTATGTGCATGTATGTTCATTGTGCTGAAACATATAGCTGAAAGAACTGTAGCCTCAGGCAAACAGTGGCACAAACGTTGCTTTGCATGCACAAACTGTGGTAAAATACTGCATCCTGGAAAACACTCAGAGGTATTACACCTTTTCTGCAGCATTTAATAATAATTTATTTAAATAATAGTGTAAAAGTCCCTTAAATTTTGTTTTGCTAATTTATGTAACATTTAGAACTTTGGTATTTGTAACAGTAATACTCATGACTATTTACAGTGCATTCACAGTTTACCAGTGAAGCCAATAGATTAAGTCTGAACAAAAATTCTGATAGGTCTTATTATTAATATTGTATCTTATAGAAAACTGAACAATCTAAAGAAACAATGTTTATTGTTTATTATTATTTGGCATTTATTATTTATTGTGCCATAAAATAGCCACATTTCTGGTGGTGGAAAACCGCTAAGGAAATATTAGAAGCACAAATGCAGTATTTTTTGATCAGTGTATCATATATTGCAGGTGATTTGTTTGCCATGATAAGTAAGTTGTGTGTCACTGATCTGTAGTGAGAGTATTAAGTCATGCTTTTGCTTTACTTGTCAGTTTCATATGATGCATGTTTCATACTATCTCTTTAAGTTACAACCTTACAGTGGGATAGAAATGTGCAGATTGTCACCAAACTTTGTCAGTCATACCCTTGGCCGCAGGGGATGAGGTGATTAAATTTTGGAAGGTCAAGGTCGATGGGGGAGGTATGCACTTTACTGAACACCTTTTTAGTTACTGTTATTATAGGCCACATTGTAGCAATCGCTGGATGCAGCCTATTGCTACAGTCAGAGTAGCTTGGTCTGTCTGTTGGTCATGTTCATGAGCACTGCAAAAACTGCTGAACCGATTCAGATGCGGTTTGTGGCTGACTCACGTAGACCCAACGAACCATGTAGTAGAGGATGGTCGAGATCCCCCCATATTAGGGGCAATTTTTGCGGTTTTCCGGCCCATTGAAAAGCTGAAAGCATTAGGAGTCTGTGCTGCTGTGTACGCAGCAAAAGGGATAACTCGATCATCAGTATCAGCATGCAGCAGAGTGGTCATTCAGTCCTCAATAATGGCACAGTTAAACCGCAGAAGGGATCATTCCATCATTGCTAAAGGCGTTAGTAAAAGGGATAATTCAATTCTCAATAACAGCGTGACATGCGATGCGGCATTTTTGTCAAAATTCTTTGACCACCTGTTACTTTTTAGCATCATTAACAATTAACACTGCATTAGTGGTTAAGTAGTTAGCTTTTGCTGTTTGCCTAAATAGCTAGCAGTGCATGTGTTATGCTTGTGCAATTTATGTCGAAAATTTTTCAGTTATTTAAGAGTATCATTTGCACTTTATTTATGCTTTTGTGATTCTGTTGCTTTCAGAATTTACAGTATGATATGCAATTGCATTAGTTTTACGATCTGGGGAAAAATAAATCTGAACCATTTGGCAAATTTAAAATGCTTACAAACAGCTCATCACAGATGGCAAAGGAAAATTTCAGGAATTACCCAGAAGGACAAGGTCATAAGCAAAGCAGTTTGTGAGAAGATATGCTCAAACCATACAATGTATTTTGAAGGAAACTTATGATGGTTGGGCCATGTGCACTGAGTGAAGATATCTAGAATGCTCAGGCAAGCTATGTACTGGACCAAAAAAGTAGAAAGTGGAGAAAAGATCTAAGATAGTCCATGCCAAAGTTGGCAATCAAATGTTATAGCGGATCTCATGGAAGCCGGTGTCTTGTGGGGGAACTTTGGTGAAATGGCAGTCCGTCATGCATACTACAGAAGTTTTGTATCCCAGCGTTTTTTTTCAGCTGGAAAGTGGCCGTGAATCAAGGACTACTTAAAGGTGATATGCAATGATGTTTTACCAAATTGATTAAAAGTAGTCTCTAGCTGCTTACTGCAATATAAACCCATCTGTGTAACAAATTTTGATAAATTATGCCATAAAATGCTAAAAAATACAAGTTTATTGGTCTTTTTGGTATAGGTATTTTTCGGCTGTTTCCGTCATGTGTGATGTCATACCAGGATACACTTGTTTTGTTTGCGTTGTTATGCGTTATAGATAGATAAGAAATTATTTATTTTACCAGTTTATGTTTTAAGAACATTGACATTTTACTAGTTACTACTGTAGTGTAGTGTAGTGTAATGTTTCACTCAACACTTCAATAGCCTGTTCCCTTGTTTTTTCCTGGTATGATGTCATCACTTGCAAGAGTAAACAAATCATCGGGCACGCACTTTCGGGCGCTTTTTCTAAAATTTCCTATTTTTTTGATGTTCCTTAATATTCAAATAGATTTGCTTATATTAATGACATACGATGGGCAGTTTACATTAACAACCAAAAAAAATCATTGGTCTAATGTAAGGTCACTTGGCTGCACAGTGGCACACACACAAATTGACCAAATTGCTGAACAGTGTTGTATGGTATCATATAGAAAATGTATACGACTGGCTGCCAATTATCTTTGGCTAGCTGCCAGGACTCCGCCTGCCAAGGCGGTGAGCCTCAAATGTAGCCTGGGTCCAAAACAGTATGACCATTTGTACGTGTCACTGAATAACCCTGTAGTCCAAAGATGGTAGCATAAATAGTAAGGTAAATAAGTAAAAGTAAACACTGTATGGCAGTTAGCGTCAACTTAGCTTTCACCACTACGGGAAACTCACATGCCACATTGGATCACAGAGTGTTACCTGCCACCCGGCAGAGGTGAGATTCCCGCCTTTACCCCCAGCTGAAACAGGAAAGAATGTGGAAAATTTTCCAGTATTAGAGAATTATCCTTTGTTGTTTGTTTATGGTTTCGGGCAAGTTGTTCACATCCTTGTTTTCTTGTCACCATGCACGACAGTAGTGGTCATGTGCAGTGGCTGTGAATGTAACCATAGATCTGACATCACACTCGCTATGTGTTACAGACTTCAGTGATGAAGGCCTGCTTTATGAAAGGCAGATGAGCACCCCGCATAGGTTGCAGTGGCATATGGCACAATTTACCTTTTTATGTTTACCGTTGTTTGTTGTTAAACTGTTCCATTTATATTTTCTGTTTGCATGAGTGTCATTGTCAGCAACATGGTCCCGTAGCTGTTTCTATATTGTTTTGTCTAGCACGAGGGTCTGCCATACTGCGACATTCCTTGCTACTGTGCATTGTTTGGGCCGCGTGTTTTTCACCGGGGTGTTGGCGGCTTTGAATTTAGTCCTTCCTCCAGCCCAACTTTGCGTCGACCATCGTCGACTACTGAGATGACACATCCAAACACTGATTCGTCAGCTTCTTACGAGTATGTTTCATGATTAATACCATTTTGTCTAAATCACAGGAGTAACTTGTTTTACAACCTGCATTCCCAGATGTCACGTACTGGGGTTGGAGAGCCAAAATAAAGGGAGCAACTCCACTTCCCTCTGGAGTCCGGCAGCGGATGGAGAAAAGATGGGTGATCACTTGCCACCGTCTGTGTTTTCTGCTACACCCTCCATTTAATAAACAAAAACGTGTTTAACCCAGTCATTCACATTCTTCTTTTTTAAACCATGACTGTACTTTTTTCTACCTGTTACGTTGCTTACTGCCAGTTCACTGGTACTGATGTTGGATATCCAGCATAAGGGGGAGCTGGGAGCAGTGCCCCTTCAGTCAGGAATCGGGTGGTGGGTGGTTAGAGTTAGTGCTTTTTGTTCCCTTCTGTGCTTTGACTCTGATTTCTGGATGACAGTGACGACATCCGGCGTGCAAAACCTTGTTCCACCAATCCCAAGAAGTTCTGTTCTGGAATAGGTGGCAGAGGAGGACCTGTGAAGGAAACGCTCATCCAGATTGACTTGGAACGATGGCTGTTAAATGGAACTAGTAGTGGTGGTGGTGTTGTGGTGGTCGTAGTCTTGGTAGTAGTAGTAGTAGTAGTACATTAGTACATTGACCTTCCCATGTGGCCAAGTGGTCAGCGCACTCGGCCGCCATGTGCAATAAAGCGTGATGCGCTGAGTGGCCGGGGTTCGACTCGGCCCAGGCGCGTCCGCCTACCAAAGAATTATTTCTAATGATTTCTATGCACATGATAAACAGGGAGATAATCCCGGACAAGTAAGAAGGTTCGATGGTGTCCTTTATAAACTGTGACCATTGCTGATGCCTTGCTTGGGAGCGTCGAGGTGTAAGCCGCGCTGACGTGAGAGCCGAAGCAAACAGATCTGACTAAGTTCCCTAGCTAGGCACTGAAGAAGTGTCAGTCAGGTGGCCAGGCGCTGAAGAAGTGCCGGTCAGGGCTGGCGCTAAATAAGTGCGAGTCTTGGCTTAGCCGGACAGTAGGTCACGCCTAGAGGGGGCGCGCTTAGAAATACCTGACAAGCTGCTCACGCCTACTGTTCCTTCCTGCACCCTACACAACGCGCACATACACCACACACACCTTCCAATTCCCCTCCTCTCCCTGGGCTGGCGCATTGGACCAATATAAAGGTCTCAGTGCTGGGGTCCAGAGTAGGCTGGACCTTTGCTCACAAAGAACGAACGAATGAACATTAGTACATTGCTTTATTGAAATCAGGTGACTACATAATTTATGAAGTGACGCTAGTCATTACAATTCAGTGGGCTGTTTGTTGAATTCTGACCTGTGTGAACCCACTCCACAAATTCCAGAGGTTTCTTTTTGGAATGATGAGAAAAATGTGGCTGGTCGAACATAACTGAAAGTGATAATAGTAGTAGTAAAGGAGAGGAAAGTAAGGGTATTTATATAGCGCCATTTATACTACGCATAGTCTAAAAGTGCTCAGACATGGATCATGTAGTTTATCTGCAAATTACACCATGCCTGCTTTTCCTTAGTAGCAACGGCAGCAGTGGATTTTACTTACTTAGACTTAGTTTCTCCAAACCTTTGCATTAACTCTTCACTCGTGTTACATGGTCCAACCACTGGAGTCTTCCGCTTCTCAGTATGCTGTCCAACTCGGGCAGTCACACTCCATTGTGAATAGGATGGCGCTATAAACTGAGAGATTGGCCGCTGTGAGTCGGAAAATGTGCCAAGTTTTTGTCACAAGCTAATGTAGCGACATGTTTAAGATGTGATTTGATGTGGTCTTCATTGATGTCTGTTACAAATTTAGTGCTAAGCATGATGATGTAGAATTTTGAAAATCAGTCAGCATTTGAAAAAGTTACTGAGAAAATTAGTGTCACCTTTTTATTGAGTGGTTAATGCTCCGTTATTGCTCCACCTTGTATATACGTAGGTAGATGCATACATTGATTGGCAGTTTGACGTATGTGATGACTTTAGGCTGGACTTGGAAAAGAAGTTGAAAGCATACAATGATTGCTTTACTTCAGTTTCTCAGCAACAAGTCATTGTGAAGAATGTAAGCGACGTTTTGTATAATGTGATATGACAGCGAATGCACAGCGTGTGCTAGTAAGATGCTTGGCTGTCACAGTCTGTGCCTCACAGAGGGGCCACGCTATATTGCATTATGAATAATTGCATATGAGAAGGCTTGCATTGGGCAAGTGATTTTGACATTTATTGCAAATCTCACTATTTGATAGGTCGTATATCACTTCTTGCACTTTCTATAGTAACAGTGTCTCTGTATCTTCAACGTTTCTGTGATATTACCACTTTTTATTAGGTCGACTCTTTGACAGAGTCGACCTAATAAAGCCGATCTCAAATGTCCATCCATCCGTACTTTCTCTATCATGCGTACGTCCGTTCGTCCACAAAAAGTTTCTTCGATTTCAGTTAAACTTGGCATGTAGGTAGAGGTCCATGAGTGATGCACGACGGTATGCAGTATGACCCGATCCAAGGTCAACATCACGAGCCCATCAAAGTTGGGAAATCCGGCCGTTTTCAAAGGCTATCTCCTCTGCCATTTACAACCAGAGCTGGCAACTGACCACGGATTTTTAAACTAGGGCACAATATCTACATTTGCTCAGGCCGGATTTTTGATATTCGGCCCAGTTTTTGTGTCACTTGACTTTGAAGTTAGCACAAAAGTCAGTTGTGAAGAGTTGACCGTCAGTCCCCATACGGGGCTAATTTTATTAATATTTTGTGACTGCCTGTAGGCGTGGCATACGCAATTACGCATGCAGCCAGTGGCAGTGTTGCAGTCCGACTGAAGACCGACACATACTTGTTGTTGGTCGGTGTGTGCTGAATGCATGCACCATCCATTGGACTCCATGATTGATTGAGTTAAGGTTTCACGTTCCATCCAACACAAAATAGATAATTTCGGAGACGTTCTGAACTCCATGACCATGTACCCCAACATCACCCATCAAAAGACCTCTGTGCCAATTTCATTATTATTCAGCAAGGCACCATAATTACCCAATCTGCCCCCGGCGATGTGTAATTGTGTACAGTGTATTGTGTGGTATTAGCTGAACGGCAGACAAGTGCTGGAGGGTCAGTTGCGAGTCCACTGGGGAATACGCAGTCCGATCTGCTTCAAACAGAAAGACGAGTCACCAGTGCCGATGAAGTTCCGTCACAGCTTGTGTGTTCCTGTCACCAATGAACATGACATGCAGAAGGTGAGTGACAGTTGCCAGTGATACTGGCATTGGACAGCCGGTATAGTTTAGTGGTTAGGACGTCGGACTTGTGACTCAATGGTTGTGGGTTTGATCCCCGGCCGCTACATTATCGTTTGGTTATAGTGGGATGGATAACCATCTTCGGGCGATTGTAGCACCTCGGTATGTAACCAGCCACCCAGGCCAACTCAGCCTCTTACCCTCTGTGGTACCGGAATTAAGTACCGGCCAAACTGTGGTGATGCTCTGTGGCTGGCAGTAAAGGCAGGATGGCTCATTCCATTTGTGGATAAACGTGTGGGTGCAGGTAAAACTGTTTGATCCCTCGTTAACATGTGCCATTCTGAGTGCTTTAAAGGTGAGTTTCATAATTAAGATCAGATCTACATCTTTACCTTTACCAGTGTAAATGGAACAACCAACCTTCCATCACGGGTCCGGGGGTGGATGAAGAAGGAGATGGGGCCATGTGTTTATTTCAGTGCTTTGATAATGTTGGATGGGTGACATCTGGGCCATGTATAGACGTTTTAAAGGTTCTGTTCTGGAGCAAGCGGAGGAATGAAACCAAGAATAGCTAACCGCGGAAAATGAGTACTAAAATGGAGGTAGGTAGTTAGGTAGATAGAAAGTGAGATATAGACTGATTAATAGCCAAAATAATACACTCGTATTTGTTGTATTCGGCATGTTGGCACGGTTGGTTGAGCAACTGGTTGAAAATCTACGATTTTAACCTACTCACTTGTATTTTACACTCCCATTGGGGGTGACCACACTGGAATTTCACTGAGGTCTTTGGCACCAAGAAGACTAGAGTTCCTGAGCTGTTGTGCAACGTTGTTTGCGTGCTGCTATGTTTAGCCATTTTGGCAAAACTCTGACTTGTAACAGATGGACAGACAGACACACGACCACAGCAGATACCACACTAGCATAATGTGGTGTGGTAAAAACTGAAAATGATAACAGTACATTCTGTCGTCTCAAAAAATACACCTGGCTTTCGATCTTTGATCATAACTTTATAACTTCAGCAAATGTAAGCCTTATGTGGACATTCTACAAGTTTGGTTCTTACATGTATTTTGAGTTATAGTATCTTAGGTTTTCCGATGAATATCTGTTGAGAAGAATGTATGTGCAATTACCTATTTTCGTGCCTAATGCGACATAAAAGCTTAACTCAGTCAGTAGGAGTGCATGTTGTTAAATGATTTTTTTGTATAACATGCTGACATTTCGTCTGCATGCTGTCAGGATTTGCAGAAGTGCAATGGCGTGGCGGATTTGACAGTCATGAGTCCAGAGCCCATTGACGTCGAGATTGATCCGAGCATCTGTGAGGATGGTGTTGTCATGCGGAAACGTGTCAAGAAACGACGAAGCACCAAGCGGCTGTCTATCATTAATGGCCACTTGTACAATGCCGAGGTGAGTGAGCTCACAGTTTGTAATTGTTTTTGAGTATTGTGGTTTAAAAATGCTTGTTTTTTATTCACGGACACGTTGTACCCTGTAATGCTTTGACATTTTTGGTTTGGAGACTAGAAGGACATCTGGTCTATAAAAATCCAGTGCCACTT
>Ga0209363_1002013_pt1 | contig 10365 bp, 7 predicted proteins | sample WorMetexBAHAMAS3_FD_187385 | JGI IMG/M metagenome (GOLD analysis project Ga0209363, IMG submission 187385) | Marine gutless worms symbiont microbial communities from Max Planck institute for Marine Microbiology, Germany - Inanidrilus exumae... | ecosystem: Host-associated > Annelida > Digestive... | reverse complement strand
GCTTCATCCTTCCCTTACCCATCTTCCCCCTCCCCACCATGGCACCATTTTCTTCCTTTCCTTCCCCTTATCCCCAACCCTTTACTATCTTCTCCCTTTGGGCTTTTGGCACACCAGCACTGGGGCCCTTCCCCAATTAAAATCCAGGTAAGAGGTCTCAGGAGCGTTAATTGTCTTGGTGAAGCCCAGCTGCCAAACGCTTTATCATGCATCTTGAGTGTGAAATTGAACATTTCTGGACACGATTATGAACAAACTGTGATACAGGAAACGGACACGTGTGAATATGCAGGTTTGCTAATATCAGTGTAATTCCTGCGATATCGTGACTGGGGCGAATCATAACGTTTCGCCCGCAATCAAAGCCATAAAATTTAATGCTGAGCACATCACTATCGTCATTCGTCAGTGCTGCTCATATATACACAAAATCGAAAATGTACCTACGGATGGTCATGGGGCCCTGGGGGAGGGGTTAGCGTGTGCAGCTCAAGCCCAAGGTAACACATTTTACTGAAAAAGTTCACCTATCATCAGTTTACCAAATTTATTCCACTAACAACAAATAATATTAGGGGTCCTTGAGGAGATCCGTCGACTCCAAGTATCACTTGACTACTGCTTGCTTGACTTCGGACTTCAAAGCGTTGTCCTCATCAGACGCTTAAATCCTTATCATCATCTAGAGGCCTGAGGTCCTTGACAGAAACTCTGGTACTGGGCGACACTACTGCACTACATTCAATACCAGTACTTCACAACTAAACACAATGACTTACCCTTACCTACATTATGGGCCATCACGACGAGAGATTGCAATCTGTGGAATTTTATTTATGCTTTCCAAATAACTTGTGGTGCATTGCATGCATGCCTTATTTTTCACGATGGCATAAATTTGCACGTGATATTCTTAACCACATTTGCTGATGGTATACACCATAGAAAATTCACAAGATAACATTGCATAACGCAGTATTATTCTCGTGCATTAATGCCGTCACCATTATCTTTGTTAACATCATAAAATGAATAATAAACACAAAACTGATAAAATAATAAACACAGTTAACAGCAAAAAAAACGATTCACCACATCATGTTACTGAACCATTAAGACAGAGATAACTGTCCCGATGAGAGATAGACCAGAGGTGGCAATCCTAGATGGTCCTCTAAGACGATGCATATTATATGATCAGCATGCAGTGTGCTTCAGAGCAGTGTCAGCTACCACTTGGCACCTTTCTTCTTCTTCCCGCCACGAGCTGGTTTGCCCGGCTGAGGCTTCTGTTGCCGTGGTCCCGCAGCAGCGTTGGCATTCGATGACGGTGCAGTTGCAGAACTGACGGACGACTGCGGTGTGGCTGACGAGCCGGGTTTTGGTGAACCGACGGAGCTGCTTGGTGGTGACGACGTCGAGGGCTTGCTTGCATCTCTGGTACAATCACACGCTAACGTATACCATAACAAGTATGTCGGTCCTCCTTATTGTCGGGCTGAAATGTACGCTTGCCGCGTCGCATCCTGCCCCTGGTGAGTCACGGTGAGTATGCAGACAGGACAGACACTAACAGATAAACGGACGGACGCTTTCTGCTAGACGAAAACCAGCATAAAAATGATAACTGGCTAGAACGTAAGTCAATATTAACTATGTTCTCTTCAGTGCTTTAAGACCCCATCGTGCCTGTACAAAATCTGTGCCACTTATCCCAAAAAGTTCCCTCCACTTGAGAAAAAGTGGATTAGCCTCATGCGGGACTGATGGTCAACTCTTCACAAGTGACGTTTCTGACAAGTTCAAAGTCACGTGACACAAAAACTAGGATAAATATCAAAAGTCCAACCCGACCAAATTTAGCTATTGTGTCCTAGTTTAAGAATCAGTGGTCAGTTGCCAGCTCTCACTGTAAATGGCGGAGGAGATAGCTTTGGAAAATGGAAGGATTTCCAACTTTGAAGGGCTCATGACTTTGACCTTGACCTTGGATCGGGTCATACTGCATACCGTCATGCATCACTCACCGACCTCTACCTACAGGCCAAATTTCATTGAAATCAAAGAAACCTGTTGTGGATGGACGGACAGATATTTGAGACCACCTTTATTAGGTCAACTCAGAAAAGTCAACCTAAAAACCAAGCGGAACCATAGTAACCAATGTTCCCCTGGACAACGGTGATTAAATAAGAGGTAGTCAAAGTTAATTGCCTAGCTCCCTTTGTCACAAATTTCCTTTTAATATTTCAATTACCTCATACTGTTCATTTTCCATTCAATCTTTAGTCTGGAGGAGCTTTTTTGGAACTCAAGATATTGTTAAACAAGTAGCCGATTTACTCAAAGCTACAATGATCAAAGTGATGAACAAAATTCAGTTCCTATCATCACTAATACCATTATAGTACAACTGTTAGAAAAAATTATTGCAACATTGACGTACAAATCCGTCGACGCCATAGCAGCACCTTGAGTTCCTTTGCCAACTGCAGAAAACAGCAATAAATTACAACAATTATAAACATAACTGCTCTGTAATTCTATAGAATATTAATAAGTAGTGGCCTTGCAGAGCCAGTGTAAAGGGACCAACGCCCCTTCCGTCAGAAGTCTGGTCATTGATGAAGAAAAGATGAAGACATATCACTGGTTAGGGTCAGTGCCTCGAGTTTCTATCAGTGCTTTGACACTATGGTTTTGAGGAAAGAAAAAGCATCCGGCCCATAAACAATAGGGATGTACCGGGTATCCGGTTGGCCGGATATCCAGCCGTTTTTCAACATCCGGTACCAGCTAAGAAAAGCTGTAAACTGCCAGATATTGAAACAAGATATTCTACTTATTTATTATTAAGAGTTGCAGCAGCCATTTTGGTGAAATTAAAACTTGTAAGCAATAAATCAAAAAGACTAAAAATCAAAAAGTAACGGTAATTACTGACTTGAGTAAACTGAATAAACACTACCGTGTATTTGTGTATGTAGCTAGCTATACATGCAAAGTTATATATTGTCGTCACAACATTATGACAGAAATTTGGTATATTCAAAATATTGTACGACACACTATCCAGTTCCGGCCAGATATCTCATCTGATATCCATCCAGTTCTGGCCAGATTCCAAAAAAATGGAATCCGGTACATCTCTAATAAACATCTCTGTCACTTATCCCCAGAAAAAGTGGAGGAAAAAACCGAGGCAGAATCGGTTAACCAGATTTAGCTGGATTGATTGAGTTAAGGTTTTACGCCCCACCCAACACAAAATAGGTCATTTTGGAGACATTCTTCCCAGCCAATCTCTTGGATAAGTACTAAAAGAACAAACACATGCATCCATAACAAATTATACTACAACAAAAAATTAACACAAAAAACCAAAGACAGGTTTGGTCGCCTCCTACGACCTTCGGCCTGGAAACAAAACAGGTTTATCCTGGAAGGAGTACATGTAGGTAGATAAGTCAGGAAGTAAATAAGTAAGGAAGTAGGCATAAAGAAAGAGGAAAGTAAGGAAGAAAGTGAGGAAGGAAGAAAGTTAAGTAAACGCACAAACAAACAATTTATGTAGTGCTGAAATCAACACATGAATCACGGCGCCTTACCGCCCCCGGAGCCCGTATGGGGCGATTTAGCTGGAAAACAGCTGTAAAAATGGAACTGAGTATTAACGGGTTAACGTATGGTGTACCCCCATGTAGGTTATTGGAGGAATGGAAATGACAAATATGACTAAAGTAACAAACCAACCCGCATCCCGCTTCTTGCTTTTCCGCTTTCCACGATAATATGAGCGTTCACGTAGCGGAAGCCAGCGTTCCGGATCCGGTGTGGAATTTGGATCACAATTCTTTGGCATTTTGGCTACAAACAAAAATACAGTGCCTTTGCTATTGTGCATTTTCCTATTCTAAGGCCTGCATGTGCCACCTGACTTTTTTTTTTCAGGCAGCACAGCGACTTTGGCCTGATACCCTTCCTCATGAAAATGGCACAAATACATCTCAAAACAGGTTCATCCAAGTGAAAGCTTACCACAGCACAGAGCCACAGTTGGCTAGTTATGTTACAGACAAGAAATAAATAGACTGGCTCAAAAAAACAACACACTTTGACTTTTGATATAAATTCAGAAAATGTAGACCAATCTACAAAATTCTTTCTCTGTCAGATTACTGAGGAAATATTATACAAACACATCATAAAAATTCGCCAATCCCCACCTAACCATCCTTAAGTATGTTTCTACACTACCTTGTTAAACTTGTAAATTACAACTGCTGTCGATTTCAATGGCATATTACATGTGAGACTATGATGTCGCCTTAATAGCTCAGGCCTGAATCCTGTGACTATAAAATCTGGAAAACAATGCAGCAGTACTTAGACGAGGATCCGTCATGTCAGATAACTGAAGCATTGGATGATTGACATGTAATGACATAAATCTGTTAGTACAGGCATTCTGAAAATCGATCTACATTAGCCAAAGTGATGATCAAAAGTCAAGTGTATTGTTTTTTTGAGACACACTGTATACAATACATGCCTTATCACAATATACCAGAATACAAGTTGTTTTTTTTGGCAATAAACTGCAGTAAACATGCAAACCTTTCTTCTTCTTTTTCTTTTTCTTCACCACCACGTCACTGATATTTTGGCTGAAAGTAAACAAGTAAAGACCAGATTTCAGTCATTCACAAAACACACATGCTGAATCTCAACGGCATGACCGCAGCCACCATAAAATGAATGCATCGTCTCTTGTTGAGCTGTATCATCAACAAAAGATGCTTTTAACACTATGGGCAACCATTACCGATTCTTCTACTGCAGTTTGGACATCCTATCTGCACACATCTTCTGCTACAGGCATCCCAACCCTAACTATAATCCTAGCACTACTACTAACCTGAACCACACTAACCCTAACCATATACCTAAAATGACAACCCCTCTTATTCGACAAAGAGCACAACATGTTCACAACACGACATTCATTTAACACTAATGAGATATCAGCAGTGTGCCAGTCTACAAGCAGCGCCAGCAGGTCGTCAGCATGTAGTCCCTGGCTGTATTCATTGCTCAGTAGCACTACAGTATGGGCTTGCCAGTACTTTATACACTTTCTTTTAACACCATGCACTTCCCCCATTTGAGGGTTTAGCTGTGTTATGTTATTTTGATCAGATGCCCTTCCTGATGATAACAATTTGTATCAGCAGGAATCAAACCTGGGACACGTAGCCCGTAACCTTACCTGCAACACCTGTATGACAATTATGGTACTGCCTTAACAATCCAATCACTGGTGGTCCTAATCTATATCACCAAGATTAACAAATAACTCGTCTGAGAAAATGGTTCGTTGTCCTGCTTAAAATGATATCACTTCCAATAGTCTTTCCAGCTGATCATTCATGTGGCTCATGCTAAAGAAAAATAACATCCCTCACGAGTATGATATAACAAAACTAAATAGAAAAATGCAGCAAAACTGAAACTAAGAAAGACGTCTCATACAATATCTAACAGATCTTATCACACTATATGGTATCATAGACCGTCAGGATAAAAATCAAAGGGACTAAAAAGCTACACAACTGGTGAGTGGAGAGATGACACATTAACATAGCGAAATACTGGCCTGCTTTCATTTTTGTGTATTTTTCTTGCTCACTGTTTTCAACATGGTTTGCAACGAAGGTTTCCATCTTGCTGGGGTAGAATGTATCACAGGGCAAACATCCTACCAAAAGTAACAAACACACATAGCAGGCATGCACTTAAATTAACTAACTTGGGCAATGCGACTGCAGCATGCGGCGACGTTTCTGACTTTGACGATGCAGTCATCTTCTTGGTGTGTTTGGAACTAAGCAGACTAAGAGACGATTCCAGACTGTCGACATCGACATCTCTGGCAAGCTTGTTCACTGGTGGCAGTTGTCGGCTTATACTGTCATGTCATCAAGGACCACCAATACAGAATATTAGCTCATAGTATATTAAATTGAATGCCTGAATGCCATTGAAGGCCCACTTACAGGTGACCAGAAATGCAGTGTTTTGCAGTCAATCACTTCTTTAGTGCATGTATGGTAAGTGCAAAGATATGCCTACAGTCCTAAGAATTGTAGAGGGCAGTAAGTGATCTCTATATTCCAAGACAGTCAGCCTGCTGTTGACTGTGTCATAAATCCAGCAATAGGCTGCCAGTACTTTCTGCCAGGCGCACGGTTACCTTCCCAGCTTCAGTCCATCACCTCCCATGCCCAGTACTAATTTATACTACTTGGTGAACAGAGGCACGTGTAAGTGTGAACGACTTGCCTTGGGTCACTGCATGACAATGGAACGGGCAGGGACTGAACGTACCAGCTCTAGATCACGAGTCCAATGTCACATTTATTGCACCACCACGACAGTACAAATGTAAGACAAAAAATGCATAAACCACTACAGCTAAGAAGTAACTTACTCAGGAGAAAAATGGGCCGGATTTGCGAAACAACAGGAACTATCTAACAGTAAAAAGGTAACGGATTCCCACACTTGTTACCGAGCGTTAAACCTGGAGCTGATCCCAGTGTACAGGCAGTCAGCCCACAGGTGATAGGCTGCCATTATTTTCCACCAGGCTTGCAGTTACCTTCCCGGCCTTAGAGCATCAACGCTCTTTAGCCGGTACCAAGTTATACTGCTTGGTGACAGAGGCACATAGGTGTGAACAAATTGCCCAAGGTTGTTATGCATCTTTTGCCCCGAGTAGGATTTGAATCCATGACCTGCTGATTGCAAGTCCAGCGCTCTACCCATTGCGCCACCTATCTAAAAGTATGATTAGATAATACAGTTTCATCACTCCACTTAGTCGTTCCTGAGCGTTAAATCACTGCTGATGTCAAGGATACGAGCTGGCTTTCTGTGGGTCAAACATGGAATAGGCTGATACCAGCTGTGCCAGAGTCTTTAAATCACTAGGATCCTGTCTGCAGTTTCACACAAGTAGTACATCATGCAAAGTCATCCACTGACAACACTACAATTACACGCCAATTATCAATCAATTCTCTCTTCCAGCAATGTTCTATTTTCTGGGTATGTATGGCTGCTGTAGACTGGATGACAAAAACGGCACATAAAACCTGTGATAGTTGTCCCTCAAAAGTTTTTTTCTGGAATAACTGGAGTAAAAAAACTGAGGATTAAATGGCTAATCCAAGTGCACCTGGAAAAGCCATTAAAAGAGATGTAGCTGCATTGGTTTGCTTCACAGAATGCACAGCTACTACTTGAATAACTACTTACACAAGCACATCTCATACATATATGACAGATGCAAGTGCAATCTATAAAAACAAATTTAATAAACTACGTTTAAATACATACTTAGTAAAAAATCAACATATTGAGACAGCTGGACTATGGACCGTTACATGACAGCAATATACATTTTCTCATTTAAGGCTAGAAAACTTTCTAAAAAATCCAAGTCCAGCAGACATGTCATTATAATACCTGTGCAGCTCCTGCAACAGCTCTGCTGCTACCTGAGGACTACCGAGCCGCAAGTGAAACTTGGCACTGGAACGAATTAACATCGGAAGATCAGCCGACTGTGGCTGCAAACAACAAAATACCGTAAGAGATGGCAGACTTCACCCCCGGTGCTGCCACCCGACGAATTAGACATAAACGTGTCGTCTTTGATTTGGCCCATTCCCTCCATTATGTGAAAAAATGATGTCATCCACAAAACTGGAAGTACGTAAAGATTGCACTGCTATCGTAGGAGGACCAAGCCATGGCCATATGTAACATGTGCAGAACATGTGGTGAAATTTGGATGTGTGGTTTTTGAGATATGCAAGCAAACAGACAGACAAACAAACAAAAACTGCAATACTTTGATTCTGCACCCCTACCAGGGATGAAGTGACACAGTCTAATACAACTCTGCTGCATTAACATGTGCTCAACAGCACACCAGTAGCTATGCTACTTCACAGAGCTCAAAATATACGAAACACATAGGCATGATGGACTTTCAGCCTCGTGAACTTCCTGTTCAAGAATTCCGACATATGCATATGTGGACATTTTCTGGAACATTGGATGACTTTCTAGCACAGGGTACTGGTGGAACACAGCCAGCATATAAGGATCATTACTCTCCTTCCCGCAGAAGTCTGACAACAGATCAAAGATGAGGCCAGTGGTAGTTTTACACAACTTGTGTCAGTGCTTGACGTTTCATGAGTGCTATGACACTGATGACTTGGTGACAGGAAAAGCAAATGGCTCATAAAAATGTGCTACTTATCCACAAAGGTTCTTTTCCAGAACAAGTAGACAAAGGTAACTAAGGGGAATTGAGTTAAGGTTTTACGTCCCACACGACATAAAATATGTCATTTCGGACGTGCTTCCCAGCCAATCTCTGGGCTTAGTACTAAAAAACTGAAACAAACACAACAAAAGCAAACATGCATCCATAAACAAAATATACTATAACATAAAATGAACCAAAAAAAACTAAAGCCAGGTTTGGTCGCCTCCTACGACCTCCGGCCTGGAAACGGAATGGGTCAATTCTGGAAGGAGTGGACAGACAAAGTCAGGAAGTAAATAAGTAAGAAAAAAAGCATAAGGAAAAAAGAAAGTAAAGAACGAAGAAAGGAGGAAGGAAGTTAAGTAAACACACAAACAAACAATTTATATAGCGCCGAAATCAACACGTGAATCACAGCGCATTACTGCCGCAGAGCCTGTACAGGGCTTAACTGAGGGAAAACCCGCTAATCCATGGTCGTTGAAACAAAGGTGTGAGTCCTAACATCACCCAACACTCACAGAGATTATGAAAACAATCAAACCAAGTTGTGCAAGTGAGAGACTTCATCGTTTTGAACAATGAGATGCACAAACAAGCAAAAGTTACATCGGTACTTACATCATTACTCTGGTACCAGCTAATCGCTTTGCTCAGAACATCTGCAGCCGAAGTCTGATCTTCCTGGCTTGAATACAGAGTCACCAATGTACCAACCTGTACCAGCAACCAAGACTGAGTGAACAACAACAGAAATCATAAACACGTGTCCAAAGTAATACGGCAAAAGACAGCATCGCCGTCTTGTCACCCCTAGTAGTGGTGAATCGATTTGTCTAATCTTGACCCCCATCTAATACATGGTTCCTTGGATCCACATGAGTCAGCCCCCCAAATAACATCTCGATTGATTCAGCTGTTTTTGCACAGCTCATCCATGTGTCCAACACACAGACAGACAGACAGACACTGACCACGCTACGTACGATATCTGTAGCAACAGGCTGCATCTATGCACTGCCTGCACGTGATAATGCCTACACATCTCACTTTGACACCTCAACATGATAGCAAACAAACGCTTGTACATTACATGGAATAGATCCATATTATTAGTATGCATCAAGACTGCATGGCCAAAGTTTATTTACTGTTTTACGATGGTGCACATATTTTCAGTCATTTCTGGTCTGCAAGCATGCACAAGGTTGTAGCCACAGTTATACCTGGAATACGATGTGATAATGTACAATAGGCCCAATGGGTTGACAGACTTATTTTCACGTATCAACACTGTGTTTTCACTCAAAGGCCTCTATGCACCTCTAACAATGAATATGATCTGGGACATCAACAGTAAGGCCACATACTCATGACATATTCATTGCATGCCTGCAAAGATGATCTGTTTTACATTTCTGGATACCGGACACCATGGTACAGAGACTGGTGGCAGTTTGGTGTAGTGGTAACGCGTTGGTCTCGATCAACGAGGTTAACCCACGCTGAGCCCGGTTAGTACTGGGATGGGTAACCATGTCTGGGTTCGAGGCGGCACTTTATTTCAGTATGTAACCAACCACCCAGGTCGACTCAGCCTTCTACCCTCCGTGGGATGGTAAAATAAGTACCATCCAAAGGGTAGTGATGCTCTGTGGCTGGGGAGTAAACGCAGGCATTGTGTAATTTGCAGGTAAAACTGTGTGATCCATGTCCCAGTGCATTAGAGCTGGTTATGACGATGCGCTATACAAATAGACGTATACTTTACTTTACTTTACATGGTACAAAGATGGCACAGACGACACCACTGAGGAGCACTCTAGCGTCTCCCTAATCCAAACATGCTAGATGCCACCTGCAAAGGCATGTGGGCAGATAAAACTATGCACTAACAAAATCCTTTAGCTCTTAACTGAAGGGTGCTGGCCGGCTACTGCAGGTTGACCTGTGGTCATAATACGGTTGTGAATGGGAGCGTGCATCTAAACACTTAAGATACAATGCGCAAGCTGTATCAC
>Ga0209363_1002012_pt1 | contig 10365 bp, 6 predicted proteins | sample WorMetexBAHAMAS3_FD_187385 | JGI IMG/M metagenome (GOLD analysis project Ga0209363, IMG submission 187385) | Marine gutless worms symbiont microbial communities from Max Planck institute for Marine Microbiology, Germany - Inanidrilus exumae... | ecosystem: Host-associated > Annelida > Digestive... | reverse complement strand
GGTGTACGTCGTGCAGGAACTTAATTTACAGATTCTGTGAGAGGTTTTTCCGTAGTTGACTTATCGACTGCCCTGACTTTGTATTTGCTACCAATGTGCACAGTTTTATTTTTTTCAGCGATTTCATTGTTTTCGGTAATGTAAACTGTAAATAGATATGATTTAACATTGATTTTATTTGTTTATTTATTTAAAAACTTTGGAGAGATTTTGATATGCGTGATATCTTTGAGTAGTTAAATAATTTTACTTTAGCCTACATATGTGTGCGCAGAAACAGAAGTTTAATAATGCTATGGTTGGTTTCCATTGCTAGCGTGATATCAGGGTTGCATTGTCATTGTGGACTGTTTGCAGTTTCGCTTTTTGTCAGTATTGAGCTATTTCATTTTTTCTCTGCGTGTTTGCACTTTGCATACAGGAACAAAAGTTTCATGATGCTGTGATTGGTTCTAATTTCTAGGTTGATTTCAGGGCTGCGTTGTCGATACAATAATCTGTATTATAAAAAAATAGTTTTGATTTTGATACGTGTGACTGTTAAATTTTTTTTTCTGTACGTGTTTGCATGCAGAAACAGGAGCGTAATGAATACTCCGATTGGTTTTCATTTCCAGATTGATCTCAGGACTGCATTGTCGTTACTATTTTCTGTATGCTACGAACACATTAGATAGTTTTTATATCCTTTTTTTAATGTAGCTTTCGGTATCCTTAGGCAGCCTTCGGCAGCCTTCGGTATTCTTCGGTAGCCTTCGGTGGCTTACGGTAATTACCACTGGCGTATTGAAATTGTAATGTGGTCTGCAGACGTTATCGCACAAAGTCTGGGGTGAGTTTTGAGTCGTCAATAAAACTGCGAATTTGTTAATTGGCCTACTCTACAGTTATAGTAGTTTCTGCAGCGGAATCGTTGATGGTGGGGGTGAAAATGTTTACAGGCCGAGGGTTGGCCAGCTTATTTGTGTGAAATTCTCAGTGTACTGTTGTCATTTTTACCTCGCGATGCTAGTGCTGTATTATGCTGTCATTGTGTGTATGTCCGTCCGTCTGTCCGTCTGTCACAAGTCAAAATTCTACGAAGACCGTTAAACCTAGGATCACGCAAATAACGCCATTCGATAGCCCAAGGACTCTAGTTTATTAAAGCCATAGATATCGGCTAAATTCCAACGGGGTCACCCCAACGGGGGCGCCAAATAGTAGTGGGGTAGGTTACAATTGCTATGTCTCAAAAACGGTGCGAGCTAGGGATATAGTTACTATGTAACCTTAATAGGAACTTGTATGCGTTCTATCAAATGGCGTTATTTTCAGTGACCTTGTATGACCGCTAAGTACCCCAAAAACGCAGCTTTCCTACCCCACCTGCATTTGGCGCATTCGTTGGGAGTAATTCCATCGGAATTTAATCAAAATCTTTGGCGTTAAATAACTAAAGTCCCTGGGCTATTCATCGAAGCGTCGCGCGGATAAAATGCCTAAATACGCCTCTGGTTCCTGTCCTTACAAAAGAGCACCGACTACACAATCGTTAGACCTGTGTGACTCCAATTTCATCGGTTAATCGTCGGAATGTGTTGTGCATTCAGTCTGATGTTGATAATAAAGATTTAACAGTAACCGCGTTGCGGAGTCATATTACTTGCCCACATTACTGCCATTAGAAGTGGATTGGAGCTGCGCGTAAGGAGTTTAATTTCTCGGAGTAAACGAGATTTATCGAGTGATGTGTGCAAATGGCATGGAAATGTCGCACACGTAAATCTCAACGTTTTGTTTGTTAGTCCCTAAACGCAGGACAGTTGCCGGTTGCGTGGATAAGGCCTTATCGAACGTCTGTTTTGTCTGTTTGACTGTATACGAGTATTAAAATTATGAAGTAAGTTCGTTTTGTCTTTCTATAAGCGCACATCGAAGACAATAGAAACTATCGGATGATACTATATTTAACCTTGTCCTTGAAGACTGGTGCGAGTCCGCAGTGTTCTCTCTCTTTTTTGTCAAACTTTATGTAGTTTATTTATCGCTACTTCCGTATGCATCAGCCAAGAACGCCGGCAGCTATACATGATGCTCGTATACAGACAATATGTTACTTTCTTATTAGCTATGTTCTTGCGTGGAAGAAGATGACTTTTGTCAATATTATCCTCGGATTCTGGATAGACATTGATGAACACACGTCTACTTCTCGCTCCGTCTCTCACATAACCTTATCGACTTTACTATCGTTTGCGTCAATGTACTAATTACTTCCTTGCTTACTTACTTATACTTAGGATAGTAAGTAAACAGTGTATAGCAGTTTAGCATCAACTTAGCTCTTCACCGCTACGGGAAACTCACATGCCATATGGGATCACACAGTGCCACCTGCCACCCGACAGAAGTGAGAATCCCGCCTTTACCCCCAGCCGAAGCAGGTACTCGATTTAGCGACCCCGGAGGGATGCAAGGCTGAGTTGACCTATGTTACGTGAAAGCCGCCGGCCGGGAATTGAACCCGCGATCTGTAAATCGCAAGTCCAACGCCCTACCGCTGAGCCACCACGCAACACGAAAGCAAGCACTGCATCATGTTTGTACGTTTGTCCGCCTGTCTGTCCTGTGCGTGGTCCTAACCGGTGATCTATTAAGACGTCTGCATGTATCACCACTGACCAACCAGTACCATTCGTGGTAACCTTGGAGACTCTAGTTGTTAGTTGCTCAGCAAAGAATACGACTATGACAACAAAAGAATTCGCGTTGATTCTTTCCCTTCTGCCTATTCGGAATGCATGACACTTTATTGGGACTTATAGTTCGAACGTTTTTGATTTGCTAAGAATTTTCGTGTCGCACACTGTCAGACAGGTCCACGATAGAATGATAGAGACAGACAACGGACGTCTGACGATAGGCGTGGCATGATCAGACAACGCGATGACTTTGACAACCAAGTAGCGGATGTTCGTACTGCCGATATTGGGAATGATGGAGGAAGTGAGCTGATTGGTAACGTACGATAGTCAACATCTCCTGCATCGGCAGCACGTCACTGTAGCTTAGGAATCACCTTGATACGCCGTCTCATTCCATCTCGCCTGGGAAATCAGAGCGGTTAGTCGACGTTACCCAGCTGACTTTACTAGCAATAAAATTTGCATATTCCAAGCGCCGCTCACCGTTCGGTGATTGCATTGCGCGCCGTGAGTGTCTTCAACCTGACTAGGATTTTCACAGTTATACATAGGTCTATACGGTTTAGAGTCAAGTCTGTCATCGCTTTCAGTCTCATCAAGCGATTAATGCAGCAAACGCCCGTCGTAAAATTTGATTATTGCACAGCCATTTCTATAAGTCAAACGTTGTCTAGCCGTCTGTCTGTCAGCCTGTCCGTCCGTCTGTCCGTCCTCTGCTCAGGTCGTACCTGTCAGAAAGTCGCTGAAGCTCAAATCTTTTATAGACGTTGCTTGCTCACATTTATCACAATTAACTTCGTCTACTGCCTTAAACGGGTTCACGATTGGATGGCCAGCAATCGCCTGAAGCTCAGTTGGCTTGGTACACGGCATCAAATTAACAAGACTCTGCCACGGACACTGACATTACGGAACGGCACGGTGCTGAAGTTTTCGACTGATGTCAGCAACATCGGCGTATATAATAGACAGTCAGCTCACTATGGCAGACCACAGCGGATGCCGCGAACTTGCGCGAAGGGGTCGTGCCACTGGACTAAGACTTTAGTCCAGGCGTTGATTACATACCGCCTCGACTACTGTACTTCGCTGCTGTATGACGTGTCCAACAACCCCTTGCAGAAAACACAATTCGTACACGTCCAATTACTGGAACGCGGTGATACGAACATATTACTCCAGACCTGCAAAAGTTGCACTGGCTTCATGTACGTCGAATCGACGAGTTGAATTCAAGCTCGCATGCCTAGTGCATCAGTGGTTGGCTGGAAAACACCGGCTTCTGACATTCAGCTTATTGCCGACTATGGCCGCCCTCAGCATCGGTCCGCGTCTGAAAGGATATGTGTCGTTCTACGCACACACAACAGTTTTGGTGATAGAAGTTTCTCTGCTGCCGCCTGCCGGTCCTCGGGTGTGGAACGCCTTGCCGACATATCTGCCACAGGACATGAATTATAATAGTTCAAGCAATCACTGACGCCGGTTGCAGTAAAGACGCTGGTCCATGACTTCATTAGCAGTCGAAGCAGTAAGTTTTAGGTGGGTTCGGCAACATAGAATAAGTAATCAAGATGATTATGGATATCCATATGGATACTATAAAATAGCTAATCAAGATGGCGGCCTCCATATGGAGACCATAGAACAACTAATTAGTGATGCTGGATTTCTATTTCCGGTTTAGTTGTTCTATACTATACAAATCGACGTTTACTTTAAAATTAAAGTAAACGTAGATTTGTATAACGCATCGTCGTAACCACCTCTTGGAGTTGGAAAGGTCACACAGTTTTTACCTGCCACCCACGCGTTTATTCACGAATGTAATGAACCACCCTACCACTCCCTAAGCATTCACCAGATAGCACCACCCGAGCGAGGTAGCGCACATCCGATTACAGCTCACTACTCATTATCGACCTCGAAAGGATGAAAAAATGAGTTGGCCTAGTTGGCTGACCTTGTAGCGGACGGTTTACTAAGTGGTCACCCATCAGCTGCAGGTCGAGCGTAGGACAGGGAAAGTTCCCCGATCAGAGACCGACGTTCTACTTTACTTACTTTCTGACTCCCATGCCTTGTGAAACACAGCACGAGTTTGCTAACATGGCACGTCGTTCGGTTTCTCTGTGGTAGCTGAGCGTGTTGTAAAATAAAAACATTCGTTGCGTGTTGTGCTCTACTCTTTATCGCTAGTCACCGTACAAGTTTTAGGTTGCTGCTGTTTTTCCCGGCATTAATATTTCACAACGTAGTGTATCGACGCATCGGACTAATCCCGATTATCGCGAAGTAGTCCGTAGTCGTAGCACGGGTATTAGTTCGTATCCAAGGTTCTACCGTCTGTAGTGCTAATAGCTTAAGAGGTTTTCCTTTTAAAGCGCGGACATGTCCATTAGGATTAGTCCATTAGAAACTAGTGACTAGTCCATTAGGGATTAGTTACTAGTCGTGAATTAGCCCGATTCGATTGCTTTCGATGAAGGGTGCACCATCGCCGAGTACATTGTTGATCTTCAGCCGTCGGACTGTGCACAATATCGAAACTAGAGAAATGTACAGGACCCATAGGCCTACGACATGCAAACTCACGTTGTTCCGCATCCCGACCAATTCCATCGCAAAGGTTAAAACTCTAACCCGAGGCTTAAGGTGCATTCACACAGGACGCGGCTCGGCGCCGCTTGACATTGCGTGGAGCCGCCAAAATGATCTGTTTTGTTCTGTTCTTTAGCTGTGCTCGATCCGAGGGTTGGTCATGCCATGGGTGTACTTTCTCCACTGCAATGTGCGCTCAGTGCACTGTGAATGCAGCACTACACTAGTTGGTTCGAGCCTTCGTGATTAGATTCTGAAAGAACAGAGCAGCATCTGGGGTAGAGGAGTTGCCTATATTACTATTACGATTACTATTATTATTATTATTTTTGTGCCCACCACTAGAAAGCCGCAGGCATGAAAATTGAAGCTAAGCAAATAAAAAATGGTTGCAACGACGCTTTCACTCGGTGACCATAGTGTGATGGAAGGAGACCGCATTTTCTCTCTGGAGAGCTATGGATGGGCGTTGGAAAAGAAATGTTGTTTCCCTGGCGTCCTCTGTGATCATTGTGATGCGCCTGTCAATTTCTTCTGTCATCTCAATGGCTATGTCGTGCCATGTACCAGCTGTCTCCACGGAAAATAGGTAGAAGATGTGAGTATTTGGCAGTTCGGCATACCTGTCAATCTTGTTCTGTGCTGTCTTTAGGGCTGGTGCACCTGGCTTGGTTGCAGTGCTGTCAACCCGTTGCTGAGATATGGAGTTTTCGATTTTTAAAATGGCGGTTATCCGCCATCTTACATTATGACACATTCGAAATTTTAATGGCCGTTAGGGTACTGAGGGTCAAAATGCAACAACCGTGCCAAATGTCGTAGCGATCGGTCAAACCATGAGATACAACGGTTTTTGATTTTTCAAGATGGCGGCCGTCCGCCATCTTCGATTTGTTATACTCATGTTTGGATCGCCCACAAAAAGTACACGATAGTCTTAATCGTTGTGCAAAATTTGGTTGGAATCAGTGCAGTAGTTTTCATAATATGCCAGTTTTAATGTTTGCGAGTTTGACTTGAAAATGCCTATTCATGCACCTTTTTGGTGTTTTGGGGATTTGACTCCTAAATGAAACACAATTTTATCGAAACACGCGAAAGGAGATCTACGGGTCATAACGGTTCTAGCGGTTATTAAGTATGCTGGTATCTGTAGTAGTTACTCAACATTAAAAGTCTTGGCCTTGCGAAAACATGCTTTGAGCATGTTTTCACAAGGCCAAGACTTTTAATGTTCAGATCAAAGGCCTAAGTATCTGAGCCAAGGACTACAATACAACGTTGATCTAATGCTGTGTGTTATGTATCTGTTTGTTTCATCTGCACTTTTGTCTTTGTACTTCACGGTCTGCTATTAAAAGAAATGCGCGTAGCCGGGGCGTCGAATCGTTGATATGTGCACTAACGAGACAGGACTGTTCCGTCGTAGTCGCCGCCAAGTGTTGCTTCCTTCAGGCGCCAATTTAGCGATCGACGCCTTGGTGCAGCGTAATCTGCGGCGAAGAGGCGCAGGGAGGGGCGGGCGATCTACAGCTCAGTGGCCGCTCGTCGTCTAATTCGAAGTCCGCGTCGAGCTCCTCCGAGCTACCGGCATAATGCATCCGACACTAAGTCAATCGATTACCGCTGATTTCCATGCGACGTCCATGCTGTCGCGGCGACTTTTCACCGACTCACTGTGCCGTGAATAGACCTCTATGTCAAACGTTTTTTTACATTAGTAATGCCTGCGAACTAGAAACAAGTCTCCGATGCCGCGCCGACCGTGCTGTACAGTGTACACAGAATGATGTCGACGGTCAGTGTGATAAATTGATGTGACCGATGACTATCACCAGTTTACCACACTGACCGTCTACCTGACAGCTAGTGCTTGCAAGTACATGGTGAAAATAAACAAATAGCATACGGATACACAATAATGTAACGAATACACACGAAGAATACCGAGATTATCAAAATACTAAGTAGCCTACATTTTAAGAAGTTGGCAAAGTCAACGGTTTTGATATCAAGCTTAAAGTGCGAGAGTGAACTAAAGTCAACGACGGCAGGTGGCAAGTAGTTCCAGGCACTGATAACACGGTTACAAAAAGGAGAAATCGCATGAGTGCTAGTGCTAAACAATTTAACTTTAATATTGTGTTTTTGTAATATAACAATGAGCTCATTTATATAGACTAAGGGCAGGTTTTTCCACCGCAAATTAATTCCAAAATTATGGAAAGAATTATTTCAAATAATTTAAGTTTCTATAACCCAAAAGGCACACCAGCGTCGTTTTAGCCATCAAATGTCAAATCAGAGAGTCTGACCTCTGTTGTGATACCGAAAAAATATAAATTAATAAATAAATATAAGTAATTTGCGTTATGTTTCGCTCATTTTCACAGACGTCCCCAAATTTTAAACAGCGATAGGTCTCGCTGACATAATCAACTAAACGGGTTGCAGTGTATCTGGGGACACACTGCAATGCAGTCTCGAAGAGAGCGTTTCCCATCGGCGTACTCGACAGGTGACACAACTGTTTACTTATTTACTGACGCACAAGCTGTTTAGTTCCTGCATTCGATGATACCTAGTGTCACGTGCTGCGACTGAGTGATGGCAGCATTATCTGCCGTGTTACATACTTTCAGTTTCCAATTCACTTTGCTTTTTTTCTATGTCAGAAGCCAGGCAGCTGCAGCAGCGTACGTTGTGTACCCAATATCGGAATCGGATGTTGCCGAAAATGTGGGAAGTACGTCCCTTGTACGCGGTGTACAGCCCAGGGAAAAAATTTTGAATTGATTCTAACGGTAAAAATGGAAATTAGACATTCCATGGAGGGCTATTTTGCTAGCGAGTTTCGGGCGATCTGTAATCATTGCAGAGTTATGGCGGCCTAAAGTCGCAAAACGTGGAAATTTTGTTAGCAATTTTAGTGTGTTTTTCGGAAAAGACGACCCCTTATGTTAAAATTGTCAAAATTCGGTTCCGAAAGTTTTTACCGCCTCAGCGATCGACGTTGTTCTGTTCAAATTTCGTGAAATGTTGCCGACGGGAAATCGGCGAAATCGTGCGTTATTTACCGGACCAAAAAAACAAAATTTCGGCTGCTTCTCAAACTGTCGCTACTGCCCTTCAATCTGCCAGGGCTCTGCCTCCAGCAATATACTCACAGTGCTCCAGATTTCATCCAAATCCGTTCACTTTTGGGCCGAGTTATAGCCGAACGCGTGCCCCGTAGAGTATTTTCTTTATAGGCTGTTCGAGCCTATAACTATGACAAACCTGTCGACAGTTATGGGTTACGGAGTGTTGTTTCTGTAGGGGTTAGAATTTTCCCTTTCTCACTAACAACAGTTGTTGCATTCGGCATAAAACAAATAAGAATAATAACAGTTGAATACAAGAATATGCCAGAAGGCTGCCAGGGAAGCAAACGCTCATTGAATTAGCCACCTATCTTGTTATATAATTAATTACTACAATTAGTACAAACGACAAGAAAAAAAGAAAAAAAAACTAAAATGTTGGGTGCAAAGGGGTGACATGTCAACAAAGCAAACATTATTAAGCATCATCACAATTTTTAATAGCTTACGTACAGTGCAGTGCAATTCATAGCTAAAAATGTTAATATATACTAGTAGTTAATTTAACACAGGGCTGGCGCTACTGACTGCTGGTGTGCAGGCTGCAGCCTGTGATCAATATCGTTAATTTAATTAGTAATACATTTATGACTCATGCATTACAGTTACTGATTTCTGATATGCAGCAGTTCAGTGTCGATGTGTGTTGCATCAGTGAAACGTGGTTTACTAGTAATATGAATGATGACTATACCTCTGTTGGTGACTACTCTTTGTTCAGACGTGATCGCAAGAAGCGAAAGGGTGGGGGAGTTTGTATTTATGTTCGTGAGAGTTACCAATCGAGATTGTTTTTCTCTAGCGATAATTTTGAAGTTATTTGGGTAAAATTACAACTGCATAATGACTGCTTTTTTATTGCTTCTTGCTATCATCTTCCTAAACCGAGGTATTGTTCTAATGACTTTGTAAAAGAGTTATGCAGTACCATTGATCATATCAACGACACTGTACCTGATCCCGTTTTTCTTATTACAGGGGATTTTAACAGTTTATCTATGGTTTTTTGAATAGGATTTTGGTTTTACTCAGATGGTCACTTCCTCTACTCATGGTAATAACACTCTTGATAAGGTTTTTTGTAACCGACCTGACCTATTTCATTCAAGTATCCACAAGAGCCTTCTTAAAACTAAGCATTTAGCGGTTATAGTCCACGATGTAAGCTGTGGTGCACCTTCTGTAGTTTCCAATAGACGTGTAGCTGTTAACGTGTTCGATCATCGTGATCACAATATTGATAGGATGAGGCGAGCTATTTCTTTATTTGATTGGTCTGCTGTCACATGTGTTACTGAGATCTCAGCAATGTATGCTCGTTTTGTAGAAGTGTTAACTTCGTTGGTTAATACTAACGTTCCAGTCAAAGTTGTTAGGCTTGGACCTCGTGACCCCCCTTTTATTACACCTGTCATTAAGCAGCTACTTCGTAAACGGAATTATTTGCGACGCAGAGCTAGATACTTGGAGGCTAACTCCCTTGCAGAGAAAATAAATTTACTTATAATCCAAAGTAGGAGCAGCAATCTAAATAAACTTGCTAATGCTAACCCTAAGCAGCTCTGGGCTGCTGTTAAAGGTTCAGTTAATTCAGGGTCAAGAAGTCATTCATCAGGGCATCCACTATTAAATGATGTACATGCTGTTAATGATTTTTTTGTCAGTATATCTTTTCATTCTGGTAGTCAAGGTTGCCCTCAGGTTACATTTAAACCATCCCAAAGTGCTAAAGTTTTTATAACAGATTATGAATTAAAACCTCTTTTACGCAATTAAACCTACCGCACCGGGATTGGATGCTCTACCTAGTTGGAACTTGGATTTTTAGTAAATGCTAGTATGAATTAGCTGCTATTGTAGCCTTAATTGTTCCTTCTGTGCAGGAGTTATACCAGAACACTGGAAACGATCTGTTATTACACATGTTCCAAAAT
>Ga0209363_1002010_pt1 | contig 10368 bp, 5 predicted proteins | sample WorMetexBAHAMAS3_FD_187385 | JGI IMG/M metagenome (GOLD analysis project Ga0209363, IMG submission 187385) | Marine gutless worms symbiont microbial communities from Max Planck institute for Marine Microbiology, Germany - Inanidrilus exumae... | ecosystem: Host-associated > Annelida > Digestive... | reverse complement strand
ATCACATGTACTAAATTAAAAAAACAACATTGTGTTATTCATACGTCTGTTAGTGTTCATTTGAACCTTGGAATTTTTTGTTTTGTTTGTGTGTGTGTTTTTTTTATTCAATTGTTTTTAGTATTTTCATGTTTCTGTATTGCATCTGTATACTGTATTAGCTAGGCATTGTTAGTGGCTGCAACTGGCCCTTTGTTGCTTATTCAATAAATTCAACTTTGCTTCAAGGACTATGTGACTGATATGACCACAATTTCGTCTCACAGCAGATATACACACATGTAAAGTAAAGAATGTTGCACACATTAAGTATCATACGACAGATTATAACTAGATGCATGTTAAAGCCCAAAGTGAGCCCGCCAGGCACGCAGCCTCGCCAACGCTAACCATGCTCTTGGCATCTGCATCGACCATAGGCGCCATCTGGCAAATATGATTACACCGAAATGTGTCACAAATGTGAGCCTGCAGGTCGTCCTGCATGTAAACTTTTAGGGGGTGGAGAAAAACTTGCAAACCATTCTCAGCAGTTAGTAGACCAAAGTTCACCAAATTTGGGGGCATGTAGGGTAGTACCCGTAGATTGACGAGTTTGTTCTGTTACAGAGATATTTTCAGTCAAAGCTCGAAGTTGGTCCCCAAAAGTGACCTCACAGAGATTAGGTGTAGACTAGAAAGAGAAAACCGCAGCAGTAAAACATAAGCCTGAGACATTTTCGCGATGCCAGGTAGGCTAAAAATTGTATTGTAACTCTGCGCTGTACAGTGGAATGGCTGTGATGCAGGGTTCAACACGACGAACTTTGGTGCGCAGGCCAGCAGCCAGTTCGTCTGCAGCAGTGCCAGTGTCAGAAAGTTCTTCAGCTGACACCATTTCGGCTGAGGAGACTGGAGTCGAGTATGGACCACCTGTGCCATCAACACTGGAGCTGCTGAAAGTACTGGCTGACCGGCAGGAGGAATTAGATGCAGCAAGGTCGCAGTTGGCAATGAGTCGCTTTGGATTGCAGCGCTACAGCACTGACAGTGACAAACTGTACTTTTACACTGGTTTTAAGAACTACAGTGTGCTAACGTCTTTTATAGACTTTCTTTCTCCGGCTGCGCAACAAATGGCATACCCATATTGCAAGCGTGTAACAGCCACATCGCTGTCTAGTAGACGTGTGTTGCCACTAGGTGATGAACTATTCCTGACTCTGTGCCGTCTGCGTGCAGGTTTGTTAGAAGAAGACATTGCTGACCGTTTCAACTTGTCTGTAGCTACGGTCAGCCGAATTTTTTTGGCATGGATTAACTTAATGTATGTTGTTCTGGGTTCAGTCCCCATTTGGCCATCCAAGAAATGTGTGAGTGAACACATGCCCCCACGAATGAAACAGCTGTTCCCTTCAGTAAGAGTCATTATTGACTGCACGGAAATATTTACGCAAAAACCGTCATCGTTGCTCACAAATTCTCAGCTGTTCTCTAACTACAAGAGTCACACAACATTTAAGGCTCTTATTGGCATAGCTCCGCATGGACCGATCACATTTGTCTCTAACCTATACACGGGTTCCATCAGTGATGTTGAGTTAACGAAAGTGTGTGGATTGCTAGAGTTGTTGGAGCCTGGGGATTGTGTCATGGCGGACAAGGGATTCACCATTCAGAAAATCTTGGATGAACGTGGTGTTGGTCTTGCCATTCCACATTTTCTCACAGCGAGGGGAAAATTCACAAGCAGAGAAATTGCGGAAAATGATGCCATAACCACGTACCGCGTGCATGTAGAGCGTGCAATACGACGTGTGAAAGAAAACCGCATTTTTCAGGGCATTATCCCCTTGTCCATGATTGGTTCAATAAATCAAATATGGACAGTGTGCTGTCTTCTTGCAAATTTTCGTCCACCCCTGATGTAACTCCATTTCTCTGTTTGCAGTGCCACAACCACAAACTATCAGTGATGGTCGGCAGTGAAATGAAGTTGTGCAGTTGTTTACCCCGCGTGGGGCCGGGGTACCCCTTTTCCTGCCAGTATTTTCCCCTTGTCCATTCACTTCCTCATCTTTTGCTCTTTTTACTTTTTCCCTTTTCTCATTTGCTTTACCTGTTCTCTTCTTTCGTCCATCCCTTCCCTTTCTACCCAAATAGTCACCACTCCGTTTCCAGGCCGGAGATTCTAGGAGCCGATTGTACCTTGGTTTAGTTTGGTTTTGGTTCATTATGTGTTATCTGTATTGCTTAGTTAAGATTTATTGTGGTGTTTTGTTGTATTTGGTTTAGTCTTGCGGTGCGATAGTTGTCTTCCCGTTTTAGGCGCTAGCGTAATAATTTAAATGAGCCTCTCGACCCCTTTTTGGGTGGCTGCTGAACAAAAAGGTGGCCAGGGTTGAGGTTAATATATCGCTGGCCTTCCTTCACTGGGTAGGGATAGCTCTCCACCCCTCACCTTTTGTCTCTGATATAGCCATATTTGTGCTGAAAGGGAACGTTAAACTCCCTTGTGCACCCCGGTGGGGTCGGGGTACCCCCTTTCCTCCTCCCTTGTCCATTCACTTCCTCATCTTTTGCTCTTTCTTACTTTTTCCCTTTTCCTTTTCTCATTAACATTAATTATTTTCTTCTGTTGTCCATCCGATCCATTTCTACCCGAATCTTCCCACTCCGTTTCCAGGCGTGAGGTCGTAGGAGGCGACCGAACCTGGCTTTAGTTTGTTTTGCTTATGATTGTGTTATCTGTGTTGCTTTACAGTTAAGATTTGTTCTGGTGTTTTGTTGAATTTGGTTTAGTTTAGTCTTGCAGTGTGGTAGTTGTCTTCCCCTGTTGTAGGCGCTGGCGTAATAATTTACGTGAGCCTCTCGATCCCTTTCCCTTTTGGGTGGCTGCTGAACAAAAAGGCGGCCACGGTTGAGGTTAATATATCGCTGGCCTTCCATCACTGGGTAGGGATATCTCTCCACCCCTGACCTTTTATCTCTGATATAGCGATATTTGTTCTGAAAGGGGACGTTAAACTCCAACTAACTAAACTCGGTTGTGCAGTTGTTTGCTAATTGTGTGTATATATAGTTTATTTCGCACAAGTGAAAACACATGAAATACACGAAGAATAAAAAACACAGTATTAAAAATATAGTAAAAAGTTAAATGGCTAACATGATTCAGCAAACACACATACCTAAAAAAAACTACGCAACTGAACAGTCTGACAAGGATACTATATATAGTTTGTGTAACACGAACAATATATACGTTTGCAATAAAACACACTATTAATGCTAAAATCATCTAGAAATATGTACAGCTGCTGAACACAAATCTACATGTTCCCCAGAGACAATTAGTTTATCTATGAACTTTGAACGTCTATTCTCAACTAGTTTTGCTAAATCTTCTAGCCCAACAAAGCGTTGAACATCATTTATACATTCAGCACTCCTGACACCAAAGTTTTTATGGACAGCTCTGTTAATACATTTATTCAAAGAGTGCAGTTGACTGGCAGACAGATATAGATTCGGAGGAATACAATAAAAATGGCAAACAGTATGCCTTTAGTGTGTATATGTAGTGTGCAAAAAGTAGGAGACATTGCATGCTTTTGTGCACTGTACAGTATGTACTGTGGCTTTGTGATTTTCTGCTTGCAGTGGTGGTGTGCAATATGCATATTTGTGTTCGGCTCAAAGCTAGGCTTCGGCTGAATATTGGATTTACCTAACGGCGATTTGGCGATGTTCACATGATGGGCTGTAACTCTGCCGAAAGTGAACCGATGTGGAGCATCTGAGAACATTGTAGATGGCTGGTCCTGGCAAATTTTTGGCGTGATTCACGCAGTTGCGACAGTTTGAGAGGCAGGCGGAAATTTTTCTGTGGGATATATCACGCACGATTAAACCATATTCCCGTTGGCCATATTTCACGAAATTTAAACAACTAGAAATAGGCAGTCACATCAACGTACAGACCCATTCCGGCAACGGCCACAGGTAGCACAGTGGCGTACTGGGTTACGGATTACGGAGCATGGCCACTAGCAATCGCGCGACCGTGACGGTTTTCGTAACCATGTGGCCTTAACCTTAGACCTTTTGACCTCTGGGTCAATGCATGCCGAGCAACTGCTATAGAGTATGCGTGTACCATGGTGTCATTAGCTCAAGCTGTTTTCCGTTTTACAGCACGGACAGACAGACATTCCTCAACACTATGCCAACGCCGGTGGCAACGCCAGCGTGGGTAACAACGTCGATCGGTGTCGCGGTGAAAACTTCAGGAACAGAACTTTTGAAAATTTGACCGTAAGGGGTCTTTTTTTCCAAAAAAAAACAAGACTTTAACAAAATTTCAAGGTCTTGCGACTCAGGACTGACATAAGTAAGCAATGATTACAGATCGCCCAAAATGCACTACTAAATTATCGCTCTATGGGATGTCCATTTTCCTTTTTTAGTAACGATTCGAAATCATTACCCAAATTTTCGGCAACGTCAGATGTCCCATATTGCGTAAACCAACATCGCTGTGCAGCCTGGCTGCTGACAGAAAAGCAGACCCGAATTGGAAACTGAAAATGAATAACGTGGCAGATAACGCTCTTACATCACTCAGTCGCAGGCACATGACACTAGGCATTGTTGAATGCAGAAGTAAACAGCTTGTGTACAGATAGCGGACTGCTTCGAGCCGAACACTGGCATTCCATGCAATACAGCCATTTACTTTATCCAGTTATACTGTGGTATTATGAAGTAATTGTATATATTGTATATACTATGCAGTGTAAATAAATAACATCATGTTTCTGTTTGTACTGCAGCCACTGTTGTTGTGTAAACCTAAATTAATAACTAAGTAAATATGGTACTATAAAAAGGGCGTTCGTGCTTATTAACACAAGATTCAAGGAACCACTAATTGGCATCGCAGCAATAATACGGCTGAACGTAAGTTCTGAGACCACACAAACACTGCATTGACCTGCCAGTAATAAATGAGAAATGTTAGTCATGACAATAACTGTAACAAGTTGCTCAGCTATCGCTGACGAACCCGCATGAGACCCTGCATCAAAACCGTCACAGATATGGCCTCCAAAAGCTCCAAAATCGCTATTTTTGGCTACGCTCTTGCGTTTACCCCCCCCCCTCCAACGGAGGGGTTCCTCTGGGACGATCTCCGTAAAATTGTTAGTGGATGTCAACAGATGGTCAAGGTACCAAATGGCAAAGAAAAATTGCCAAAAATTTCAACCGGCTTAGTAGGGTGCACAAACGTTGCAGACAGACGACGTTGTGTTCAAAAGGGGGCTGGGTCATTTTGAGCACAAATTTCGGGAAAATGGAACATCGCCCACCAACGACTGTCCCTGGGCTATCATACTGCGTTGTTTCAACGATCCTCATTTAGCCGTTTTGGTACAATACCGGCCAGTGGCATAACAACTGCCCCTACACACCCTGCAACACATGGTGGCTCGCGAGGGTCAGGGCCCTTGTGCCAACCCCCAATTTTTTCAACACACAGTCTACCTGCGGGCAAAATTTGTCAACTATGGCTCAATTAAACTTCAAATTCGTGAAGTTCAATCACTGGGAGGGGGCCTATGAGTATGACCATGTTTTACAACTATTGCCGGGAAGCCCCGAATTTGTAGTTATGCCACTGATACCGGCGTGTGACGGACGGACTCAAGGACAGCTAGTTCGGCGCTAGCATAGTGCCACACAGGTAAAAAGTAACAGTAAAAATAACAAATTAGCCCCATACGGGACTGACGGTCGACTCCTACTTACTGTCAACCTCAAAGTCACGTGACACAAACTATGACAAAAATAAAAAAATCCGGCCACGATAAGTTTTAGGTGTTGTGCCCTAATTTAAGAATCCGTGGTCATTTGTCAGCCCCCATTGTAAATTGGGGAGGAGACAGCCTTGAAAATGGCCGAATTTCCGACTTTTAAGGGCTCGTGACCTTGACCTTGGATATAGTCATACTGCATACCGTCATGCATCACTCATTGACCTATACCTACATGCCAAATTTCATTGAAATCGAAGAAACTTTTTGTGGACCGACGGGCGGACGAACATTTGAGACCCATGTTATTAGGTCGACTCTAAGGAGTCGACCTAACAGGCGTTCATATGATGCCATTAATCAGCCTATTCCAGAAAATATCCAAAGAAAAAACTGTCCACTTTTCCTTGGGCGGCACACCAAAAGACTGGATCAAAGTCAATAGTCTCCAGATGACAGGTACTGTTCTCCAAGTATATGAAGAAGTCACACCATGTCAGTCCAGTCACAGCCAGCTGACACATGACCTGATAGTAGTAAATGTCGGACCGCTTTAGACGATACACAGAACCATCTGATGTTGCCACTGACTCCAGACACTTGACATCCTGTATCACTTGTGCTTGTGGACACTTTATCTCCAGCAAGCCAAACGGCGGTTGCCGTGTTGGACAGTACACCTTGCGATCTGGACTTGCTGCAATCCAGTATGAATACGGGCTGATGACCAGACCACAAGCGTAAAGATTGACATCGTCATTCATGATGTTTGCATAGGCTACAGCTGCCTCTGGTTCACGCAGTGAACCTTCCTTCATTGCTGCAGTAGCGCGAAACTTTCGTCGTAGTTGATCACACAGTTTGTCATGAGCACTGCGACGTATGCAAACCTGCCCAACCTTTGATGCAGTGATGCGACTCTGTCGAAGCTGATGCCACAACGCACTCTCTGTCTGCAGCCTGGTGTCCTTTTCAAATGCTACAGACTGCTCATATGTCACCATCAGTCTTTCCAGTTTCCTGGTCTGGCTTTCACTTATCACACGCATCATTGGAGCAGTGAAGTCTGCAACAGGGAGTGGCGGAAATTCCACACCAGGCACATTACAAATGTTCAGTGGGTCTTGCACCTGCTGATAAGAGAGAACACAACCTCTGGGCACATCACCAAATTTTGTTTGTGCCAGACTAGCACTGTCACTTTCCATTGTCAGCCACTGACATGAACTAGTCATTTGCTCGAGCTGTAAACGAAATGTCTGGAAATCCGGCTTTGCACACCCCTCAAGTGGATTGTACAGAGTAGAAGATACTGCCCGAGACTTAGTAACTCCTGCTGGTGATGACAGAGTGATGTCTTCAACGCGTGCAGCACCAATTTTTTTTCCACGTGGCTTGTGCCATTCCTGAGGAAGAGAAGTTGATGGAACTGGATCGGGAACTGCACTCAACTTCAATGTGCTATACTCAGCTACTTGGAACAGCAAGCCTATCAGATGTCCACAACAGCCGCTGTCCCCAATGGTGCAACTACACGTCCCATTACAGATACACGTCTCTGCACTGCTCACAAGAATGTCACACACCAAACTATGAGGTGCCTCATTTTTCCGCATGGAATGGAAGCATTTGCCCGTGACGCGGTACACAATTCCATCTTCTGCTGATCGATGCTGAATTGTGACTGAAACAAAAACCACAATAACACGGCAATGTAATGTCGGACACAGCCAACAGACATTAAGACGTGGTAAACATATGATGTACTACACTAAACTGTATATAAAACGCCCCTCTTTTTGCAGTTACTCTATTGAAATTTAGCGTGTTTCAATAAATTTTGGTTTATGGACTCCTGAAGCAACTTTACATAAGCTGTCATGTACTTGTTCACATTACCTCAAGATTATCTCCCCCCAAAATTTCACGGGGAGCAATGGGAGCTTTGCCGAAAATGCTACACCGGCGACTAGAAGTACCTGGGAGCTGCTTACATTCAGCAAAGTCTGAATAAGATTCTGAACATAGCTGACGACAAGGAAGATAGAAAAGAAACAGCAATCTTCACTATCATAACGGAGGTGAGCGGCGGCAAAAAACAACGCCCACTTGAGCCCAGACATGAGGTGTGAGACTGAGGTGAGCCAAAGCAGAAGGGGTTTGAGGCAGAGGTGAGGCCGGAAAAATCAGTCTCCACCAAAAAGTGCACGAAACAAACATCGGTCTAACTAGAATATGGTTCTATAGTTCTTCCAGTTCCCGTAAGGCGACGAGGTTCCTCCATTTCTGGTAGTCGTTGGCCATAAGAGGCAAGTGTAGGTTAAATAACTGATAAGATGTCTAAGTTGTAGTGAGTGTCATACAGTTAATGACTCAAGCCGCTTAGCCAGCCGTTAAGAGGTCCAGCCGCCGCCAGCCGGTAGTTAGCGGCTTAACGACTCATAAAGCCAGCCATTAAGAGGTCAAGCCAGCTGCTAACACCTTAGCGGCTGGCTCCGGGAACTACAACATCTGCAGAGTCGAGACAATCGTCTCGGCTTCTGCTGGTAAAATTGTCCGTTCATCAGAGATCCAGTGATTCACACACTTTCGAGGATTCCCGTCTATTTCGTACACACACAAACATATCTAGGTTTAATACAAATTTCCCAATGCCTTGTCTGGCCTAAAACATGGCCAGGCCTGGCCCGGCTGGGTGAAATGTAATCCCCCATTAATGGATTTTGCTAAGCATCGGGGATTGCTAATTGATTGTACTTCTGCAAGTTGAAACAGCTGTATGAGCACAATATAGACACCCATATCTTTCGCCATTGCTGATAATTCAGAACTCCAAAACGGCCAAAACAAATGTTGGAGTTAGGCTTAGGGACCATTAAAATTTTCTGGGCCGGGCCGTGTTTTACGCCGTACCCCAATGCCGTGGCTCTTCGTTACAGTCCCAGCTTCTCCACCAGCATCCCGGCGCCGCGGTTCTGGATCTGGATAAGTAAGTAGCAACGTCCTTCAAGCAGTCAGGACGTCAGTTATAACCACTTAGTCGATAGCAACGTTTAGTGAAAACAAAAGTTCGGTGTTCGTGTTGACATTACAGTGTGGACTTGAAACTGCTGCCGTCTCTACTGATGACCCAAAGTGTTGTTGACTTCGAGAGTGATGATACTCGGCACATGGAGGCCATATTACAAGCACCAACCAACCAACGTCTTTCGAATGATAACACGCAACTGGCGGGATCTTGGCCACAGTGATCAGCAATGGCAAAAACAGGTGCGTAGATTAAAACCGGAAAAGAAGAGAACGAATGTGCAGTAGATCAAGTGCACACTATATACATGGTGCAGGATGCAGATGGTCAGAACTGCAGATGTCGGTTCATATGTCGCTTGACTATATCAAGCGAGTCCGCCTCAGCAACTGCATGTGGAAGAGCATTCCAGGCTGGAATGGTCCGAGGAAGAAACGCATACTTAAATGCGTCAACAGTAGGTTGGAAACGCTGGAATTGTCTGGGATGACCTCTTGCTGAATTCTGCGGACGTGGTACAGGATGGTACTCCTGTGGAACTTCAACCAGTCCATTTGTGATTTTGTACATCATGGTCAGTCTGCTGTGGAGTCTGCGGGCATCTATACAAAGTACGTCTAAGAAAGCCCAACATGCGGTTGTTACACTAATTAATGCATCTACGTATAGGTCGCCGTACGTAGAATTACGGTTAGGTACTAGGGTTAGACAAGCCGATACGGCGGCCGATACGCCGATGCATAACTAGTGTAATACGTGCCGCCGCCGCCCACAACACGAAACGTTGCAAATGTGAGTTACTTAGGCTTACCTTTCACAGAATGAACGTACTTTTCTTTAAAATATTTGTATGCTTTACTTTCGTGCTTACTCTCAGTCTCAGTACAGTACTTGCTAACGTCAGAAAAACTCAATCTTAAATCCGAAATATCACTGTCGCTCGCCATCTTTGTTTACATTACGCAGTGGTGTATCGCCTCGTTTTCGAATCGACGTAAACATAAACAATAGATCTCATTAAGAAACCTGAATTGTCACCGGGCGCCGGCCTCGGTGACGTTACGAGACAGTTCTATATGACCGTTGGCTGTGGTTCGGCCCTTTATTCGCCAATGGAGCACCGCAATATGCCGGGAAACAATACAGTCAGAGTTATCAGACTGTCGTGTCGTGTACACCCTTAGCAAAAAGTCCTACAGTATTACTGTAGAAAAACCATAGTATACTGTAGTAACTACAGTAACAACTGTAGTAACTACAGTAACACTATAGAAAAATATGTTACTATAGTAAAAACTATAGTATTTACTACAGTAACTATAGCATACAAGAACTCATCAGGAGATGAGATAGCAAACGTCAACTTTTTACGACGATATGGCACGTACGTACTTCAAAATACTAAAAAAGAGAACCTATTTCGTTTAACCAATTAGACGATAGCTAGCCAAGTACTGCGCATTCAGTCTTGAGTTTATGAATATGCTACAGTCCACCTTGCTGTTATAGAATATTTATGCCGTGGGAGTCGCGCGGTCCCTCTGC
>Ga0209363_1002009_pt1 | contig 10368 bp, 4 predicted proteins | sample WorMetexBAHAMAS3_FD_187385 | JGI IMG/M metagenome (GOLD analysis project Ga0209363, IMG submission 187385) | Marine gutless worms symbiont microbial communities from Max Planck institute for Marine Microbiology, Germany - Inanidrilus exumae... | ecosystem: Host-associated > Annelida > Digestive... | reverse complement strand
TTTTTGAGTTTCAGATTAAGTCCAAGGACTACATCTATCGCAGATGGACCGCACGGAGCGCTATGTCGGCTGATTGAAAAATCACATTTTAAGTGGACTGCAGTAGGCGAGTTACCTTGAAGGTCACTCAAGGTAATGGCGCAATTTGATCGGCCATACATGGCTTCCTATTAGTGGTCCGTAGTAACAACGTCTCTGTCTTGCACTATTTCCGAGATATTACAGTGTGCATGACTGCCCTTGACCTTGAAAGTCCTTCAGTTTCAACGTGAAAATTGAAATTGCAGGCCGTGTGTGCTTTGCGCTTCATGTGTAAACATGCTGTAATTAACACGTTGTATTTTCCGAGTTATGACAGTTTCCAACTACTAAAGTGACCTTCGAGGTCACTCAAAGCATTGGTATTTATGCAATTCAGTTGGCCACATATAATTTGCTATAAGTCATCCGTTGTACTTATGTCTCGATTTCGAACTATTTCCAAGATATTATGACCTATTATCCGTATTAATAAACGTGTTCATTAATATGCACATACGCTGATGGACAGCCAGCTTTGTCTACCGTGCAGGCGAAACAAATGATTGGTTGCATACAAACTCCGTGCACGCTGCTTAGTGCCAATACTCTTCCAGGGATGAGTTTGAGGCCAGCATGTTAAGAGGCCAAGGCCAGGCATCTTGGAGGCCAAAGCGAGGCCTCTTCGAGGTCAAGTCCAAACCCTTTTGAGGCCAAGGTAAAGCAGCAGTTTTTGCTGTCAATGAAGTGCTGACTTTGAGGCAACAAGCTGACTAAAACTGAGGTACAATCTTCGTTTTTAAAGAAGGGCCGTCTAATCACCACTCGCTTTGACCAGATGCGGCCAAGTGCAGTCAGCACTCAAAATTTACTTTGAATTTTAAACAACTTAATTGCGCATTAAAAGCTAATGTGTTTGAGGACAAGGTGTTTGACGTCAAAGCCAAGGCGAAGGCCAGGCATCTTTGAGGCCAGGCCTTTTTGAGGCCAAGGCCACGCAAATTTGTTCTCGATGTCGTGGCCATCTCGAGGACCCCATCCCTGTACTCTTCACGTTAGTTGATGTCTGTAGTGGTATGGGGAAGACTAGGCATTCTGCTAGATGCTGCAATAAGATATGATTTGGCTGCAGTAGTACTAATTCTACAATTTCTGGACAACCAGCTTGAAAGTGATTCTTGGCAAAGAGTCAAAGCAGACAAGAAACTGTTGGACTGCCGTCGAGTCTGGTACAGAGAAGTATGATTAATAGAATGAGTGGAGAGCAACTGACTGTGAAGTCGGGACAGACACTGTTGATGATGATGATGAGTAGATTTGTAGAGCGCATCATAAATGTTCCTCAGACGCGCTGTCGATCAGCCGAACAGGTGCGCCTTCAGATGTCGAGCGAACGTCAATGGGGAGAGAGTTGCAGTTCTCAGGGCGGCTGGTAAACTGTTCCAGATGGCTGAACCTGCGACTGCGAAACTCTTATGCCCAGTGTGGTCCTTGTTCTTGGTACTGACAGTGTCCCGGTGCCAGCAATGGCAAAGATTGCCAAACAGTCGTTCGCCAAGTTACAGAGGCTTGTGTTTGTTTGTCGTAGAACACGTGATGAAGTCTCTTCAGAGCATCGAGTCCACAGACGAGAAGTTGTCGGCTTTGTGCAAGAAGTATGCTGAGTTGCTGGAGGAACATCGCAACACACAGTCTTCATTGAAACAGACACAGAGAACGCTGTCAGTCGTGAGTATCATTGACTCTCATTACTTGTCCTACTATTACTTACGTTTAACAGCCACTTTTCCAGGTGAGCCGCGTAACATGGTTCCTCCTCGGGTCCACCTATTTCGGAAGAGATCCTCTATGGATTAGTGGAACACGACGGATGTCATTCCCTATCACTCAGCCGTCAGTATCAGAGCATGCAAGGAACAGAAACCATGAACCGTATCCATTGGCCTGACTTCAATGTTTCATTAATGCACCACCAGACTCCTGACTTGTCCTCCTGTCTTTATTAGAGCACGGTGCCAGACTGTTGAAAATAATTACATTCACTAGACTACTCCAACACACCCAGTGAGTCAACTTGTGTGGGCCTCGTACAGGCTCTGGGGTAGTAATGCGCCATGATTCATGAGTTCATTTCAGCACTATATAAATTGCTTGTTTATATACCGGTATTTACTTAACTTCCTTCCTCCCTTTCTTCCTTCCTTAATTTTTTCTTTCTTCATGTTTTCTTTCTTACTTATTAACTTCCTTACTCGTTTACTTTCTGACTTATCTATCTACTCCTTCCAGAATAGACCCATTCCGTTTCCAGGCTGGAGGTCGTAGGAGGCGACGACCAAACCTGGCTTTAGTTTCTTTGGTTTGTTTTATGTTGTAGTATATTTTGCTACGGATGCATGTTTGTTTTTGTTGTGTTTGTTTCAGTTTTTCAGTACTAAGCCAAGAGATTGGCTGGAAAGAACATCTCCAAAATGACCTATTTTGTGTCGATGGGATGTAAAACCTTAACTGAATAAATCAACTTGTGTGGTTAGAAGCATGTTCGTTTACTGTGACATGTTTAATAAGATGCGCTGTCATCACTGCGCTGTTAATGCGTCATGAATCAGCAGAGGCCAGAGATGTATGCAAGTCTCTAACATCAAGTCTCAAGTCTTTACAGGTCAACTCTTAAGTCATGTTGCAAGTCCGTAACATCTGCTTCTAACCACACAAGTTGATTTATTCAGTTAAGGTTTTACATCCCATCGACACAAAATAGGTCATTTTGGAGATGTCCTTTCCAGCCAATCTCTTGGCTTAGTACTGAAAAACTGAAACAAACACAACAAAAGCAAACATGCATCCGGTGGTGTGTGATTGATTTGAGACTACTAACCCATCACATACTGCCCTGTTGGATGGCGTGGATATGCTCAGATGCATATGCTCAGATGTAAGATGACAGTTTTATGGAGCACTCGAGCAGTTTTGACCAGATGCATCTAGCAAAGTTACAGGCAAGAATGTAGTGCCACCTTTCGATTCACGGTGGCCAGGTTTCTAGCGTGATGCTCAAGATGTGACTGATAAAGATGAACTGCTGAGTTGCAACTGCTGTATAAAGTTTACGTTGCTGTGATTGATACGACTGTCATCCCGTGATGTCACTGCTGAATGGTGTGTAGTGAAACTACGCGCTGTCGTTGATGCTATGACGCTCGTTTTGTGTGTAGTTGGCACGTGAGAAGGACCAGTTACAGAACGACCACAGCAAGGCGGTGCTGGCGAAGAGCAAACTAGAGGGCCTTTGTCGAGAACTACAGCGACACAATCGACTTGTCAAGGTCGGCGGGTGCTACTTGTAGCTAGTGTTGGACTGGTTATTCTTTTTACATCGAGCACACACTGGGCAATTGAGCTCAGCTTCAAACCACTAAGCAAGTAAGCAAACAAGTATGTCAGTAGGGGCTGACCTATGTTCACGCATGCCGATCCTATGTCCACACGCCGATGGACCACCGTGCAAAATGTGACGCCGCTAGCTTTTATCCCCGGCGGAGAAGTTTGTAACGTACAAAACACACACTCAAAATTCAAAAAAAAAACAAACAGTAAACGATGTATCCACCCCTTTCTTATCGGCATGTGTGGATTATAAGTAAAAACTTAATAAAGCGCCATTAGGCACATATATGAATCGGAGGCACTGCAGTTTGTGCTAGGGGGTATAAAATGTGCTTGAAAAGGAGGGTTTTAAGATGGCACCAAAAAGAGTTAACTGTATTGGAAGGACTTCCAGAACAACCACTGTTGTACTGTTATTAACAGTTCAGCAAATTTAGTAAACATTAACCGTTTGGCGCTGACGTACTTACATTGGCAGCATTTGTATTCTGCGTGTTAGTCATTGTTTACTTACTGAAACTTAAGACTTTCCGCACCTACTGTCACACATTGCAGACAGCATTGTTCTGTGCAGCCAAGTCTGTGTCATATGTTGAGTTGCTCGGTTTACGGTCATTTCCTGGAAAGCCACTATCCCGGAAAGATGTTTCCCCGGGTGGTGCTGTCACTAAATGTCATGCCGCCATGACAGACCATTTCATCGCCATGAACACAGTCTGGAGCAGGTCGTCATGGAAGATGATGGTTGCAATGGACTGCTGGCCATCACGCCATGACTATTGCTGTATCGATCGCCACGGCAGCTGCACGCTGGTCCAGCGACTGACCACAGTGGCGGCGATGGAGTAGTCTATCATGGCGGTGTTGGCGTGACATTTCGTGACAGTGCCTTTCTGGGAAACATCTTTCCAGGAAACTGACTTTCCGGTAAACGTCCATAAACAGAGTGGCTTGGCATGTGTCACAGGTCACACCAGGTAATGTAAAAGTAATGTAAAAGTCGATTTATATAGCGCATTGTCGTATATACCTCTAATGCGCCAGGTTCATTAGGATGCAGTGTGTTACGGCATCTGATGCTGAAATCAGTCGTGTCTTCATTTCTCCATGCTGTGACGTTTCTGTCCATCATGCAGGAATCGTTTCCAACTTATTACTGGCCGGCCTAATGGGCCAGTATTGTTTTGCTCGCTGGCGTCTGTCGTTGTCGTCTGTAACGCTGCCGGCGGGCGCGTGGGTGGTCGGGCGGCTGACACTGCACGGCGGGCCAGTACGGTTACGTCCCGTTAGGGCGACGCCTTATTCAGTGTGTTTAATTATGATGGTGCGGCACAGTGCCATATGGCGCCATGCAGTCTGGTGTGAATGCCGTTTAACTGCATGTTTACTGCTTCAAGTTGTTAGTGTGTAATATGCACATTTTTCGCAGAAGTTTTAAAGAATGATATTAAACTTTTTTACGATAGGATGAAAGTGCTGCTCGAGCCAAGGAAGATGATGAGAAGAGGAAAGAAGTGGCTGCAAAATTTCAGGTGTAGAATTGATTTGTGCTAAAATATACGGATTATATTTTCGCATTGTAGCATGTTAATACTCGCACTTCTGTAAGGGCAATACCTTAACGGCTTAAATCAATGGAGATGGGCGATATTTGGCCACTGGGGCTTTGAAGCCCATGAACCGATAGAGTTCAAATTATGTCACGATTGATTACGTCTGCCACTTGATCACACGCCAGAATTGGTGGATGCTGGGAAAGAGCATGGTCCAAGGATGTGTGGGAAGTTGTCGTCATGCGTGCTTTTTTATTCCTCAGTTGCAGTCACAGCTCACTGAGATAATTACAGATTGGCACTAGATGTATAGCAAACTGTTTTCATGCTTAACACATTCCTGTCAGGGCATTTTGTTTTAGGTTCAACTTTTCTCCAATTTTGCTGCCCAGTTTTACCCTTACAATTGTCCAAAAACGGCCAGGAGCTGGCATTTCTAAGCCAAAGCCATGTAACTTTTGAAATTGCATATTTTCAAAAGTACACTACCAGTTTTGGTCAAATTTTGCAAACACCGAGTAATCTTCATGGGTGGTCACAAGCATGCGTGCAACAAATCTGAGATGGTGGACAACCACTATTTTAAGAACAATAAATCGTTATAGCTCCACAGTCATTCAAGATTTCACAACGGAATTTTGCATGGTTACGTAGAGTAAAGTCTAAAGTGGCTACTTCAGTGCCAGCATGGTACACAATGTGCCATGCTGGCTACTTACAGCGTGGCACATAGCCAGCATTTTGAATTCAGTAAATTGTTACGTCTTACAGCAGTTCAGGAGATTGTAAAAACATGAAAATAGAGCAAATTTGGGAATTAGCAAATATGAGTGTAAAAGAACTTTCCATGTAAAGCATAGTTTAAGGGAGATAAATCATACATACAAAACTGCAAAGCTTTTTTTTGCTAAATATTTGTTTTTGTTAGTGTATACGTTGGGTAGATTGAGGTAACTGTTAAATGTGTCGTGTTTTGAGCAGACAACAATAAATGACATTCAGCAGCAGATGAATGAACATTATCAGAAGAACACGACATTGAGGGAGGAGAACATGGAACTAACAACAAAGCTCAAAGGGTTAATAGAACAATATGAAGTACGGGAACAGGTCAGTTGATAGTTTGTCATTTGTTCTATACACTTACCATGTTCATATCTGTGTCTAACACATCTGTTATTGTACTGCTTAGAGATTGTGTTGTCCATCTCAGAATGTTGCATGTTTGCTGTGTTTAGGTATTTGGTTCACTGCTTAGGTATTTTTTAAGAACATTTGCCCTTAGAATGCTTCAGCACATTTTCCTTGTCAATTCCGAGATATCTTAGTTTCAGAACCTGTCAGTCTTCCGTTGCAACCATGTCTCTGCCTTGTACTATTTCCCATATGTGATCAGTAATTTCCCGAAGGTTAAAGAGGTCACGTTATACTGAACCCTACCCCTTTGGGGTAGTTTATCATGCATGCACTATCACTCAACAGTATCAGTCTGCATACACCCCATTTGGGTCCCAGGGCTGGAGGTAAATGGGTAAGTGTCCTAGTAAGTAAGTAAGTAAGTGACATATTTATGAAGCGCTGAAACCAGAATAGGTCCTCTCCATTTCCAGGCCGGATGTCGTAGGAGGCGACTAAACGTGGCTTTAGTTTTTTGGGTTAATTTTATGTTGTAGTATATCTTGTTATGGATGCATGTTTCCTTTTGTTGTGTTTGTTTCGATTTTTTAGTACTAAGTCGAGAGATTGGCTGGGAAGGACGTCTCCGAAATGACCTATTTTGTGTCGAGTGGGATGTAAAACCACAACTCAATCAGTCAGTTTGAAGTGCCTAGTTAGGTCAACTTCCAAACTTTGGAAGTCGACCTAATAATATGGGTGTCAAATTTCCATTCGTGTGTACGTCCGTCCGTCCGTCCACAAAAAGTTTCTGCGATTTCGATGAAATTTGGTATACAGGTAGTACTCGAGGAGTGATGAAAAAGGTAATGACCGTGCCCGGATCCAAGGTCAAGGTCAGGAGCCCATGAAAGTCGGAAATTCGACCATTTTGGACCATTTTCAAACTCTATCTCCTCCCCCGTTTATAATGGGGGCTGACAAATGACCATGGATTCTTAAATTAGGGGGCAATATCTAAAATTTAACCGGTCAGATTTTTGAAATTCGTCCTCGTTTTCCGTCACGTGACCTCTGAACTTTGGTCTTAACCACGTCTGACGGCCCTAGTCTGCCCTAGCGGAAGTCGACCGTCAGTCTCCGTACGGGACTAATTTTTTGTTAACATGCCTCGTGAAACGTTGTGGGGCCGTGATAGTGAGTGTTGCTGTTACACGTGTGAGTTAATGATGCTGTTGTTGGCGCCATTACATGATGTCAACGTGTTGCCGTTACTAAAGCACATCGAGAAAGTGATGCAGCACAAGGACCTTGAGTCACAGCTACTAGAAGCCAAGCTGTCGCAGGCAACACTTCAGCTGGCCGAGGAGAAAGAACGAAATCTTCAAGAGAAACAACAGGTTAAACTTAACTCGCTTAGAGGATGATTTTGCTGTCTTAGTTTTTGCAGTATATATATACTGCCTACCACTGTTCTTCTACTACAGATAGAATTTTATTATTTAAAGTATAAAAAACTAGACGAATTGCAATGAATCTGGAGACACACTGCAATCTAAGCTCAAAGAGAGGTGACACAACTGTTTACATGTATGCATGATTCATATACATATATGTATATAAGAAATATATTAGCTATGTTTTTATCGTTAGTTCGATTTAATTTGCGTGTGTGTTCGGTGATGTGCAGTTGGTTCAGGATGCATTGGAGAGTCAGAAAAAAGTGATGCTACTTGCTGAGAATGAGAATCAGTTGAAAGCACAGGTTCCTTGCTAGTGACTTCTTCGCATTGTTTTGATAATCTAGTGTTGTTGTTAATCCGCTAAATTAGTATTATCACGAGTGTATTACCATAGCTTGGTTGTTAATAACCATGTTTTTTGATTCAGAGTTGTGATACCTTAAAGAAGCAATATCACCGTGTTGGCAGCAACACAATATGCCCCCTGCCGATGGCCCATTTGTTCCTGTCTGGTGACTAGATGGTATCGACGACCATAGCAAATGATAGGCAGCTATTGACTTCCTATTGGTATTTAATAGTAACTGTCGCTCTATCTTGCTTGGTTTTTGAGTTATTGACAACGTTCAATGTTGAGTTGGGGCTGCTAGAGTTTCCATAGTGCAGGGTGGACAAAGCGGGATAGGTAGCTGCTCAGCTGTAAAGAGATTGAGTTTTGCTGTTTTTACTGTAGTACATTTGCATGTTGTCTGTTGTTGACTGTGGCAGGTTACAATGTATCAGGAGAAATATGACGAGTTTCAACAGACTCTGACCAAGAGCAACGACGTCTTTCATAATTTCAAGAGTGAAATGGACAAGGTATTGTCCTGTCAGTAAAATTCACAACCAATCACATTTTATTGTAGTGGTGACAGGTAGTCAAGTGTTTTTGTGACAGTACACATTACGCGGTTTAGCCCTGAGCAGGATTTGAACCCACAACCTGTTGATCGCAAATCCAATGCACTATCCAATGGTGCCTCTGCACCACCTTATTCTTATTTCCTGTGCTAAGTAGTTTTACTTTGTGTTACGTATTCACTATTGCGGCATGTCAAATTGTCCACCAAACGACAGCCCTTGTTGATGCAGTTTAAATTGCAGGACTACTTTACCTTTACTAGAAAATTACTAGCAGAGTATTAGTAGTAAGCCAGTATGTTGTCTCATGTTAAGTTTGTTTAGCAGTGACAGTTAATTGCAGATGGCAAAGAAAATAAAGAAATTGGAAAAAGAGACGGCAGTGTATCGCGAGCGTTGGGAGAACAGTAACAAGGCATTGTTATCCATGGCTGAAGAGGTGAGTGATGACTTCCTGTACTGAAATGTGAGTCTGTATTGTATTTGGAGGTTAAGTAATACACAGTATGACTTTAATGACTTGTTATTTGACGAGGACAGTAAGTTCTTTGCATGTAGTAACAGTCAAAGTCATTGTCTGCATCATATGTTACAAATGCGTAGTGGTAGTAGCCACTGTTATTTGCCCTGATTCATTTGTTGATACCGGCAATATATAAATTGTTTTTTTTGCTTACGAGACTTCATTACTTATTTGCTTCCTTACTTATCTGTTTGTTTGTCATAGTCCCTTTACGTTTCCAGGCCAGAAGTCATAAGAGGCGACAAAACCTCTCTGTAAAACCTCAAGTCAGCTGTAATAGCTACGGCCTTGAGGACATTCTTATGATGTTCCTTGAGTGACCTAACAAAATGCTCGTTTATTACTCGGTCACTATATAAAGAAAAGACAGTGTTATTTTAGATTCTGTAGTTGTTTGTTTGTTGATAGTCGTTTATTTTTGTTAAAGGTGGCCAGGGTTGAGGTTATTATATCGCTGGCCTTCCTTCACAGGGTAGGCATAGCTCTCCACCCCTGACCTATTGTCTCTGATATAGCCATATTTGTGCTGAAAGGGAACTCCAACTAACTAACTAACTTGTTTATTTTTGTATGCATGTGTGATTGTATGATCACTGGGTTTTACGGTGATGTTAAAGTCACTCATGTCTTATCTTATTTGATGCTACTGAACTGATTACTTTGTGATGTGATTTGTTGGAAGCCATGTTGTGCAAGCTTTGCATCATGTTCTGTTGCATGGCAGAAAACACGCAGTGAGAAGGAAGTAACGTTACTTATGACGAAAGTTTCCAAACTGGAAAGTCTTTGCCGTGCATTACAGGAAGAACGTCGAAAGCTCACAGGTTAATGGAAATTATGTAGTTTTACTTACTACATCCTGTCTCAAGTAATTGCACGTATGTAGTCGACTTTGACGCACAGCATTAGCCATATTTTGGCTAATAATCTCCATTATAATTTCCCAATACACTACATGTTTATTATGATGTTCACTGTTTATTTATGTTGCACTTTTACATGTAGTGGAATTGACGCATCTTCACTTGTCACTACTACAAACATAAATATGACATTTAATATGTAAACGAAACTGGGAGACACTCCAGTTCATTTCAGCAGAGTTATGGGGAGGTAGCAGCGCCATTATGTCACGAGCGGGTTGTTTATACTTCAGTATCTTACAAACTTTAAGTTTTTTAATAGTTTCTAACTACACTAGTGATGCTCCGTCACGCCGGTTTCTACTGTACGCGACCTCGGCATCTACATCGATTCCGATCTGTCGATGCGGTCGCAAGTTAAGCACACGGTGTCGCGATGCTTTGCCTCGTTACGGGGGTTACGTCAGATCCGCAGATGTGTACCGCCAGCCACTCTTCGGATGATGGTGGTTGCCCTAGTACACTCCAGACTGGACTACGGG
>Ga0209363_1002007_pt1 | contig 10375 bp, 7 predicted proteins | sample WorMetexBAHAMAS3_FD_187385 | JGI IMG/M metagenome (GOLD analysis project Ga0209363, IMG submission 187385) | Marine gutless worms symbiont microbial communities from Max Planck institute for Marine Microbiology, Germany - Inanidrilus exumae... | ecosystem: Host-associated > Annelida > Digestive... | reverse complement strand
ACACGTAACCAGCACTTGCAAGAGTGCAAAAACCCACATTGGCACTGTTTTTTGTGACTCTTGATCTTGACTTTTGAACCCCAAAATAAATGAGTTTCCAGGACTCAAGATGGAACATGTCTATGTCAAGTTTGGTGATTATATCTGCATCGTGTTTGAGATGCCATGTCAAAAAACAGACTTTCAAATGCACAAATACATATACGCCACTGAAAATCCTATATATGGCCATGATTTATGTGATATAAATGCATCTGTATGTGGCATTGTCATTTTTTCACACTGTTGGTTAAATTTGATAGACGGTTGATCTATAATTGGAATACTTTATAACTGCATGAACAGTGATTGCATCTGTTTAGCCTGCACATTACGCTGGTGATAACAAACGAGTCTAGTTATTGGAATGAAATAATGACATTAGAGTGTGCCGTGTTGTGATGCCTGTCAACAGGGTCAGATTGCTGTGCAGGGCAGTCTGTCTGTTCTGTTGGACTCTCTGCTGTGTGCTCTCGGACCTTTGATGTGTCTCACAACACAAGTGCCAGAACTCAACGGCTGTGATGAACAGATTCATGCTAGTACACTCAATAACATCGCATACATAATGCCCGGTGTTGGCTAAGTCGTTGCTGGGTTGTTTGACATAGCTGATGTTGTATAAATTTTAGAAATGCTGTTTCACCATGTTGTGTAGCTATCAGGGTGGCAACAGTTTTTTGGGGGGTGGGGGAATTAAAAAGACTTTTAAAGGAATTTCAACTACCTTTTCCAGACCTATTCCAACAATGTTTTACCATGTTAGAGAGTGTTTATGGCATCATACAAAAACCATTAATGGCATAAACATAGTATTACTAACTGCAGTTACATAGCAGGTGTTGCTTTGTACACTGTCCAGTCCAGAGCTTGAAATAGTTTTCACATCGTGGTAACGGTGATTACGAACTACTGCAATTCAAGGACTTTGAAGGCCCTTTTACATTAAATTACAAAATTTTCTAGGCCCTATTCTGTTTTCAAGGAACGTGTCGCCACCGTGATCTATATTTATTTGTTTGTATAAAGTGTTACACTTTTGATATACGTAAGATATCTAAGAAAGCTATCGACAAGTAATTTAGTTGCTTGTATTAGCCCACTGCAGCACATATGAATTTTTAAATAAATAATAAATTGATGTAAACCATAGGATGTGGCCGAAAAACCGCCAATATATTATGGGGCCCTTTTGGCAGATAATGCTGGTCAGGCGTCATTGAATGGACGGGTTTTAGACAGTACCATAAAAAAACTTATGTGATATTTGTCATCAGCCATATGGTGTATTTTACAGTCCAGGCCATATTTTAACTTACTTTGTATTTTGATCTTTCATCCCCTATGGGACAGATAAATGGATGGGCAAAGAGCAGCCCTGATGATGCCTCTTCAGAGAAGACCCAATAATGTCATACGTAAATGTTTCAGCTTGATAACAGGAGACCAACTGCATTAATGTGAAAAATACCATTGGCCTGGCCTCATGATTTCTTCATCTGCCACCGACTCGTGATAGAAGGCAGCGCCATCTGGTGAATCCTTACGAAGTGGATGCAGGCCATTTACGGCATACACCGACTGTCCATTGCCTTACCAGAAACCATTTGCTCGTAAATACCAATAGTTTGAATTGTGGTTCAAATATGTCTATGCATTTCTTAAGATGCATGCTTCTTTTTCATCATAATGGCGGCCGCTGCCATCTTGGTATATAAAAAACTGTGCATTTCAAATTTTCAATATTTGAGAACGTTCGGAATGGCTGTTTTAGTGTTCTTGTGAAATGTTGACTTGATAACTGAAATCAATATGGCGATACTGCCTTTTTAATGAAAACTTAGAGGGTGGCCGCCGCCAAGTTGAATTTCAGGCAGTATTGAGCATCAGGAATGGTAATCAATGACGTTTTTCATCAACACAACAAATCTCTATCAGGTATCTCTACCATTCCTGAGATACTGGGTTATCTTGATATTTATGACAGTGGTTCTTCTGACGTGCCAGGATGGACCACCTATGAAAATTGCCGACTTATGTTAGGTCACTTAATTTCATTATGATCGATTTGCTGTTTTGAAATTATAGCAAATTATCAACTATGCCTCTATCTGCTGTAGTTCCTAAGAAACTGCATGAAAAAAAGATTTAACATTGACATTTTGTAAAATAACCCTGGCATGCCTATTTGCAACATTTTGACATGTATGCATTCAATCTGTTGAGGACAGCATGCTGATACTAATATGTGATCAACTCCAGCAATTACACAAGATGATACATATAACTGATAAACAGGTCTTGTGGTGGTGGTTAATTTCCACACTGTTGTAGGCGCTAGCATAATAACTTACATGCACTTCCAGTATCCTTTCCCGTTTTGGGTCGTCACTGAACAAAAAGGCAACAAGGTCGGGAGGTTACTGTATTGTGGGTCATCCTTAACCTGACGGAACTAAATCTCTATCGAAGACCTTGTCCCTGATATAGCCTATTTTTGTGCTGAAATGGGACATCTCCCAACCAAGCAAGCTGTTAGCATCTGTTTTAATTCTTGGCTACAATGCTACCGTATCATCTAATCACTGGTTGTTAAGAAAAAAGAACATGTTGTGCACCAAAATACAAACAAGCTAGCATTAGCACCTTTCAAAAGCATGTTAGTAACAGTCATTAGGCAAATTGTTTGTGTATTGTTATCTGTCGTAAATGTCATCAGTCAATTACTCTACATAGTTGTTCCGTACATTCGAAATGATTTTTAAAGGAAAAATTGCTATTTTTAACGATTTTTGTTATCTGAATGACGATTTTTAACTATAGTTATTGCATACACGAATGTACGGAACAACCTATGTTTTCAATGGTACAATGACTTCACAACTAAAATGCACTACATACATAAACTCAGTAATGAATACAGGAAAACAATAAATGCATTTAATGCATCAAAGGCACTTTGTCTACAATTGGCTCACAATTAAAACATACATTTGACAACTGTCTGTGCTCTAATAACAAATGTTAACAATAACAAGGGAGGATGCCAAGACTGGCATGAAAGCTAATGCAAAAGCAACATCTACAAATGCTGTCCGATTTGGAGAAAAAGTCCGATTGAATCTGATTCACACATTTGAACTGATTTATTTTTCAATTCAGTACCATTGTTTCACAGGTAAAACTGGACAGTATATAATGTAAAATTATGAAAAATTAGACCCATACGGGGACTGACGGTCAACTCTTCGCAACTGATGTTTGTGCCAACTTCAAAGTCACGTGACAAAAAAACTAGGCCGAATATTACTAGTGTCAGTAGTTATAGTAGTATTAATATGGGATTTAGAAAGGTTTCATATAGCTGAAGTAAAATAACTAATTAACTATTAATATTAATTAATTAATATCAGACTATGTTGTATCATATGTGAATATTTGCAGACCACTTGAATAATAGGCCAATAGTTAAGGACTCATTCCATTCGAAAAATCAGAGAACTGAGGGAACAAAATACTCCCAGAGTTTTATACCATGTTTTCTATCACAAAAAAATCAATTTTTTGAAAACAAATATTCTACAAATGAATCACAAATCGAACAGCATTGATATCTACATAGCAAACAAAACATACTAGTAAGTACAAACTACAACACTGATAAATACAAATATTACGTGCCATTACGTCAATTTCTAGTCAAATGCAACTGCCTCTCTGTAAACCCAACGAGTAACTATGCAACATTTTTACAATGTAGTTTTAACATCCATACAAAGTTGCACAATAACAGCACATTTGCAATAACGAATCATAACTTAGTCTTCGCAGTATCGCTGGTAATGTGCTGGTATCAATCAATGCAGTCACTACATCAGGCACGATAAGTACCTGGAAGTTTATATCTTAATTTGTAACCCATCACCCAGGTCCGCTCAGCTTGACCATTCTTGTCTTTGCTTTTTGCAGTGTAAGCTGGAGTCTCATTGTGGGCTACAGAAATGGATATCACCATTTTATAAGCCCATAATTATAATGATAATAATAACAATAATAATACACAATGTTTATGGTGCTGTCATCAAGCAAAGCCATTGTGAGTTTACCTGGTTCATTTGATGACTAAGCACCAGGTATCCACCAACCTTCAGACCAAGCTAACCACGGTGGAATTAAGGCATCAGAGGAAGGGTGTAACAGCCTGTAACAAGGCTGTATATCACCATCTGTCGTGATAAACACAATTACCTGCAGTGAGATTCAAATCTGGGATCTCTTACACCACCAGTTGCAGTGATCTATTAGTAACATACTTGGGCGTGTTACTAATAGACTATGGCAACTTGTGTGTGGCTTGGGAAGGACTTTACTAATTTAACAAAGAACTTGACTACATAAAATAAATTACAAAATTAACACATTCCAGGTTAATTTCCAAAAAAAACTCAATAAATATACTGAAGTTACAAATATGAATCATCACAATAATAAAATCTTGATCACACAACAATTATATATCAGACTGCTCTCAAAAAAACATAAAACATCTTCAAAACACCAACACTAGTTGGTGTTATGCAGATGGAACGAACAAGACCAATAACAACTAAGGTGTACCTCATACTACTTCTTACATGTCTAGATCCCGAGACACCTAGACATATTTAGGTGCAAAATCAGTTGCTAACTACACTGTCTCAGAAAGAACAAATGTAATGCAGAAACATAGAAGTGAGGATAGGAAAATATACCACCTTTTGATTGCCTAATCTCTATGTAAAATTTGTGCCAAAAATTATTCAAATCGGAAAATGTTTGCTCAAGTTACAGCTAAAAATTTCGAGGATGTTTTTTTTCTGAGACACAGTGTAGTACATAGTAGCTTGATAAAAATCACGAAAAACACACGTAGTGAACAACGGATGGACTCAAGGTACAAGTTGAAAACACACAGACTATCTTGTGAAAAGCTGGCAACAACAGTTAAGGACATCAGTCACTTGGTAGCTGTGGCCAGCTGACAGTTGTTGTAGTTGTGTTCAGACCTTTAGTCAAGCTAACCAATTTGCATAAAAATGTATCCATAGAAAGAAAATACATTTTCTTTGCTCTTAATAAAGTAACTGTGATGTCAGTAAATATGTTGTTCCAATAATGGGATTTAGCACTGAAGATGGGTATTTGCTGTTCTAAAAAGGTAATAGACAAAACTGATGACAAAGATACTGTTGAATGACGTCTGGCTAGTTGAAGAATGGGAGCCGCTGGACCAGAATGTCATCAACTCTACCATCAGACACTGACACCATGGACTGACGGCATGCAAGTAAACAAGAGGTGGACAAAAGCACCATACTACGAGTACCAGTAACTGTTGCTTGCAGGACTGTATTGCTGAGTTAAACATTTGAAGACCGAAGACATGAATGACTGCACGTATTTGTCATGTGCGAAAACATTACCTCCATTGGTGCACTGAGCTAAAAGTTCACAGTTTAGCCGTTATTGCCAAATGTCTTACATATATTTAGTCTACAAATGCAATAAATTTCATTCAAATCAGTTTAGGAGTTTGAGATACATTGCAAATAAAGAGTCTTTTTACTGAACAGTCTAGTTTCAGCTTAACCAACCCACTGTTTTCCATGTGATGGACCCCTAATGTATTGTTGGAAGTATAGGCCACATACCTTGCTGACACCAAACCAACAGTACAAAAGCATTCTAGCACTACAAATATTAACAAAAAATAAAATTATTTATAGCAGACCTCCAGAAGTATAATATATGATTCATTTGTTAGAAATCATTTTGGGACACTGCAGGCCAGAATAAATAGCAACAGCAAATGATAGCTTATGTTAACTATGCAGTTGAGTAGTATGCATATTTTCTGTCACGAGCTGTTATCACGGCAAGCCAGATGATAAGCCCTCCTGAAATAAATGACAGGATGCAGGCGGCAATTTCAAAGCCCCACGAGTATGAGAGATCATTTGTATTTGGATCACCTCCACCAACCCAGAAGTCTTTGCACTGCAGTCTGAAGGCATTGTCTCCAAAGACCATTGCTGCTGACATTATGAACACACCTACAACAAGCCAGAAATGAATATGAAACACTAAAATGGTAATAAATGATTTTTTTCTTAAGCACCTGTAGACCAGAAAGTAGTATAATAAGTTTATAAGTAAGCAAACTATTATTTATCCCAGACCTACTTTTATTCAACAAAATGCTAACTTCCGGTGCAATACAAAGCACTATGCCAACATGGTTTACACCTTCATTTTGCTGAGGCTATAATTTTGGTATCAGCCTAATAACATTGGCCTTCGCTAAGGCCTTGACCTTGACATTCTGGCCTCTGCCTTGAGGCTAAAACTTTGGCCTTACGTTGGCCTCTAGGTCAAACTTTTGGCCTCAATCTCAGCTTTCCAATAGAGCCTCGATGCCGACGCCAAGGCCTAAAGTTCATTTACATGACTGTTAATAATTAACAGTACTTAACATCATATATTATACACTTGCTATCGTCTGAAGTGACTGTCTATAGTGGGCGTGGTCAATCACTATGAGCTAAATATGGTGACAAATGGAAAATAAGCAGAGTTTACTTGTATTTACTAGCTCTGCTTTGCACCGGAAGTGTGCAAACCACAGATAAAACAATAAATTACTTGCCCTATAACATGTCCTATCAATAACAAACACTGAAATAAAACCTTTATAAGTAAATAATAAAAATCAATATGTGTCACAAAAATGTTTTCAATAAACCATGTCTAATCTAAAAAGGCCTCACTCGAGGTTTTAACGTCCCACTTGGCACTGTAGCTCGTGTAAAAATTATGACAAAAAATAACCACAATTACATTAATAAATTAAACCTTTTTGTAGTATTAGGTGAGTGTTTGCCATATTATTTTGATTTTAATGTTTGTAAGGTTATCAACAGTGCTTTTCTTGTGATGGTATGTGCCAGTACCTTTTTCACAAAGCAGACCTATTTTTCAAAGTGTCCAGACAGCAGTGGCGCAGCCACAGGTGGGACATGCCCACCCAACCCTTGTCAAATGCGGGTCTTAGGATTCGCACAAATACAGAGTTTTTTCGGGGGAGGGAATGGAATAGTATTTATATAGCACCATTTACTATGCAAACATTGTCCTAAAGTGCTCAGACATGGATCACACAGTTTTACCTACAAATTACACCATGCCTGCTTTTCCTTCAGATGGCGCCATGCTTAACTGAGGTAGCAGTCATCCAGCTGCAGCTTACTACTGATCTATCAACCCCGAAGGGATGAAAGGCTGAGTTGGCTCGGTTGGTTGACCTATAGCGGACGGTTTACCCATATAAATGGTCACCCGTCAGCTACAGGTCGAGCACAGGACAGGGAAAGTTCGCTGGCCAAAGACCGACGTTCTACTGCTGTGTCACGCAACCAACCAGGGGGCAAGGTGTGACGTGGAATAAAGAGAGACGTGAGAAAATGACATACGTAGATTATTAAATCCGTGAAACGTCACAAATTCCACGTTTATGTATCAATAGTGCTTCACCTTCTGGGGTCTTCATCTCCCAGACCCCCTACCGGGGTTTTGATCCTGGACACCGCTGGGGAACTTTTGTCCTAGGGACCCCTATGCCCACCCTACTTCCAAACCCTGGTATGCCACTGCCAGACAGTCATTAAAGTAACTGATGGTAACTAATACTTATTATAGAAAGTAGTAGCGTAGTCAGCGCGTGGCTCATGCCTAGGGGTTTGCAACAGTTAGCACCAGTGGCTGTCACCATGTCTTCGCCCACTCATAAGCCCCAATACTGCGTACTATAACTTAACCTGCTGTGTACTGTCAATCATGCCAAGCCACACACTGGGCACTGGAGCCATGTAGTGAAAGAGCCAGCCATGTCTAGGCCACACCTGTGTCACACTTGCGTTCTTATATGTATAGATAGCACGTGTTTTTTTTCTAAACTGAAAAATTGAAAATTAATAATGCAGTGCACAACTTTAATAGGAAGGCATGACTTGGATGAAATACTGTCATGAAAATCAAAGCATACAGCCTCAGCATAAGCATTAATCTGTCATGCACATAGGCAATCTTTTTGTTTCCAAAAAGGCACTGGTTATCAAACTATCATAACCTACCGGCCAGAATCCAGAAGATAGGAGTGAGATAAATGATGCATCTGTCACACCATCCAGCCTCATCGTTACAGCAACGCATTGCCTCACACAGCACCCAGATCAGCAGAATAATAACCAGCACAACTCCGACTACTTGCAGGATGAAGCCGATGATGGCAATAATACGGCACGATATCAGCCATGCTGCAGACACACACGTAGTAACTTAGCAAGAATGCTTCGTAGACTTATTTCAAAATTCACTGTCACTTTGTTTCAGGAAGTAACAGCTGACACTCGGTGCTATATATGTTGGTTGCACTGAATTTGAACCATGGAAATTAACGATTAAGGTCCTGACTTTTAAGGACCTTAAACTTTAATTTCCAGCACTTTCCAGGACCAAACCCACTTTTCAAGACTTTCCAGGTCCTGGAAAGTTTAGAACAAAATCTAGGACTTTCCAGGAGGCATAAGAACCTGGCATCAAGCAAAACAAAATATGAAGTAACAGCACTAAACTAGTTTTCTGGCTGGGCAACCAATGTGAGGTTGGACCATATTCATAACATTAACAGAAATCATGTCACCATCACTACAACCAGTGTGGTGTTTCCATTAATTAATAGTTGTTTGTCTACCAATGTTCACCGTTACCAGTAACAATAGCTACGGCGGCGTGCATTTCAATAATTCTTCCCCTCCTATTAATCGTCAAATTTCTCTGTTCCTCTTTTACTTCAGTTTGTGAGTAATTTCGGATCACTTAGTCAAAATTATGCCCTTTAATAACAGGAAATTAAATTCTGTCTGATTTTACGATAAATATGTAAATTTAAGTAAAATTCGTCCTTCAAAGCAAAACTCATACTGCTATTCGGCACATTGTAAAAACATGATGTCATCCACAAAACAGGAAGTATATAATGTATCGCAACGATACTAAAGGAGGATCAAGCAACGGCCATAGGCAACGTGGACAAAAAATTGGTAAAGATTGCACATGTGGTGCCAGAGATATCCTCGCAGACAGACAGACATAGAAACACCCACATCCACAGACGTACTCATCATAATACTTTGTAACCACTCCCACGAACAAAGTAAAAATTGTAACTTATACAACATGACAGTACATAAGATAAAAACAAAAAAGCAAACAGCAATCTTACCAGGTATAAGCCAGTCTCGGATGTTCTTATACGTGTCAGAATACAGGTCATGGCATCCATGGTAAGGCGGTGAACCTTCCTCATGAGGGTGTCTATAATTGACAAAGCAGGCACGCCACAGACCAATGTTGAGAAAGTTAGTTTTATGAGGTGCACTTGACTGCAGCCAGTAGTCAGTGGCAAGAGCGATGACGTGGAAAGTGACTGCGAGTACCACGCAGATAATGACAGCGATGATCAGAATGATTCTCCACACTGACAACCCCATTGTCCACAACCGTCTGTCTTCACGTCAGATGACTGCTGTCAACAATCCAGTCAGTACAGTTACAGTATCCATCTATACTTTCATAGTAAACAAAACGACACATCACATACAAACAAAACAATGTGGTAAATATTTTGTACTGAAAAAGTGCTTCGACACCAGACACACTGGTTACTAGCCGAACATCTTTGTCAGTTAAATTGTGATGCATCCAAAGTGTAATGTTCTCCTGTGATAGGTGACCATTCGCAAGTACCGTATACTGTCTTGCTACATAACCAGCCACCCACTGACCCATGCCAACTCATCCTTTTGCCTTCAGTAGGAAATCAGTAGCAGTCAAAGTTCGGTAGTACTCTGTGGTTAGGTAGGTATGGGTGTTTTGGATGGGAGGCTCACTCCATTAGTAGACTGAGTTGTTGGCAGACAAAACCGTTTCGTGATAACACGAGTATCATACATAAAGTGCTATACAAATCTACATCTTTTACCTTTATACTTCATTAATGGTACCTAGCCTCTAAACAAGAAGAGAAATAATGCAGAATTCATGCAGGAATAATACCAACACGTCATTCATTTATAACTTGTAAAACACGTCCTCAAGATGCATTTCTCGAGCAGTTGGCAAACTCACCAATACCTGTTTATATGACCATGTTGCTCCCTCTCTCCCTTCCAAACGCACAGTGGTTGAGCGCCCCAACAGAGACGTATCAAAGATTTGCTGATGGGGGTCAGAGTTACAA
>Ga0209363_1002006_pt1 | contig 10375 bp, 10 predicted proteins | sample WorMetexBAHAMAS3_FD_187385 | JGI IMG/M metagenome (GOLD analysis project Ga0209363, IMG submission 187385) | Marine gutless worms symbiont microbial communities from Max Planck institute for Marine Microbiology, Germany - Inanidrilus exumae... | ecosystem: Host-associated > Annelida > Digestive... | reverse complement strand
GACATACAACGGCAGCTGCTTCACGCAGTTGCATGTATCCTATCTCTATCTTCCGATAGCATCGCGTGCTCAGCTGGTCACGCGACCGAATGAGCACATGCTGCCAAACGAATGTCGCTACACGGAAATAAGACTTCATACATTCAGATCCGTGAAGCAGCTGCCGTTGTATGTCCCGCGGCGACAATAAAGTCAAGTAACTTCGCGGCGCGTGGTGAATTCAGAAAAAGAATTCGGTGACAAATGAAGCAGTGGCTGACACTCGAAGAGATGCCGAATGACGCACGGTTGGATCTAACAGCATGACGATGAACAGACGGACTGATACAGTCAGAGATGATTATATGTAACTTTATTTCACCTTCAAAAAACGGTAGCCAAGAAAGGAAACAAAAAAGAAGTCAGAATAAGTTCAGCATCTAGCAAATATCAGACGGCATAGGTAGTTGTCCGCCGCACCGTAGCTGATCCTAAATTTCTGAAAACGATTTTTAATTAATTCTTTTACCGTGTTAATGCCAAAATAGTTACTTTCTTCTTGATAATAATTTTGAGACATGGTATCAAATAACTTAATAATTATTCTGTTTATAGTAGGCTAAATTGCATTGACGGAAGATCAGCTGCGTTAGTCGGACAAATCTCGGTTCCATACAATAAAACCGGCAAACATTTCGTCTTGATTAAAACCAAAACTACCTCCATTGAGGCACATCGTCCAATCTTACCAAAAATTGCATTGAAATATCTGTAAAATCCAGTTTTGTTTTTGGAGAACGAACATTTAAATCTAACAGATTGCGCATCATCTTTACCGTTTGTGCTTTCTTGCAGGGAACATACATACCCAAATCCTGATACTGCAGCAGGATATCTATCCCAGTTTTTTGCATTCGCACTATACGCCCAAACTATTTCAGATTCCTTCAGTCGATCTGCGTCATCCTTTGGTTAAAACATTTAGTATATTTCGGTACTCAACAGTCGACCTGCCCATGTAGCCCAGTGGTCAAAGCACTCGGGCGTCATATGCAGCAGAGCGTGACTCGCTTAGCAGCCGAGGTTCCGACCTCAGCCCGGGCGCGTCCGCCTACCAAAGAATTATTTCAAATAATTCCTACGCACATAATGAAGAGGCAGGAAAAAGAAGGTTCGATGGTGTCCTCTATAAATTGTGACCGTTGCTGACACCCTGATCAGCAGCGTTAGTGTTGTTAGCCGCGCCGCGTGAGCCGAAGCAAACAGACTTGGCTGGCCGCTGGCTGGTGCAACACACAGCGCCAGTTAGGGTTAAGCCAGACAGTTAGCCACGTCTAGAAAGGGCGCGCTAGAAGTAACGGACAAGCTGTTTACATTCTACTAGTCTCGCCTTCCCCGAACTCACGCACACATTTGCACATACCTACCAATTTTCCTCCTCTCCCTGGGCTAGCGCACTGGACCGTTACACGGTCTCAGAGCTGAGATTCAGAATTAGGCTGGACCTCTGCCCGCAATAAAGAAAGAAAGAAAAAAGTACTCAACAGTCTACACTTTTTTGTGATACCTTCTATTTATCTTGTAAATGTCATTTCAAAACCGTTAAACTTTGTTTAATATGGCTTTCATCGTCATTATTTAAGGCTTCGAGGTGGACAATAAGGCACGTACCGTGTCATTTGTAAACTTTACTTCAAGATACCTGAGAACTTCATTTTACACTAACATCTCTTAAGTAGGTGAAATTTTATCATCTGCTGCAGCCTGCAGACATTATACAGCTACTTAAATACTAGAAGCAGTCAGAATATATTATCCATGTCATTGTTAACTGTTATGATACTGTCAACGGGGCACAGTTTTGCGAGTGTAACCAGTTAATTTGATGAACGTATAGTGCAGACTCGGCGCCAGGAGGCTGCCGACCCTCAGACCAGTCAACCAGTCAATTGACTTGAACTCTGAGTCTCTTTATGCTGACAACGTCCACACCCACCATCGCGTTTTATTGTTACTAGTCAGCCGAGAAGCTGATAGTCGCATTCATACTACCGTCCCAATGAGGGTGTACGGCTGAGTCAACCTAGGCACTGCAGTAGGAGCATGCAGCTCAATGCTGTGTATCGCAATGGCTGTAGCGATAAGCAACAGACTGTTCACGGTAGAATTCCATCCGGGACTTCATAAACTGGAGTCTGGGTCATGCTACCACTAGATCGCTGCGAGACCATATAGTGTACTGTCATAATGGTTATTGCACGTATACGTTGCATCTATGTCGCATTTTAAACTATTTTAAACTTCAAAGACTCAAATCATCGAAAAACTAAGGTGGGACTGGGCCATTAACTTAGAGAACTGATATCTGTGCATGGTTTAACAACTTGTACTAAAATACTGTCACTGTTAGCTAGCTGTCGGTAATTTCACTAACACGTGCTTCATTTCAGACGAGTTTTCGCGTTTCATAGGTATAATTTTTACGCAGGCTCCTTTAGCCGTGAGGATCTAGGATCGGGCCGACTGGCTTTAATGGTAATCATATCCTACTTGGAATAACACGCCACCCCACTGTGTTGTCTCGACTTGTACTAGTAAGAGGTAAGACAAAATAAGCTAAAATAAGAAGATAAAATGAGTTTATTGTCACCAACAAACGCATGACCACTGCGTTTGTCGGTGACAATAAACATAACGTCGTCTGATTGATTTCGCCTCAGTGGCTCCATTATCAGAAAAACATGACGTCATGTACAGAATCGAAGATATATAACATACAGCGTCATAGTCAGGGGAGGATCGAGCTACGGCCACAGGTAACACGTACAAAAAATTTCTTGAAGTTTGGACATGTGGTTCTTGAGATATGCGAACGGACACAGACAGACAGACAAACACGCCGATCACAATACTTCGCACAACTCTAACCAACTCTAACAAACAAATAACAAACTCAAAAGCATTTTATCGTCAACTTTATTCTAGTACCAGTTCCTCTATTTCCGACTCGCCTATTCCTTCACCCATCACTTCTTCCTCTTCTGATTAACCACTCTGCTCATCTGTAACTCCCGCTCTCTTTCACTCTCGGCTTAAAACCTGACTTTTTCACAAATCTATCCTTTCGTAGTTTCACTTTTCCCCTCCCGACTGCTTTAACGGACTGTCGTCCGGACGGTTTCTTCTTAGCTATTCGGTTTCTGTTTTTAGTTTTCCTTACTTTTTCGTTTTTGGTGCCATGCGCCAGATTAAGCTGGCCCTCCCGTCAGCTTTTTAGCTCACGTGCCCTATCGTATCGTATTATGTATCGTATCGTATGCCATGGTGTATTGTGTAAGGTTCGATCTCAATGCCGCTGTACTCCGTGTACATCCTGTCGCAGAAGACGTGGCCGTTCGGCGAGATCCTGTGTGATCTGTGGCTGTCGCTTGACTACACGGCCTGCCTCTGTTCCATCTACACCGTCTTCTGCATCACTGTCGACCGTTTCTGTTCCATACGCATGCCGGCACGGTACCGCGTCTGGCGCACCAAACGCAAGATAAGTATTCTTATCGGAGGAGTTTCCACACAATATCTCTCTGTACTCGGCTGAATTATAGGGCTGCCGCTAACGAGTAATTTAATTTTTTACTCGAGTACTTGTCCGAGTACCTTAACGAGTACTCGAGTACTTGTTAATACCGGAAGTACTTTAATTCAAGCTGTCAATATCGAAGAAGGGTGTAGTGGACTGGTTAGTCAGCGTATCTGGGGCCCCAAAGGGTCAAGGCCTTGATCTAGCGTGACCCCTTCGCTGTCGACTGGCTCCAGGCTGGCTGTTGCAAATAAAATCGCAAGGCCCAAACTTTACATAGATTTCAACAATTCGTCAAGTTGACTGCAAAACTGCAACCGGAAATAAAATTTCCAACCGGAAATAGGAATAAACGAGTACTCAAGTAGTAAAAAAATTACTCGAGTATACTCGAGTACTCACGGCAGCCCTGCTCAATTACGCCGATATTTCGCTGTTACGCTGGTCTTATTGAACGCACAAGCAACAATTTTGTAGTGTTATTAAAGATACCTTTTTGCTCTGTCCAAATACAAAATACTTTTGAAAATATGTATTTGAAATACTTGTATCAAATACTTTCGAACTGGTTCTGAAAATATAAAATACTTTTGAAAATATGTATTTCAAATACAAAATACATGCGGACCGGCAACTGCCTTTTTTTGTCAGCAGTGGAAAACGTCATTACCGTACTTCAGTATGTTCACAATGTGAAACAGAGCAGTGAGCACACCACTCAGAGCCTACAGTTTTGTTATAAACCAGTTAAACAGTGAAACACATAGGTGCAAGAGTTCAGTATAGTTCAGACAATCACACGGGAGTTCACTTCGGGTTAGTTACTTAGGCATACTAATGTTTGCGTTAGACTTCAGCATAAGAAATGTTTCAAACGTTGTGTCAGCGAGTCGGTTTCGCTTGGCATTGCGAATGATACCACCGAAGCTAAAGAGACGTTTCACTGGTGCGGATGATGGGATCATGGTGTTGTAGTAGTTGGCACCTTTTAATATGCTCTCTCGGCACCCATCTGAGTTTGAAGTAAGGATGAGACACCGCTGCAAGGATATAGGCCTAGTCATTTGCTGATGACTCGAAATTAAGAAGGTGAGAAAATCGCCTTGTAAGACTCTGCAGTATGCCAGTTGCCATATAAGTGCACAGTGTTTCAATGATGGCGAGTGAACAAGTTCATCCAACTTCTGTCTCACTGATAAAACTGTTGGTTGTATTTGCCCATTGACATGCATTTTAAATACTCAAATACAGATTGTTTTGTATTTAAATACAAAATACAAAATACATTTCAAATTCAGCTAAAATACAAAATACAAAATACTTGCCAAGTATTTGAAATACGTATTTAAAATACTTGTATTTGAAATAGTTTACAACTCTACAATTTTGTCGGTACTCCTTACTGTCGGGCCGTAATGTACGCTGGCTGCGTCGAATGATGCCCCGTCGCGAGTCACGTTCAGTATGCCGATAAGACATAGAGACAGGAGGACGGACGCCAGACCGTTACATTGCGGTTTCCGCTCGACGCGGCTAGCGCAACAATCGGTAATAGCCAAGACGACAAAGAAACGGTGTGCCCCTCTCCGACGGCCATTTCGGTTTTTTTCGCTGATCAAGCGATACTGACGACCACTGCAACTGGTAGGCAGCATATGACTTCCTAGTCACGTATAGCAGTAACCATGGCTCTCTCTCTTAGTTTTTGAAATATTGATGACTTATTTTTCGGCCTCGAGGATATTTTGGCCACTTTTGTTGGCCACACTGCCACGTTGACCAGTGGGTTCGACTTCCAGCATAAAGTTCCTAATAGTGTTTTTACGGTTCTGTAGAAACTACAAGTTACAACTCTAAAATGCACCGCTTTTGAGCTATAGAGGCATAGGACAGACAGACGAACAGATGAACAAGAGGACGGAGAGCAGCTTCGCTTAATGCCTCAACATTGGTGATGGAGGCATAATAAGTACGTCGATTCTAAGCTTACAGTCAGCAAGAGCAGGAAAGTGCCTGGACGAAAAAATTACTGACCTCGTTTATTATACGTATCCGTCTGCTGGATGCGACTACTGTACTTTGAGCACAATTGTTATTGATGTAAAAATCACAGGCTACGGCAGCGTCTTCACAGGACAGATATCTCTGGGTTGTATGGTTGTAGTAATTTTTCGGTTTTCGACTTCAGAGCCTTCACCTCCGCGACAGAGAGTAAATAACTAGAAAGACCCCACTCGAGGTTGCACCAACCGCTTTGGCACATAGAACTCGACAAACAACAAGATAAGTCAATTCGTAACTTGCTCCTATAGCCGAAAAGGAATATTTTTCATCCGATGAACGTGAACGTTGACCTACGACCTTGACCTTTGAACATGACCTAGTTACAGTTAAGTTGACCCATAATGCCTAATATCTAGGTCAAAGACCATTTATTTCAGAAGTTATTATCTGGACACACAGACATACAGACGCACCCGGCCCGATTGCTCTACGTGGGCCACTAAAGTAGTCGGTAACCATGCTTATATATTGTAGGGCTGAGTTTGTGATTCTGGATGTAGGCGACACTTAGCATCCTGTCGTATAGGCAGCCGGCTTACAGGGTTAGTTGGTTGGTTTGGTCTGAGGTTTGAGATTGGTAGGCCTGCTATCGCACATTGATCAAGTGAATCGAGGAACCAGTCTGCATAGCAATAATGACAGCACCGTAAACAAACACCGTCACCGTCAAACGGTTAAGTTTGCGCCTTAGTTTGCTTGTTGTTTTATCTCTGTTAGCAGAATTGCTAAAACATTATGACATAGCCCACGGTCTACCGAATACAGAGAAACATACAGCGAGTTATTTGTCGACAAAAACAAGTTTTACCCATCCAATTGCGGTATGTAACCAACCATCATGGTCGACTCAGCCTTTTACCCTCCGTGGGACGGTAAAATGAGTACCAGCCAAAGGGCGATGATGCTCTGCGGCTGAGGAGTAAAGGCAGGCATGATGTAATTTACAGGTAAACTGCGTGATCCATGTCTGAGCGCATTAGAGGTAGTTACGACGATACGCTATACAAATCGACGTATACTTTACTTTGCTTTACCTGCATCAGGCTGCTTGTCCCCATTATTTGTAAACATGACGTCATCCACAAAACCGGAAGTACATAACGTACTTCACTGAGGAGGACCGAGCCACGGGCATAGTTAACCAGCAAAGATTGGAATGTGTTTTTCGATATATGCGAGCGGACAGACAGTCTGCTGCATCACCGTCGACCGTTTCTGTTCCATACGCATGCCGGCACGGTACCGCGTCCTGCGCACCAAGCGCAAGATATGTATTCCGATCAGAGTTTCCACACAATATCACTCTGTACTCGGCTGAATTACGACAATATTACGGCAATACTTCGCAGCCCTACTGGGGGCGAATTGATCAACGCACGTCTGAAATACGTTAATGAATGGCTTTGTTCGTTTGTGGCCAGCACGTGTTGACGGTCATCTGTATGACGTGGACAATTCCAGTCGGCGTCTTCTTCACGTCCATCATCGGCTGGCAGTACTTCGTCGGGCGTCGCACTGTCCAGCAGGGCAAGTGCTACGTTCAGTACATGGACGACGCTGTCTTCAACTGCATCCTGCAGGTGAGCGCGCACCTGTTTCTTGTTTCGCGCCATTTTAATCGCTGACTTGAGTTGGACGATCGCGTTCGACGAATCCGTTGCCTCATTTATGCCTCGAACTCACGAATGTTCACAAAAACATATTTTGCATTGTTAGCAGGAACCCCCGGGGCGATTTTCTCCAATTTTTGTCGTGTACTCCACTGTCGTTCCTCACTTATATCCCGAGTTTTGTCCCAGTCGGTTCAGGTTTGGGGACGTTATAGCCGAAAAACCCTTCCGCAGCCTATCAGTGATTGCATATGGCTCTTTGGAGCTTATAACAAGATGTAGTCGGAGACGGCAGACGTCACCTCCGGTGCCGCCACCTTGCGAACTAAACGAAACATACGCATCGAAGTTGGAAGAAGTACTGCGTTCTATTCGGCTGTTGTGATACGTAAACTTATGTGAACTTTTTTTCCGGCTATGCATAGCAAAAACACCCAATTTCATCACGAAGACCTGCTAGTATACTACAATCATTAGTTTTTCGGACAATGACGCGGCGAACATTGGGAGCCACGGTCTATTTCCCACGCCACATTAGTCGCCCGCCCGGCGCATGCGGGGCCCAACCACGCGAGACGATACGGCTACGTAATGGGCAATAAAATTAATCAAATTTATCGCGGCCAACCCTGATTTGTGTTGTATGCATATAAGTCACCGCTATAGGGCTGAGACAAGCGCTCCAATATCGTACCGAGTGCTCAAATCGAGTATCGTGTGTTTTCCAATGTAAAAAATATGCATTTTTCATCGTTTTTTGTAGTTTATCATCTGCACAGCCCCGCGTATATTGTACCCGTACTACAACAAACCTATAGTCCCCGGTCCACAATTATTTGCAATCGTTTCCAGCTCTCCAAAACCGTCAAAGCGCTCCCACGCGCTACGCATGCCCATACCCACGCTTACCTTCCCGCTCGCAGAGCAGAGCACTGCCACTGCTCCTTGGCCGGTACTCACACTCACAGCAGTGTAGGTCTTTCGATGCGTGTACCACACAGCCATTCACGCACGGCCAGAGTCACGCAAACCCGCGTTTATCTTCCCCGCTACATAACAATGCATCTTGGTCGATCCCCTTCCATGTGGCCTATCTGTACAGTTTTCAGACACACGTACGCCACCCACACATCACGCATCCTAGCTATTTCCGCCCAGTGCTGTCAGTAACGGGTGCTGCTATGGTCTAGTTTAGTTGCGGTCTACCGCGGCAGGACCGCGCGACTCCCTAGTTCATCATGCCCGTCGTATTATCTGCAAATGTATACACCCACCGTCCCACCCAGCATCAGTGCTGTCGTTCAGGGTGCAACCACCATTTTGTATAGATGGATAGGGGCCTACAGTTGGGATCTTATGGCGGCGGGAGTGTCATATTACTTGCAAATATACGCACCCACCCATTCAGGGGCTACATGCCACGTCCCCATAGTCCAAAAAGTCTCGTAATACCCAGTTGTTACTAGGCCGCATCGCATCGCATAAGATGCGGTCTATTGCTACAGACTGAGTAGCGTGGTCTGTTGGTCTGTCTGTCATGAGCTTGCAAAAACGACTGAACAGATCGAGACGCCGATTGGAAAGTAGACTCGAGTGGGCCTAGGGAACCATCTGTTAGATGGAGTTCGTGATCCCCCAAGGTAAGGGGCAATCATGGCCCATTGAAAAGCACCGGTGCTGCGGAAATTTACGCAGTAAAAAAATCAATAACGGCGATGCCGGTACTGTGTCCTGCCGGCTGCAATGTTTTAGACTGGTCGGCGTCAAATTACTTTGCCCCCGTGAAAAATACACCCTGCGATGCGGCCTTTCGTCAAATTTTTTGACCAGTTGTTAGTATTATTGTTATTGTTTGCTATATATTCATATATTTATTTTCTATATCCAGAAGCATATTCAGAGGTCGCACAAGGACAGCACATCAGCGCAATACCTTGCAGCAACTACTGTTGCATACTTGTAGTTCGTATGTCTCATGAGCTATAGTTATTCGTTAAACATGTGTGACTTAAGGAAGTTGTGTGTATCAAAGTATTGATTTCTACTATAATTACAATACATTTAGACACATGCAACATTTTAAGTAAATGCTAAGTCGGTCTCCACCCCTGCACTTTTGCTCCCATTTTTTCAGTCTCGCATTTTCTGCCCCTTTATTCTGATCCGGCATTTTCCCTTCATTTTTTACCCTTGCATTTTAGACATCCGGCATGTTTCATGCCCGCATTTTCAGTCGATCCGCTAATACATTATATACTATAGTGAAATTTTCATTTCCGCAATACGTAACAATTTGCCAACAGCCCAGTTTGTCAGTCACTGAACATTTGCAAACAGATACTGAAAGTTGAAACGCATCTGTTGGGGCATCGACGAACTTCATCCGGTGTCGCTGTGGCATTTCTGCGATTTTGGCGCCGGTACTTACTTACTTACTTATCATGCGTCTGTGATGGGCGCAGGTCGGTTATTTCTGGGTGACGCTGACGGCGATGGTGGCGCTGTACAGCGGCATCTACCGAGTGGCGCTCGATCTTCACCGCCGCTCGGAGGAAAAGCGACGCAAGCAGGAGACGTCGCTGGCGACGATGGCACATCAGACTGTCAGTCACCTCGGCACGGCCGTCATCGGCATGACGCGATCGGCCCAGCTCGATGCTCAAATCATGCAACAACAGGTGCGCGTCGATTGCCTCGAAGAAGCCAGCACTCACAACAGTGCAAAGACCCACGCCGGCAATGTTTTTGTGACTCGTGACCTTGACCTTTTGACCCAAAATTAAATGAATTCAAGGACTCATCGTGGTACATTTCTACGTCAAGTTTGGTGATCCTAGCTGCATCGGTTTTTAAGATATCGTGCGGAAAAACAGACAGATACACAGACAATCGGAGGTAAAAACACTACCCCTGCGACTCCCGTCGGCGTAGGTAACAAACTGCTCTATTTACTGCTGCCAAATTGCACAAGCAGACCTGTTGTCAAATTCATAGTCATAACGACAATCGTAGTCGAAATTAGACGGCACTCAGCATTGGGCACACCTCCGTCACGGCACACGATCGTAAATGCACCGCAAATGTATTACTTACTTACTGTTATAAAATGAAAGTTAAAGCAAAGGCCTTGTTGGACATTTTATAC
>Ga0209363_1002005_pt1 | contig 10379 bp, 10 predicted proteins | sample WorMetexBAHAMAS3_FD_187385 | JGI IMG/M metagenome (GOLD analysis project Ga0209363, IMG submission 187385) | Marine gutless worms symbiont microbial communities from Max Planck institute for Marine Microbiology, Germany - Inanidrilus exumae... | ecosystem: Host-associated > Annelida > Digestive... | reverse complement strand
GGGTCTGGGGAGGGGGCTTTGCCCCCTCCCCAGCAAATAAACATTACATTTGCTGAAATAAATGTCTAAAAAAGTAAAAAACGAAAATACCAATACTGTGCATTTCCTATGAGTACCGCTAATCTTCATGTGTCCCAATGTCTTTAATTGTCTTTTGAAGGCATCGACATCGACACGACGCCCCTTTAGGGGAAATTTGGAAGTTCGAACGCAAGACTGTACCTATGGGGTGAACTTGCGGACACTACTAACCCAAGTAACTACCGCATCTGCAGGCCCTAGATGCAAGGCAGTGGGCTCAGAAAGTGAGAGGTCTCAAAACTGACAAAACTGAGCTGCCTTAACAACATCAATAGGCATACCAAAACAGCTTGTATGTTCCAAGTTGTGAAACAGTCCACACTGTCTGACAGCTGGCATTTTGTTTGGCTCAGCAGCCCCCTATTAATTTAGGAGTCCTCACACTCTGAAAAAAATGTCTGCGCGAACAGCGGACGGATGCCGCTTGATCAACTGCACACAATGTTTCAGGCAATTATATTCAGCCGCCTAATAAGCCACATCGAAGAGCACTCCACCACTCTCCCGGAAATAGGCCATGGCTTTGAACTGCCCAGCTATAAATACTCGTACAAACTTCACAAGCAGTCCTTTCTCACCAATTGTCTATTTAAGTACCTTAGTACCCGGAACTAATATCTTTAATTCTTTAATTTCATTTTATTAGTCTATTGGATGTAGGCCTATATATTAGGCCTATTGTGCTGTTTTTATTAGTTTTAGTTGAGTATCTTGTTGAAAGTCGCTTATAGGTGCAGTCGCAATTCGCAAATCAGACATGACATTCGTACGCCAGTAGTTGCTGCATAGGCAAGCTACTCGGTTGAATTATGCCTTCGGGCCGCGAGGCATGAAATTTGTTTCATCTGAAGCACGAGACACTGATCGTTTTATCACGCATCGTGAGAAGCCGCTCCGGTCTATTCTGGGTTACTTGCGACGTGTACCATCCATTTACTACTCGCCAACCCCCTCCGCGGCTCAGTGCCCCATCTAACCTTCGCGACACCTGCCACTTTATAGCAGAGGGAAGCTTCAATGCATTTACCTGGGCCAATGAGAGGCCTGAGTCTTTATGACGTACGAAGAGATCCATTCTAGATAGCTAATGGTAGCTTCCAGTCCATCAACGTTCATTCGACTAATCGGAACACATGATGATATTTCGTAGTCTTATACCAAGGGTGAAATACACTCGCTATTGAGTTGTACAATACCATGTCTTATTTACTACTAGCTAATTGTATGAATATCTACAGGAGTATTTTGCATGCACTCGTAATGTCAGTGACAGTGTTCAGTTGTGTTAGTATTGCTTTTATCATTGTTTTGATCTATTCAGCTGCAAAGCTGCAAGTCCGTTCACAATAAACCTACTTACTTACTTACTTATGTATCTGCCAAAATGTTTTGTAAACGCGAACGTATATTGATAAGCAGTGGATAGACGAGTGCGCTAGATTTTATAGGCATGCAAAGAGAAAGGATATTTCAGCAGTCAGTACTCAGTATTGCTATATTAGAACACGTAGTATTCGCTGGAAAAGACAATCAGTTTATTTGCACGAGTTACAAAGCAAAATTTCACAAATTATCAATACAATTTACAGATTTCCGAAATAAAAAGCAATCTAATTTCAAAAAGCAAATTGCCCTAAATTCAGTCACAAACTTTGATTTCACACAGTCACATTCGTTCACAACGCAAGAGCATATCAGCTATATACAATATAATCACGTGCTGACAATAATCAAATCAATTACATTAATATTTACATAAGCGACTGTCGACAGCAAATGCAGATTGATTCATTACCCTATGTACTGTAACTAGCTACAACGTATGACAAAACGAAAACATCCAATTCTGCAGGGGTGTCAATCCATAGGAGGCGTTTCCCGGGGTCCGGGCTCCCAAAATAATTTTCGTTGGGCCCAACAGTATTGTGGACATGCATCTTACGAGGACAACCTCTGAAGTTTGAACATCGACCGAAACGAGGGGTTTTTGGGTCTCCAATATTAGGAGTGGAACGACTCCAATGCAGTCCAAAATGCACCACAACTCAAAATATCTCACTACATTATTATAAAGATAATCTTAACCGGCCTCGCGCCATGCAGAACAACTCATTTATCATATACTACCGACAAAACAAAAGACTCACATATCTGCCAAGCAGCAACTTCAAAACATTTAAAATATCCTAATCACAAGCAAAATACTCAGAAAAGATATATTCGTAAATCTATCATAAAATCTAAGGGAATAAAAAGCAATCCGTCATATAGGATAATGATGTTACGTTAATTTTTTCCGGGCTACTTTTTCTCAAAAAGTGCACATAATAATATTTCTAAATTTCACTTGGCTCAAAAATTGTAATTTGTATTTAGAACAAGAGTTCAGCAGACTGAGAATAGCCAACCGTGGCCCGATCACTAACGTAGCCACGCCCACTGTCTACTTTCGTTACTGTTTCAGGAATGTTTATCGAAACAACGGCACGGCCGACTAAAGCTCATCATACACACTTTTCTTTACAGACGTAAATTTATGGGCGTATGTTGGAATTTTCACTTCTTTAAGCGAGGCGGTTTCCATTTTTGTGGGCGTATCCTGACTCCCTTATAATAGTTGTCTTCTGTGGCAAACCTCATACCAAAAAAACACACTCGTACCTATCCTCCGCAGAACGGTAAAATGAGAATAAGCTTTCTGCGTGAGTAATAATAATGAATGTGGCTGGTGGATGTGGATGGCAACAGCCTAAAAGCGGGCTCATAGCCCAAGTCGGTTGGCTAACTGGTCTGAGGAATGAAATCAGCTGGGAGCTGAGATTGCAACTGTCATTGTGACAGCGTTAACATTGGTATCTTTATTATTACTATTATTATTATACTCAAATCAAATAAACACAGCATAAGAGACATCGAAATTAGTTAAGTCACAGCAGCAGACTGTGTCGACGTGCCGACACGGTGCGCGGCGCCCCCTGGCGGCGTTTCCTGTCACCCGCCCACGTCTTGGACTTGAGCCGGAAATGACGTAGTTCGGCGGCGTGATCGGCGTGCAGCATCGGTCTGTAGGCGCGAGGTCGACAGAGCGCCGGGTGCGTCTCGTAGAACGCCTTGTAGCCGCCGGCGAGCAGGTACAGCTCCGGGTAGCGCAGCCGCGGGTAGCAGGCGGCGTGTGCTTCCCGGTCCTCGTTGCGCAGAAACCGAAGTCTGCCAGACAGCAGACAGTCAACAACGGGCAAATGTACGGCCGATGTCGTCAAAGAGCAGCTGGCCAGTGCTCGAATTACCGGGGAAAGGCAGGGGGATTCCCCCCACTGCGGTTGTGGACTCCCATGTAATACACGGCGTCGAAGTCTCGGCGCTTTCCACTCCTTGGTGTCGTCCCCCACTGCTTTTTCTTAGTTAGACCACTGCAGGTGGATACCGGAAGTGACTGCTGTCACAGAGTCTCATTATGTCTGGTAAAGGCGTAGATTAGTATAGTCCTTAATTATGAAACTCGCCTCCAAAGCGCTCAGGATGGCACATGTTTAAGGGATCACACAGTTTTATCTGCAGTTTATTGACGAATGGGATGAGCCGTCCTGCCTTAACGTCCTGCAGCCGCAGAGCATCAATGCACGTCGGCCGGTACTCATTTCCCGTCTCACAGAGGGTAGGAGGCTGAGTTGGGTCCGTGGGGTTCCTACGAACCCCCATTGCGCCAGCCATCACTGCGTGACACCGCCGTCTATCGTGCTAAGTTGATAGAATGTTGTGCTAATCAATAATCATTGTAGTATAACTTGCAGAAGATCATCAGCTTTTTGAGGACTTCATCCACTTACACCACGCAGGAACTTCTGACACCCACATCCCCTGACGAAACCATTCCTACATCCTGGATCCGCCGCTAGGTAAGACCACACCGTGCATTTTGGCTCTTAGTCTCTCATGCGGAATGCACCGGGACGTTTATGATGATTTCGCAGGGAGGCCGAGTACTCAAATATCAACCCATTTTGTCCAGAATTCCAAAACGATGACAGTGGCTAAGACCGATGTCACACCTGCAATTTTTATCGCACGATTTTGTGGAGCAACTTTATCGCGCGACAAAATCGCATGTATGACATGTCGTGTCGCACATTGCTACTTTGTCGCATAAACAAGAATTGACCAATCAGCGTTCACCGCATTTTCGTAACGAAGTTGCACAGAATAGAGCGCTGCTCTAATCAGAAAAGGAGTTGCGCGACTGTTGAGAAGTTGCGTGACACGCCATGTCACACTTGCAATTTTGTCGAGCGATAAAGTTGCGCGACAAAATCGCGCGATAAAATTACAGGTGTGATATCGGTCTTAGAAATTCGATGTCGGGTTGACTAACCACCATTTTAAGTTTTTGACTTTTGGGCACTCTGGCGCTCAACACTAAGCGCCAGAGTGCCAGAAAATAGAAACTAAAATGGTTAGCCAGTCTGGCGACTAATCTCCGAATTAATGTAGCTATGTTGGGAACATTGAGCTAAAATGGGTTAAGGTTCATGAAAAGAGTACTGCAAAAAGTACTATTAGTAGCCAAAGTATGGTCATGGCTATATATAGTATAGCCGACGTACAGTTTTGGCGCCCGTTCCGACGAGAATTCGCAGTGGAATATCAGAACCGATCGTTTAGACGTCGTGTCGGAATGGCGTAACGTTGAACCAGTGGCGCCCTCTTGAGACAGTAGTTCAGACACCACCGCGTCTTTCGTGCAAATGTTTCGCGCTCCCTGATCACAGTCAGCAACTCAGCGTCATAAATTATAATCACATAACAATGCGATTACCTTCAATAATCTCACGTCTCACCCTTGCGTAATAATTGATGAGGTAGGCTAGGCTACTGGCGTGTGACGGCTGCCGTAAGGGTCGGCACCTGTAATGCATCGCGCACAATCTGTCTGTGAACGACTACGTCCACTATTTACAGGATTCTAAGCATTCACAAGTGATAGTATTGTCTCACACTTCCTTGCACCCCGCTAGCAGACAGAACTCGTTCCAACAGAGCAGCGCGCTTTAAAGGTACGTCGCGGATACGCATACCGCCTTTGATCACTGGAAGATAACATGGATTCTTGGTTGACTTAGGCTTAGCCAGACTGTAGTACGCAATAGCAATCCGCTCGCCAATAACTCATGAATGTCCGTGTAATAACTGTATAACCATTACCATGTTTCGTGCTGTATTTTTGGCCTTAAAACATACATACAACACGTTTTACATTGGTTTACACCTTTGCTGTCTTAAACAGTTCCATGTCCGACGAACAGCGTGATTATGACACACCAGGCGATCGCCCAGTTGCAGGATCAAAGGCACTATAGGTCCACCATAGTCGGCCAATCATATACCGCGGGGAGTCACCTACGTCGTAAAGTAATCGCTTTGAAGACGTCCAGGCAGCAAGGTGTCGTCGTTCTGATGATGAATGGGAAGCAGGTCATTTCGTCGTCATTATTGACGGTGTATCTAGACTGATTGCGAGTCTGATAACCATTGGCTATAATACTGGTGCACGTGTGACATGCAAACAGCTGTTAAGAGTCCTTCGACTTCAGTTTAAACAAACCCATCACTCGATGTTTTGAAACGATCGCCGCCAAAGTCATAATTAATACGAGAAAGTAACTATAGTATAAACCGAGCGATTAAAAAATTTAAAGCAAAGTAAGTAAGTAAGTAAGTAAAAATATTTGTACACGGCGCAAAAAAGCAACAGTCACTATGCGCCGCAGCCCTAGACAAACAAAAGTGTCTCTTAAACTGTACAAGTGAGATGTCACGTAACGTAACAGGCTGTCCAGAGAGTTCGAGACGGTCCAGCGACGGAAAAACTCCCGTCTCCATATATCACTTCCTATTTACGTAACGTAAATATCTGCGTTACTAGTTACTCTCACTAAGTGTTGCAATAACGGGACGGAACTCTACTGGCCCGCCGTGGAGTGTTACCATGGAGCTATAATTAGACCAGAGGCGGTACGACGTCATCACATGAAGCCGCCTCCTGTCTAATTATATCGCAGTGAAGTGTTATCGACGACGACAGACGACAGAGGCCAGACATAAAAACAATACTGCCCCCCTACAATATGTGTAGGCGGGCCAGTAAAAATAATAACGCGTTACGATGACAAGTTACTGCATTAGTTATAGTGAATGATGTACTGTTTACGATTTCGAAATGTCGATCATCGTGTGTGTGTGTGTGTGTGTGTGTGTGTGTGACATCTGTAAAGTAGCGTCTGTAAAATATGTCGTCACGCGATAAACATTTGGCGATTACCATGCACGAACAAGAAGCGCCGCTATCGCAGAGAGACCGCGCGACGAGCTATGTCTGTTGAAACCTTGTCAAATGCTGCACAGCTGTACGAAAAATCACATTTGAAAAGGCTTACGTAAGAAATGACCTTGAAGGTCACTCAAGGTCATCGGAATTGCTACAGTTCGATAGACCATAAACACTTCCTATTAGTGGTCTCCAGTAACAATGGCTTCATCCTACACAGTTACAGTGCACGTGATTGTTGTGACCTTGACAGACAGACGGAGACACAACGACAGCATATTTCGTGCTGGCATATAGCGTCGCGCGGTAATAAAGCGACTGATATAACGTCGCTTACGGTGATGTGGCCTCCGTCGTATTCGTAGGGATATCGACAGTCGATGATGAGCAGTTCGTCTATCTCGTCCGCGTAGGCGTTGTTCAACACGGCCGCCATCTGCAATCAATCAACACTTTACGTACGAGCGGTATGAATGTGTAAAACAATGTGTCGCCCGAACGGGACGTAACACTACTGGCCCGCCGTCGCGTGCTGCCACCTAGTAAGTTACGTTGCGCCGCCGTGGAGTGTTACAGACGACGACAGACGCCAGAGAGCAAAACAATGCTGCCTCCATGCACGTGGCGGCGTGGTGTAGTGGTAACGTCGTTGGTCTCGATCAACGAGGATAACCTACGCTGAGCCCGATTAGTACTGTGATGGGTGACCGTATCCGGGTTCGACTCCCGGAAGCGGCACTTTATTTCGGTATGTAACCAACCACCAGGTCGACTCAGCCTTCTACCCTCGGTAGGACGGTAAAATGAGTACCAGCCAAAGGGCGGTGATGCTCTGCGGATGAGGAGTAAAGGCAGGCATGGTGTAATCTGCAGGTGTGTGATCCATGTCTGAGCGCATTAAAGGTAGTTACGACGATGCGCTATACAAATTGTCGTATACTTTACTTTACTTTACTTACGTTACTAAAATGTGTAGGCGGGCCAGTAATAACGACAATGCTTAAGGCGCCTGCTAGAGAGTATAGGTCTAACGTCGTCAGACTTGCAAACTTCGTTTTAACCCAAAATAAATGCAGCTATTCAGTCGCAGCTTCTCTTAGGCTGAAGTAAAAATTTGTGCTAATCAGTGCGTGTAGGCCGCATATTCCAGGTAGCCTAGTTGTATTGTGCTCTGTTTATGCTGGGTGTTTTTATTTTAACTCTGCAGATGCCGTTGATGCATGCCTGAAGACCTTGTGTTGGCTATCAGCTTTATTACTAGTTTATTTTATTTTATTTTCGTAATCTATTCATTGTCATTGTGTATTACTGTTTCTGCTGCTAGTCCAATGAGCTGTCTTTATCGACAAACAAAGCTTGTCAACAAATTCACAACACGCTCTATCATCTGTCAAAATTTCTTACTTATTTACGTAATTTTATTTGCACGAATTAATGGAAACACGTAGGTGTCGCCCTAATGGGACGTAACACTACTGGCCCGCCGTGCAGTGTTACCCTGGGGCTATAATTAGACTGGAGGCGGCATGACGTCATCGCCGGGCTTGCACGGGTGAAGCCGCATGCAGGCCCGTCGTGGAGTGTTACAGACGACGACAGACGACGGCAGACGCCAGAGAGCAAAACAATACTGGCTCCCTATACTATGGTCAGTAAAAGGGATGGAAAAGGAAACTGTTGATTAACTGCTCTTGTTGTTACCGCACCAGCTAACTTCAACGCATAGAATTAAGTAAATCTCTCATAACGTTCAACTTTGTACCTCGGTAATCTGTGCAATAAATAAGCTAAGTTTGAAAATCTTCAGTGATGGCTGACCGTGTGTGCACTGATTGTCTTGAGGTCGACATGCTTCGAGCTGCTCTCCAGCGGCAGCACGTGTTTCGCCGTCATGTCGCCTATCAGGTCCGCGCGCTCTTCGTCCTTCTCAATGCAACCGGAAATAACCGAAGAGACGGTCACGTGGCTTGGACACGGCTGCGCCCCGTTGACGTCATCGTTCACGGTGGTGGAGGTGTGGAGAAGTGATTGGTCGACTGAAGCGTGAGCGTGAGCGCGAGGACAGCGACGTCGCGCGGTGAGCGACGGGCGAGTTCCGGTGGACGATCGCCACGTCCCCGGGCTGGCGTCACCGTCAAATGTCAGCGCCCTGCTCACTCGCCACCGCGGAGTACACTCACCCAACGCCGACTTCGGGCTGCTCGACATATCCGGAAGTGACGTCATCGCGACGCCGGAAGTCAATTCGGCAAACGAGTCGTCGGTCTGTGACTCGCTGTTGTCGAACATCTTAAACTGGAACCAAAACACGCAACCGATGTCTCTCCCGGCTTAAAAACTATCTCTTTCACAAATCCTCCCCCGTAGTTTTACTTCTTCCTCCCGGACTGCCTCCACGGACTATTGCCTGGACCGTTTCTTCTGAGCTATTCGTTTTTTCATTTTTTCGTTTCTGGTCCGTGCGCTAGATTAAGCTGGCCATCTCAGCTTTTGAGCGCACGTTAATCTATCGTATCGTATCGTGAATACAGCATTTACAAACTACGTCCATGCACCGTCACATCTCATTCGACTAAGTACGACGGCGTTCGTGGGGCCTTAAAATGTTAGTATTAACGACGATTGTGATGAAATTTTGTCACTAACACTGAGCCTGGACAGTGCCGAATCTAGTACTGTTTATACCATCATATATGGTACAATATACTATGAAAAAATGTGTAACTTTTCACCCCCGGAGACAAATATATTCCAACTGTTACACGGCATCGAGCAACGGCCGTAACCAACTACACAACTCCATGACACGAGTTACAATAGTAAGGTTACAATAGTTACAATAGTAACTTGTGGGGCGGAGAGGCCCGAACACGAATTACACGAGGACTCCCTGCGCCCATTTCAACATCTGTGAGCTAGGCAGTACGCATGTTGTCGACGCGCACATACGAAACTTCGGGCTTTTCTAAAGTTGTAGAACTCTTGTAGCCTTTACTGGTGCAGGTTTTATCGCCCGCTGTACGCTGAACATTAGCTCTACAGATAAGACATCGCTGCAATACCGAGAATTCGTGGTAGGTGTCGTCGTCGGCAGATGTCGCTTCCGTGAGACAGATACCGCTGTCACGTGACGTCTCGTCGACTAGCTCCGCGACAGGTGCGCTCCGGTCGCACCACGGCCCGGATGCAGATTCCTCCTCATCCGCCGACATACTGCCACAGACAAACCCTTCGTTTGCTTACTCTGAAATGGAGACTACCGTACAGAAACAGCAAGCCGACATGTCACAACCCGTAGCTAATTACAACCGGCGGGTCGTTATGCCGTTCTGTACACTGTAAACAAGTGGTCAAAGTATTCTGACGAAAGGCCGCAACGCAGAAAGTGGATTTTTCACGGAGGGGACAATGTTATATGACACCGACCAAAGGCAATATTGCAGTCTGCTGCAGCAGTGGCGTTTTGATGCCGTTATCGATTTGTTTGCAGCGTACAACGCAGCAGTGACTGACAATGCTTTTCAATGAGCCGGACAACTCCCAAAAATTGCCCATTCCCCTTCGGAAACTGTACCTTCATCTGATACATGGTTCTTTGGGGTCACACAAGTCAGCCCCACAGCTTTCTAAACGGTATATCGATCGGTTCAACCGTTTTTGCAGGGCTCACGAATGTGTCGAACAGCCGAACACACACGCATACACACAAAGACTACTCAGTCTGTAGCAATAGGCCGCATCTGGCTATTGCTGCAATGCGGCCTAAAAAGGTAAAGATACTCCTACGAGAGTTTATGTGAGTTGGTTATGTCTCTTTTTCAGCCCCTAGGTGAACGCATGGCCAGTGCAACGCCAGACCTGCAATTACCTTCAAAGTCGCACAGCGTTGCCACTGTCCTTAAAGCCAATGACTCAGTAAACTGTGCGACTAAAAATCAAGTTTGTTTTTGTAAAATTTACACGTCTAGTTAAAAAT
>Ga0209363_1002004_pt1 | contig 10379 bp, 5 predicted proteins | sample WorMetexBAHAMAS3_FD_187385 | JGI IMG/M metagenome (GOLD analysis project Ga0209363, IMG submission 187385) | Marine gutless worms symbiont microbial communities from Max Planck institute for Marine Microbiology, Germany - Inanidrilus exumae... | ecosystem: Host-associated > Annelida > Digestive... | reverse complement strand
CAGTCCGGTCCCATTTATAGGCCAAATTTGCGTCACTGTGCCAAATTTCGTGAAGATCGGTCAAACCGAAGATAACCGGAGATATAGCCGATTTTCGGTTTTTCAAGATGTCCGCCATCTTGGATTTGTTTTACGCATGTTGGAACAGCCCACGAAGAGTACTTGGTGGTCTTTGTGACTGTGCAAAATTTGGTTGTAATCGGTGCAGTAATTTCGATAGCATGCAAATTTTAATATTTTGCACGTTAAGCTTGAAAATGCCTATTCACGCCCCCAAAATAGGGGTTTTTGGGGGATTTTACCCCCAAAGTGGGGAGCAGTATGAACGACACCCCCAAAAGGCACATCATTGGGCGGAAACACGTCGTATGACGTATAGATCGTCAAAATCGGTCCACGTGTGCGGGCTCGGCGCGACCCGAAGAATAAAGCTAAAAAATTTAAAAAGGTATACCTAAGAAACCACAACATGTGTTTTTTCACGTGTTCGCCCAGACCACCCACGTTGTCGCAGAGCCACATGGATTTGCGTGTGTGGGCATACCGGCGACATGGTTATATATTCCAAGTTTCATCGAAATCCGTTTAGGGGTTTCGGAGCCCCAGGGGCTCGAAATTTGGCCTTTCCCATTACTTTGGCTATTGGCTTTTACAACAGCTTCTACTATTAGTCCAGTGGCACGACTCCACATTCTTAAAAAAGCTTGTTTGGTCTATTAACAATCATTTCTTTGCATTTTCAATAGTTCATACTGTATCCTTGAAATTTAGCCCGGGTGGCCGCTCGCCATGCGCGTGGCTTTTTCAGAATCCAAGATGGCCGCCAAGATGGCTGAAATAGTGAGCGAAAATCTATCGTAAGCCGTGATATCTCACAAATGGACCAAGATAGATACATAGTTACTAATAGCAATTCGTATGCGCTCTGTCGAATGGTGCTATTTCCAGTGACACTGAGTGACCCCTCAACTACACCAAATTACTTCATTTTCGATATTGTGTATCGCCTTCCATATCTTCGTACTCGTAGTGGGTAGAGATAGACTTTAAATTTGGTAAATAGGTTTATCGTAGCAATAGTAGCACATGGATGGCAAACTGTCCCTGAAAGAGGCGTGGTTAGGTCACGTAAACCAGTTAAACTTTGGTGGGCACCAACCATATCTCTGGAACGGCTGAAACCATAGAATCGTCAAATTTTGCATGCAGGTAGACTGTATCAAATTCTAGCCTACGGTGACAGGTGGTCAGAGTCACGTGACCCGTTTTTTTGTAAATTTTGCATTACATTTTGCTTATGTCATTCGTCCATAATACTGCGAGGCATTTGTTTCTTATTTTGTATTCGTATTACTCATCTCTCTTTGTATATTCATGTATTGTTGGCTTTGCGTTTTGTCAAAGTCTTAAGTCTTATTGATTGATTGATCGATTGTTTTATTACTATCATTTAGTGGGATTGTAATTGCCTGGAGGTAACGCCAACCGTCTGCTTGGTTTAATGTTAGACAGCTTCATGTTGAGGTAGAGTCTACAGTCGAACAGACGCTTGCGATGTGACAGTGTCAGTTCGTGTGAAATGCATTACCGGTACGTAATTTACAGTACTCCTGCGCGACAAAATATGCCGTGCGATGTTTCGTAGTCTGTCAGCCATCAATTTATAATGCCGTATCAAGTTACTGTCACACCCGTTGCACAAGCTCATATACGCAGCTTTTTGTTTCCGCGGCAGACGACGTAGCGGACAGCAATAATTTATTATATTACACGTTGCGTCGCAGTTACGCGGAGAAAGCATCCGTTGCGTTTTTTTTCTCTCGTTGTCTTCACGCAAAATAGACATTATTCAGCAACTACAGTGTCGGCAAAAATGGCAACAATAACGTGTCAGTTTCCAAGCTGATAGTCGACCGACATTGCGCAGTTTTGTGTAGACTGCCGCTGCGGCAACTTCACTTACGATACGATACGGTAGATTAACGTGCGATCAAAAGCTAACGGCATGGCCAGCTTAATCTAGCGCACGGCCCAGAAACGAAAAAATTAATGAAAAAATAAAATCAAAAACAGAGTAGCTCATGCACTTACGAGTATCGCATCACCACCCTTGTGACAGCGACTTCTCTTTTGAAAGGGAAATGGCGAAATGTAACCCCATGCAGAATCAATAGCAGTGCAGTGTCAAAAGCAATTTATAGCCTCTTGATTTCGAGACAGTTACACAGGCTGTAGCCGGGAATACATAAGGGCAACTAAAAGATACTGCAAATAGTAAAATTCGTAAATAATTGACTATGTAACAAATCATTGCACTCAAACACGGACGTGTTTTGATTGAACAGTGAAGGTTTGGCATAGCCGTATCGATGTTGCGTGTATCAACAAAGTTGTTCTACATCGGGTCCGGTTAGTACTGGGATGGGTGACCGTCTTTCGACGGGCAAACCACCTCGGTATTAAAAAGCCTGTCGTTTGCTGTAGCTACGATTCTTGTTCTGTGTATTTTCTTAATGCGGACGTATAACATGCTCCAAAAATCGTCGGTATTGTGAAATGCTGACGAGAACTATGATACTGTTCGCAGAGGAGTTCGTATAACTGCCGTTTTACAATCATTACGAGGCCGATATTCGCGGTACGCTGTACGCTTATAGGATTAGCCGTAATGCACGGTGTCCAGCGTACTGCACGGCAGGAGGTTGAACACGGCTTAGCGATATGCCTCAGTAGATCGGCGGTAGATTAGCCGTAGATAAACAGACGGCGTACATCAATCAAAATCATGATGACAAACAGAATTTCCATAGCGCAATTTACGAACAATGTATGACCAACTGTCTGCGAACGAATAAACATTTACTTCAGACCACATTATCCGTGCTATACGTCACATCATGACAATGGAAAATGGAAAGTCGACGAATAGTGAGCGATCGCTCATTTACGACGCAATAGCTTACTCATATCATCGACTAATCGTGTTTCGTGACACAAAGGCGCAAAGTAATGTTGATACGCTTCCTAATCCCTCTCCGCCAACAGTTTTCTCACTTCTTCTTCTGGCCCAGAGACACAACGGAGACAGGCACATTATATATGGCGATATGCTGCTAAGTAATATATCACCTTGTTGATTTTTGTTGTTTTAGTTGTGTGATGTAGCCACTGTCGTCTTTACAATTCCGTTTTAAACTATGAAGATTTTTTACATTTATTATGTTTGTGACGAAATGACACCGCTAGTTTCAATAAAAAATATGTTGTATAAGCACACGACACACACACAATGACGATGCACAGTAGTACAGTCCGAAAGTTTTGAATAATCAATTAGTCAAGGTGTGACAGTAACATTTATTATTTTAGCTTAAAGCCCGTCCACACCAGCAACAATGCTGAAGCAACAGGCAACAAATGTCGAAGCAACATTCGACTTGTGGAAAGAATCGTTCGACTTGTAACAATGTCGCGCGCTTCGACATTGTTGCTGGTGTGGACGCAGCTTAACGTTACATGACGAGATGACATACGTTATTGTTTACCCGCGCGTGTACTGTAACAGTAGACTTTGCTTTTTTTGGACGATATAAGATGACGATTTTGTTGATATTCGGCTTTGTTGATATTTGGCTTTGAAATAAAACTTTAAGTAAAAACAAAAAAATCCTACAAGTGTGAAACTATGGGAAAACAACATGAATAATTCTTCTGAATTTAGCAATTTCCTTCAACCTTCGCAAACGCACCGCAGATGTTTCTCAGCTGTCTGTAAAAATACAATAATAAACTCCTCCTCCTTCTTCTAATAATAACAAGGCAATTGTAGATATCATACTTCGCCCGCGCTGTGAAATCACATCACCCCCTTCGCTGCTGATAGGCCGCATCGCCTGCACCAGAAATTTGCAGAATACTATTTGCGCTTGCTAGGCATACTGAATGATCCCGTCTGCTGCATGACATTATTGACGCGTGAATGATCCCTTTTGAAGCGAACGCGACAGCGACGCTGCAGCGACGCTGCAGCAAAGATTGCAATGCTTTTGAATGGCCCGGACAACCCCCGAAAATTGCCCATTCTTTTTGGGAGATCTGCACCTCATCTAATACATAATTCCGTACCCCCTCCCAAATCTTCATCCAAAACGGCATGTCGATCGGTTCAGCCGGTTTTTTACAGCGCACCGTAGAGTGTCACATTACTTTACAATGGACTGCAATGTTCCCCCTACCTCTTGGGGATCGGGTCCCCATCTAACACATGGTAAATTGGAAGGCAGTGTACAAATGTTTTAGATACATTGTGCTGTTTGGTTCTGTTAAGACGTTATTTTAGATTCCTATATGACATTTTGGGGGAGTTGCCGTTGAAAAATGGGAGGCCCCAGGAATAAGGACGGTGTTTTGTTAAGTAGCACCTGTGGAACACGTATCAACAACAATTCGCTGATTATCGTTGTCGCGTCTCTAAGATTACAGTTCGAATGAAAAAAATCAGAAGAAACAGTAGAGAGCTTGATGGTTGTCGCTCTTCTAGGCCGTAATAAGACTCGATGGTCACCGCATCAGTGAATTACAGTAGTCAAGTCCGGAAGTGACGATGCTACAGGCGCCTGTTGCAGGAGCCTACTTTGTCAGCGTGCTGTCGGTTGCAGCTCTGACGGTGAAACGGACGTGACGGCCGAATAACATAAATGTCTATCAATGGCCGTAGCAATCGACTTGATTTCCGACGAGACCGTAGACCAACCTCGGTTAGACAAAGATCTAAAGTAAACTGTCCTTGGTCCGTCTTCGTGTATAGAGTAATCAGTCAGACTTGGTCAGCATGAAAACAACAAAAGCCTTCACTCGAAGTTGCACCGACCGCTTGGCGGCTGGTAGAATTCACAATTCAGGTCCACTTTTCAAACACATTGCCGGAACTGGTTTTCTCAGTTTGACTTTCACTTTCAGCCGAAAAAAGAACATTTTTCTTCGTGACCTTGAACTCTGACGTATAACCTTGAGCAATGAAATCGACCTAAATGGGGTTCAAACTTTCAGAGAGGATTACTGGGGCCACACAAATTTAAATGGGTCACGTGAGACTGAGTACGTCCCTTTAGGGGTGGTTTGTCATCCTTAGGCTAGGACTTTCTACAGTCAATACATTTACCAAATTTTATGTCTATCTCCAGCCGTTACAAAGATATGAAAGGCGGTTCAAAATGTTGAAAATTAGACGGTTGGAGGTAGTTAGGGGTCACTGTAGGTCACTGGAAATAGCACCATTCGATAAAGCGCATACGAGTTCCTAGGCTTCCACGGTAACCAATGCAACAAACATGCACTGTTTCTGATATTATAGCCAGATATTGGTCGAAAATCGCCGATTTTTACATAACCCACCTGTGTTTGCCATTTGGCGTCCCAGTCGGGGCTGACCCCATAGATATTTCGCCGAGATCTTGGGCTTCAGAAAACTAGAGTCCCTGAGCTTCCGTGATCCTACGTTTAGCCATTTTGGTAGAACGTTGACTTATGACAGACGGACAGACGGACGGACCGCAATAGCATAGCGCCACACAGTAAAAACTGAAAACTGGGCCAAACTACGGATCTGACACACTGACCCACGACCCGACCTGGCCCGACCTAAATTGTTGACCGGGTGACCTATGACCCACCATTGTGCAGCGGTAGTGGTCTATATGACGTCGGGGACTTGCTGATACCGGTACACAGAATCGATGTTTGTTTCGTCCAGTTAGCCACATGGCGACACCGGGAGCGAAGTTGCTGTCTACTAGTAGTACGCGCTCTTCATCCGTCGTTATTCTTGCTCGGCCAAATACATCATCCTCTCTTAAAATCACTGATCGACCTTTCGTTATGCTTCACCTGGTCTCTGGAATCAACTCCCTTTATCTCTTCGTCAACCTCATTCTGGTACCAGTTCCTCCAGTTCCGACTCACCCATTACTTCACCCATCACTTCTTCTTTTTCTTTTTCACCACTCTGCTCATCCATAACTCCCTCTCTTCTTCACTCCCGGCTCAAAACTTACCTGTTTCACAAATCCTATCCCCGTAGTTGCATTTCTTCCTCCCGGACTGCCTTCACGGACTAATCGCGTTCACTTTCGCTATGCTATCGCCCGTCCGTTTGTCTGTCGTCTGTTGCCTGTAACGTTAGTGCACCCTACTCAGCAGGTTAAAATTTTCGGAAATTTTTCTTTCTCCGCCATTAGGTACCTTGGCCATCCATTGATATCCACGGAATATTTTACGGAGATCGGCCCAGGGGAACCCCTCCGTCGGGGGGTTTGAACGCTAGAAGGGTAGCCAAATATAGCGATTTTGGACATTTGGAATGCTGTATATCCAAAACGGTATAAGATAGGAGGTAAGTTAGTATTAATCATTAATAGGAAGTCGTATATGAGCTTTCGATTGGTACTAAAATCGGTGACCTTGAATGACCTTGAAAGGCGAAATGGCAATTATATTGCGTTATTTTACCGAATTTGGTAGTTTCCGGGTTGCATTGCGTAAAAGTGGTGGACAAAGCCATAACTATAGACAATTTACGATTACTGTCTAGTAGTAAACGTCTGCAGAGAGACGGCGCGACGCCCACGGTATAAATTCCTAGCGGATTCATAAATTCAAGACTTAACGCGCAGTACTTGCCTACCTATTGTCTTGATAGAAAGTCGTATATGAGCTTACAATTGATACCAAAATCGGTGACCTTGAATGACCTTGAACTGCGAAATGGCCTTTATTTTGCGTTATTTTACCGAATTTGGTGGTTTCCAGGGCGCATTGCATAAAAGTGGTTGACAAAGCCATAACTATGGACAATTTACGATTACTATGTCTACTAGTAAACGTATGCAGAGGGACCGCGCGACGCCCACGGTATAAATATTCTATAACTGAAAGGTGGAAATTCTGTAGCAGATTCATAAATTCAAGACACAATATGCAGTACTTGCCTAGCTATCGTATAATTTGTTGAACGAAGTACGTCCTCTTTTTTGGTATTTTGAAGTACGTGTGCGATATCGTCGTAAAAACGTTCACGTTCGTTATCTCATCTACTGATGAGTTCTTGTTTGTTTATGTGCCGTGCGCTAGACTAAGCTGCCTTTTGTCAGCTTTTGAGAGCACGTAAATATATCGTACCGTATCGTATCGTATCGTACTATTGCCTTATCTTATTAGTGCCCGTGTTCGTACGGTACATCGCTTCTTTGTTTCGTATTTTATGTTTTGTGAATGTATGTATCAAACAAAAAAGTAATGTCAAGCTTGGAGTGGGAGCATCGGTCGTTGCGACAACTGTTGTGAAAGCACATTAGCCGTTCGTGTTGAGTGTAAAGGAGTATTGCTACGGTGACTAATACGTCTTGGCGTTTCCGCGCAGTTTACATTATTCATTTAAATGTCCCTTTCCTGCACTTTCGCGATGAAAGAACTTTACGATGTAATCCTAGATGACGCATGAGGGTCCTCTTTTAGGCATGCATGGTCTACCAACTGTCTCGTCCGTATAGACCTACGCGTCGATTTCAGTCAGTTTTAGTAAAGAAGTACAAAGAAGAGAAACAATGTCCTTTTCGTCCCGTATCTAATAAGGAAAATAATCGGAAAACGTACATCATTTCGGTCATCATTTCGTATAGCGCAAATGGACAAGCAAATTAGCAAAGCAGAACAACAGCGAACGCAAGATGTTCAAAACGATAAGTTTATGAACCGAATTATTCTATTTTGCGACGCTCATACATACGGCGCGGTGTCTCAACGGGATTGATATAATTCATCTTGCCTGCTTGCATATGCCCAGGAGTGACATAACGCGCACGGATTGGAGTGATGGAGGTAGCGGTCGACCAAGACTGCAGACAGACGGAAAACTGCCTCGACAGTCTCCATAGACGCAACCACCATGGAAGCGGCAGGGAGTGGTCTCTTCCCCAACGTCTCAAAGCTCCGAGACCAGCAATGTATCGGTCCCCAACTGTGTGAACCCACAAAGATTCAGACTTCTGGAAAATGCGCAGACTTTAGTATAAAATTTTAAAATTTTCTTGGGTATACCGAAATCTCACAGTTGTCGAGCTGCAGTGCAAATCCAAGCATTTTAGCTCAGCGTTGTCAAAATATCTACAGTAATTCAAGGATTCCACGCCAGGCTGACTAACCGACCATTTTTAGTTTCGACGTTTCTGCACTCTGGCGCTCAGGGTTGAGCGCCAGAGTGTCAAAACTTAAAAAATGGTCGGTTAGCCAGCCTGACATCGAATCCCTTAGTGGCTGTCCGTCCTCATTTTGTAACTCTGGGCAAAAATGGGTTAATTGAATACCACCTCCCCAGACTCCACCCTTCTTCCCCAAATTTACAATCTCGGTTGCGCCGCTGACTGTTTTTCACCGTAGAATTGGACTGAACGACGAGTTTGAATCGATAGGCACGTCGTTGTGTATGCTGGCGAGAGTGTGAGAGATAAGAGAACATACAGAGATGCTCTGACTGCTGCTGCTGCTGCTGTGAACACGATTGGTGCCCAAGCAACGACAACCATGTCGATCGGTCGTCAATAAAACGGACAACGCCGACAACAACGACGAGTTTTATTGAGATTCGGACGCGCCCGACCCGAGCTGATTACATTCGAATCATGCTCGGAGCTGGCTCACGGTCGGTCGCGTGCTTCCGTTCATGCTTGAAGTCGGCGTTGCTGCGCTGCCGAGCCCCCGTTACGTACACGCTTCTCGGTCCACTCCACCGCGGTCCCACCGCCCCCGAACACAATAAACTATTTATCGCCGGACATTCAAGTATCCGCCGCCGTTGGACCTTCGGAAACTTCTTTATCTTCAACTCCGGATTTTCGGCAGATAACGCTGCAGGCTTCTGCGCAGTTGCGCGATGTAATTCGACATGAATACTGTATTAACTGTCTTTACTCGAGCTCGAAACAATTCCTTGACTACTTGCTTGCTGGTACCGTGAATTAAATCGGCAAGTATTTATTTTATTTTGCAGGGAGTTATTAATTTGCCTCTAGTAGCACATTTGTGCAAGGAAAACTGAAAATATCTTACGGTTTCTTTGTTGTACAGCCAACAACCAAACTGTGGAAGATCTACTTCCGGTGGTAGTATTTGTGCACGGAGACGACTTCGAATTTGGAACCGGAAACGCGTACGACGGAAGTGTTTTGGCAGCGTATGGACACGTAATTGTGATCACCATCAACTATCGAGTCGGCGTACTTGGTACGTTCTGGAGTTATTTTCTCCGACATTACATACGTCTATTCTATCTTTTACAAGTGCATGATGTATTGATCCTACACCCCTTTTCGGGTCGACTGAAAATGCAGGACCTGAAATGGGGGACCAAAAAGATGAACACTTAAAAATGCAGGACCTGAAAATTCAGGACCAAATATCAGCACCTGAAAATGCAGGACCAAAGAAACAGGAGCGGAATATGTAGGACCAGTAGGGTAAAGCAATAAAACGATGTAATTAGTCGACAATTACGCAATCATACTCTCAGTACTGCAGTCATCATCTGCCACTTTGCGTGACTGTGCACTATGCTTGCATGTGTAGTAGCAAGTACTGAATCAACTGAAATTACGTTAGCACACAAGCAACTGTTGAATCGAAACACTGTAACGAATCGCACGTATACAAATCGTCCACACGCCCAAGTGTCCTGAATAGTGGCGTAACGATTAAAAGGCATTACAGCATAAACTAGATGCGTGGCAAAGTCCAGCGTGAGTCCGCCCGACGCGCAGCCTCGCCAGATTTTACCGGAAGTGGATTTTGACCATTGCACGACCTCCGCAGTCCCACGATACAATCGAGCGATGCGCGGCTGAATTATTGCGATTTTACTGATTTTCCCCAGAATGGGCCTAAACTCCACCACGGATCTCGGACAGGGGTGGTAGGAACTCTACACCAAATTTTTCGTGGACATAGACCCATCATCGGTCCTACATGCTATTAAATGGATTTAAGAAATATTGCATCTTTTGGAAACTACGGCCAAAAATGTTTTTAAAAGTGTTTAAAAATCGAGTTTAAATTTCGTGGTTTTTGACCCCTGCAAAAATTAGGGAGGGTTGGGCGAAATTCTCACGGTGCGTTATCGAGTTCGACCTAGGCCCTAACATGTGGTATAACTTTTATGACGCTCTTCTTGGTAGTCTCGGAGATTAGAGGTGGGTTTTTTAATGTTTACGCTTAAAAAGGACAGCAGCAAAACCTAAGTCAGCCCGACTACTAACGTACGTCGGGCGGCCTAAAAGTGTTATTTGTTATGATTAATACAAAATCGCTGGCCAGTCACTTTACAGTTACGC
>Ga0209363_1002003_pt1 | contig 10382 bp, 4 predicted proteins | sample WorMetexBAHAMAS3_FD_187385 | JGI IMG/M metagenome (GOLD analysis project Ga0209363, IMG submission 187385) | Marine gutless worms symbiont microbial communities from Max Planck institute for Marine Microbiology, Germany - Inanidrilus exumae... | ecosystem: Host-associated > Annelida > Digestive... | reverse complement strand
TTATTATATTAGTGGACAACGTTTACCTCAGTTAGTTCTTTTATAACTATGCCAGAAAATTCCAGAAATGAGAATATGATATGATGCGATATGATACGAGACAATATATTTTTATGTACTGAAAAACTGATGCAGAGCCACCTTAATTTAGCGCACGGTACCAAAAAACGGAAAAATAAGGACAAACTAAAAAAAACCGGGTAAACGGTCCATGTAAATAGTCGGTGGAGGCAGTCCGCAGGGAATCTACGGTGGGAAGTAGATGTGAAACAGGTAGGTTTAAAGTGGAGAGTAAAAGCGTCAGGGAGTTATAGATGAACAGAGTGGTGAGGCAACAGAGGAAGAAGTGATAGTTGCAGGAATAGGTGAGTCAGGAATAGAGGAACTTGTATTAACTTGTACGCGGTTGACGAAGACTCGAAGAGACACAGGGAGTTGATTACAGAGACAAGTTGAAGCATAACGAAAGGAGCGATTAGAAGGGGTCTTTTTAACAAAAATGATCCATTGAGGCATAGTCGTCCCATTATTAACGTCTTCGTTACGCAAATATCGCATTCGTTTGTATGCAACTCAGTACAGTGTTAGCGTAATATATAATTACAACTTTATTCGCCGTATAGGCAGCCAAAGAAAAAAACAGTATAAAGAAATAATAAGCAAACCAGTCACAACATTCGCAGAAGCTACGCAGCATACACCAGAGTCGATCGTAATATAATACTAATGGTATAAACTTATTATAGTACAAAGAAAACAACCATCAAACATTTAAGTGAACAGCTTACAAAGATCGTTACGAGATACGAGATTTCTGTGTTACGTGTTACGAGATTTCTGTTAAAATTGCGCATTTATTTGTTAGCAACATCCTTAACAGACTGACAGTTAAATGACCGCATACATTCTGCAATTGTGTCACGTGACTTTACACAAAATATTTTACTAAACAACTGCTAACTGCAAAATCCAGAGAATTAATGTGAGCTTTGTTCCGTTGCATAATACACAAAACATTTCTTTTTCATTAATTCAGCGACAACTTTTTGTGATGCCATATGACCAAAAATAGCATTAAATGATGAATAAAAGGAGCGCGTTTAACATGACTAAATGGAGAGGAATATAAGTTATTTGCTGTTAAATATATACCTAGGTAACGACAACATTAACTATCATACCAAATTCGATGTGTTTCTCGATAGAATGTAGTAGCCTACTTTCTCCGTGGTGCGTGAGTTAATGATTGATAAATTGCAGGTATTTACAGGTGAGGTGTTGGACAGGTGTTATGTTGTGTTGTGTTGGCAGCTCCTCGCAACGCTGACGTTCCTGCACAACTGTACGAAGGTCGCGGCAATGTCACCATCGAGTTCGTTCCCAATGAAATCGGTGAGTTTCACCACAAAACAAACAACTGTTTATCGTGGATGTTGAGTCATTCACTCTAGTCAATATGAAGTATCTGCAAATAGCCCGTTGTTATCATGCTACCGTAAATAAGTAGTTTACAGCGGTGTTCTTGTTCAATTGTAATTTAATCCAACGTTAACGTCCTTTCGATAAAGTCGAATGTGTTTCGACATTGTTGCCGCTTTTGGCAACAATGTTGAGCGAGTTTTTCGTGAAATTTCGTCCTTTTGACAAAGTCGAAATAAATTGAATATGTTCAATGTGTTTCCATTTTGTCGAAAGAACGAAATTTCGTTCGACATTGTTGCCCAAAACGGCAACATTGTTGCCGAAAACGGCAACGATGTCGAAGCACCATTCGACTTTGTCGAAAGAATCATTCGACTTGCAGCATTCAACAATGTTGCTTCGACGTTGTTACTGATGTGAACGGGGCTTAAGGAAGCAGTGTGATGAAGGATTATTTGCGTGCGGTCAGGTGAGCACGTGATTGAGGTGCTCTACCTCAACAAGCCGATAGCCGGAAGTCCTTTCCACTGCCAGGTGTTTGACTGGGCAAAGATCAACGTCAGCAAGCTACCTCACACCACCGCCACCGACAGACTCGTCGACTTCGACAGTAAGTAACGTTCTCCTTTAGCATTTACTTACTTTTTACCTACGCCGCGTTTGTCTGTCTGTCTGTTTTTCCGCACGATATCTCAAAAATACAGCCATTTAGTCCTTATGCTGGGACTTGACGTAGCCTACAAGCTTGCGAAATTTGACCACTCTAGCTTTAGCCGTTCCGGAGATATGGTTTGTGCCCACCAGAATTTAAATGGTTCACGTGACCTAACCGTGTCGCTTTCGGGATAGTTTGCCATCCGTGGGCTAGCACTTGCTACGATGAACCTATATACCAAATTTGAAGTCATCTCTACTCACTACGAAGAATCGAAAGGCGATACCAAATAACGAAAATGGGGTAGTTTGGGCTAGTTATGGGTCACTTCAGGTCACTGGAAATAGCGCCATTCGATAGAGCGCATAAGAGTTTCTATTAGTGTTCCATAGTAACTATGTCTCTGTCTTGCACTGTTTATAAGATATAGCGAGATGGTCGAAAATCGCCAATTTGAACCTACTCCACCTTTGTTTGGCGCCCCATTGGGATGATCGCGTTGGAATTTCGCCGAGATTTTTGGCGTCAGAAAACTAGAGTTCCTGGGTCATCATATGGCGTTGTTTGCGTGATCCTGCCTTTAGCCCTTTGGTACAGTACCGGCTTGTGACGGACAGACAGACGGACGGACAGATACACGACTTTAGGATATACCGCTCTAACATAGAGTCGCGCGGTTAAGAAAATAGTCTGCTAATGGATCATATCTTTGGTAATTCGTCCAGCACCGACTGTGCCTGCTAGCTGCTAGCCGTCCATAGAATATCTAATATATCATTGCGCCCAGCCTGCCGGAGATCAATTATTACAGTTACGTTAGGCCTACAATAACAAACAAAGTTTGCGATTGCATACAGCGGGCGTTGCTTTTCTGCCCACCAGCAGCTTTACGTTTATTACGCATCATCAGTCATCGTACACAAATTACCCAACCGTTGCTCTATAATTGAACCATGTCTACAGACTGCTAAAATTGTCTCCGGCACATAAATCTGGTTTGTTTGGACTTGCTAATCAGTTCTTAAACACTGCAATATTTATGGTGTTATGTTTATAGCGTTTATGTCTCAATAAAGCAATATTAGCGATGGCAGTTTGGCACTGGTAGTGTTATTTTTTTACATATTTATCTTTAAAAATCTGGACACACGTCACATGTAGGTATAATATGATGGTGTTGTTATGAATTAAATGTTTCTTATTATTTTGCTTCTTTTTTTACTGCATTTGGTTATTTTTCAGCTTGATGTGGCATCATTGTGCCGCTTGCAAGTAGCTAAACTCGTCATGCGTGCTTACTAAACTGATTAATAATAATAATAATAATAATAATACCTGGACAATGTTTATGTTGCTGTCATCATGGCCAAAGCCATTACGAGAGTTCTACCGGTACATTTGGTGAGTGCAGACTCAGCGCCATGTGGCCGCCAACCCTCAGACTAACTAAGCCAATCGACTTGGGCTGTAAGTCCGCCAGTAGGCTGCTACCATCCACATCACCGTCGCCATTTACTTATTTATTTTTCTCGAAATCTAACTTGTTCTTCGACGCTAACTCTACCAATTCCCAAACTTTCATTAAAATTGTACATAACATTTTGAGTAATTCTGCTGACAGACACCTAGGCAGTGTTCCCCCAACAAGCTGTTGTCTGCCGTTTTGGGGCGTGACTGGAAACAAGCGATTTATTGGAAGGAAATAAAGACGGGACATCTAAATTGTAACCGAATGACATATTTTTAATTGACCCAAAGTTCTATCGATTAATCAACTAACTAGAAAACATAGGCAGTCGTATCAACATGCAGACCCACGCCGGCAACGGCCGTGGCAACACGCGTCACTAGCAACCGTGCGACCTTCATAACCGTGTGACCTTGACCTTTGACCTTCTGACCTTTGGGTCATCGCATGCCGAGCGACTGCTATGGAGCATACGTGTACCAAGTTTGATGTTGATAGCTGAAGTCATTTTTCTTTTAGAGCGCGACAAACAGTCAGAGAGACAGTAAGACAAACGCGACTGAACGCGCTACTCACGCCGGCGGCTATACATCCGGCGTGGGTAATTAATCGTTAAAAATTGCAGCACTAGTTTTTTTTCGCACACTTGCCGGCTGTATATAGAGGAACGAACTGTCGGCGTGCATGTGCAGTTGACGCGTCGCAGGCGGGGGCAGGCAGTCTCGAGATCATGGTCAACGACGGAGCGGTGCCTTGCCAGGTCCAGAACCTCGGAGGTCGTCAGTTCCGAGCCTCGTTCACGCCGACTGAACCAGTACCTCACGTCGTCTGGATGAAGTTCAACGGATTCCCCGTTCCAGGTTACGTCCTAACCACTCCATCAGTCAAGTTCACGAGGGCCGGACTTGGGTCTTTGGGGCCATGGGCACCACAGATTTTGGGGCTCTTTGCAGAGTCATCAAATCTCCCAAAGTCGTCATGAAGTTTTGCTAGCGACTCACTGGCTAAATAAGTCGCATGTCTTAACTCTTAATACCACTTCATGTTTCATACCACTTCGTGTTTCGTTGTAGTTCGTTACCTGAGACTGCTGGAATGAATGAACTAAAAGTAATTAAATTAACTTGCGAATTTTGTCTTCGCAGTGGAGTAAAACGCTTATGGACCGCTAGTCCGCTACCATTATATTTCATATCGCTTTCCCAGTGGCTTTCAGTGTCAGTAAAAAGTATGAATTTTAACTAATTCCAACCCGAACCCCGCCAGTTCCACGAATCAATTCCGTCACAGACTGCTGCCGGAACCCGTCTCGCCGACTCTTTCCTGCTCTGCTTTTCGGTTTCTTGTTGTCGGTAATTTTTAAGCCGGTGTCGCGTGATAAAGTATTCTTCCGAAATATCCAATGGCTTAACTATAGGGTTTTCGGCGCCCGGAGACAGAAGCAATGAAGTGCGCACCAGAAAGGGGGTCGGTCGCCAATAGTCCAATTTTCGGTTAAATATAGTACCATGGTTGTGCCGATCGAGCCACCAACCCTGCAGTGCTATGATTTACCTTGAAGTCTATTGCGATAGGCTACTGCTGGCTCATTTTAGCAAACTTTGTCAAACTTCACTTTTGTGGTCGTTAGTGTTAAATTGTTTTTCGTGAGGCTGTTTTGCGCCCTCTCGCCTGCAGCGCCCGGGGGCAATTGCCCCTCTGTCCCTCTTAGTTACGCTACTGGATAAATACGCCGTAGGGGCGATTCGTTACATGTGATAAGATCGCCCCCTCCGCATAAGCAAGACGGTTCATTGGCTGGAGCTCTATACTCAGATTCCGTTTTTGGGGCCTTTGCTCATAACCCCACGAAGGGCTCGTTCTTGGACTTCGTTTGAGCCTCGAACCCAGACTACTTTATTTCTCTCTCTCCTTGCAAAATCTCGGATCTGGCGGTGGCCGAGAAAAAAGGAAACGTTTGTCGATAGTGCAGCCGTGATGACACGACGTTGTAGGAAGCCCGTGGCGCATTGACGTGCGAAACCCGGCACGTGTGACGGTCAACAGCAGCGGACTTCATCAGATGTCCGTCGGCAAAGTCGCCATCTTTGAACTACACAGCACCGACCCGGACAGCGACATCGCCGTCAACGTCACCCGTACGTACCGGCTGTACCATCTACTGCTACCCTATACTTCGTTAACCATCCCAAAATACATTCAACAGGTGGCGCTCGACAGCTATACATAGGGTGAAGTGACGTCACAGTGATCTATGGTCACCACACGATCTCGACGTTGTAGGGCATGATGTCGTACTGTGCGAAGTTAACTGGTGAAGATTTGTCACGTTATTACTGGCCCGCCTACACAGCAATAAATAAAAAATAAATAAATAGTGTATAGGTGGGCCAGACTGGTAAAAGTCGCTGGCGTCTGTCGTCGTCTGCAACAGTCGCATATGCAACGTTACCAGGGGCAGCACGCGGCGGCCTAGTTGTATTATGTCCCGTTAGGGCGACACCTTGTTTAAATAAGCTTGAACAGTAGGGCGGCTAGGGCCTAGGATTTAGAAAAGGTTAGGCCTAAAGCTCTTGCCAGATCGGCGATCTGACTGTAAGTGCTGCAAACTGTTTGCATTTCTTGCCTTACGTTATGGCGACCGAAACATGGATAGAAATGAAGATATTACGTAACTGTCACCCTGTTTATAATATGTAGTTGTTGATTATGTATTAAATTGCGGTAGTTTAAGTTTAGTCCTCTAAAGATTTTAATATTTATTTTTCCAGTTAGTCTTGTTGAAGTCTGTTGATAACAATTACTGCCCACTTGACATCAACAACGTTGGTCGTGGTGGATGTATGTTTATCACTTCAGCTTGCATGTATCTGATAGGGAGCGTCGTTTGCCTGCTGTCTATGCTGATACTGTATTGCCCAAATGCAGTGATGCGCGTACAAAACTATGCAGGTAGCGGAATAAAGTGACAATCGCTGAAAGTGCTCCTCAGGCTGATACGAGATCTGTTTGTGTTATTCGTACGACAGTAAGACAATATTTCAACTGACGCAGAGCGTCGCGCGGGTCTCTCGGCGATAGCGGAGCTTCTTGTGTGTTTACATAATGTCTATAGTTAGTTGAATAAATATGTCGTTTCAGCGCCTTCGCAACGAACAACGCACGCCAACGTCTATAGCATGAGAAATGGAACGTTTCGTGTCGAATATAAACCAACGGAAGTTGGTAGGTACATTGTCAGTATCTACATGCATGTGATCTTGTTTAGTAAATTAAAATAAGTAAGTAAATTAGCATATACAGGGTGGGCCAAAAAGTGATCCCCTATGGCTTCTCAGAAAATTGTCCTAAATATGTCCCAATAAAGCTTGTGTTTGTCAGATTTGAGTGTGAGGTGCAGTACCACACAACAGTATGGCATTTTAGGCCGTTAGTAAATATTCTATTGCTTAAATATTCTATGTATGACAGACACCAAGCTGAGCCCGAGACACTGGTAAAATAAGTAAAGATAGTAAAAAATTAATCGATAATAGAAAAAAGCAGAGGGATTCTTACAAAATATTGCATGAATTTGCTAATAAATAGTGGTCTACAAGTGTAGTTCAACGTCCTTTCAAATAATAGTTATGATTTTAAAGCGAAGTCATTTTACAGAATGACTCATTGTGGTTGTTTTCTAGTGTACCATAAAATACTTAAAATTATTATAGCAAAAATTATTTGATTACATTCTCTTGTTCGCGAACACAGCATCTTCGCGAATATATAAAATACCATTAAAACTACCTTTTTCCAGCACAGTCAGTGCTATTGTCACCATAATAGTGAAATAAAAAAGATGGCGTTTACTTTTTTGGCCCACCATGTATAAATAGTGGTTCTGGTACAGCGATCGCTCCGCTGTGCTTGTGCACACCTTCGAACGAAGTGACCTTTCACCGAGATAATGACGCTATCTAGGTCAAGTTCGATTTCGCAGGCCATTTGTCATATCTCGCGATCACAGGAGAGAAAAAATCGCAGGAGAAAAACGTCATCGGTTTCGCGTGCAGGTTACAAGGCAAGATAAAAGGCACGGTCGGCTGGAATGCAGAACTGTAAGTAAGTAACAAACAGCGGCAGTATTTTCTCTGTTTGTCGAGTTTTTTTGGTTGGCGCGAATTCGAGTGAGGGCTTTCTAGTTGATACGGGAATCTGTCTGATAAAATAAATAAAAATATTTTCCGTTGTATTTCACCCATTTGCACAAACGCTCCCCGTGGACGGATTTGCACCAAATTCGGCACAGAGATAGGGGTCGCCGATGTAATCACCTGTGTAGATCGGTTAATGGGCATCGATTCTGTTTGGGTCAACGTTTGCCCTTTCCTATTGACATGGCCAATCGCCGTTAACACAGGGCTGGCGCTACCGCGAAGCCTGTGATGAAATCGTTAGTACTAATTATTGCTTTGCATCGTTAGCATCACTGATGTTTAGATGTTCGACCACTGTTACGAAGTTGGGTCAAAATTTGGGCATGAATAGGGGTAGGGGGTTACCCTCCCCAGCTAACTAGGTGGTCTGAGGAGCGTAGCAGTATGCCAAGAAGTTTTAACAATTCATATAAAAAATCTCTTTATTTTAAGCAGTTTGTATGCAACAGTTGAGGAAGCAACAACAGGCAAAGCAATAGAGGATAGCAGACTTCGCCCCCCCCTCGCGTGCCCAATTCAAAGATGCTGAAAGACAGATAATACAGACACTAATCGTATAATACACAGACGCGCCGATCGCAATGCATCACACGCATGTCTGCGGACGAAGTAATAGCAACAGTAGCAGTGAGATTTTCGTTCCTCCAGTTAAACAATAGGCCTGTAAATCAATACAAACTGAACAGTTCGACTAACGTAAAACAGCTGTATAGTCGGAATCTCAGGGCAGCGTCACGTGAATTGTTTCTTCAGTATTAAGCCAAGATATTGGCTGGGAAGAACGTCTCCAGAATGGTCCGATTCGTGTCGAGTATAGACGTACGAACCTCAACTTAGAATACTTGAGTTGACTGTTATTTATTTGATAGTTTGTAGTTTGAGTTACGGTTATAGTAAACATAAATAGCACTTTTGAGACGATGTGGTCAGGTAATCATCTGATCGAGGTGATTTGTGACGGTGAGCTGGTGGCGGGCGGCTCCTTCACGTCCAAGGCGTACAACACGGCAGCCATCGCCGTCAGTCCAGTTAACGTCGGCGTCGTCGGCATGCCCGTCGAGTTCTCCAGTTTGTATCAGACCATCTCTACTAGTATAATAATGGCTCCGAACGTTTAGTGACGCAAAAACACGTTAAAAACGTTAAAAACTGTTTAAAAAGTCATTTACAAATACAATACATCGTGTAGACCTAGGTCTAAGTTGATTTATTTATCGCAGTACCTTACATGGAGTTTTGTTTTGTTCATTTTGGTTCTATCTATTTATATTCATGATTCTTCTATTCATAAGAAACTCACAAATGCAATATCTCTCACGTTCTGCACAAGCAAAATAGGCCTAGTACTGATCTATCGTTACGTACATTTTTCGATGTTGTAGTCGCCTTGTGTAGTAAACATGAAATAATACAATAATAGATTTCTATTGGTTGCAGAAATGAAAAGTTCCGAAAATCAGAAAACGACAAAAAGTCATAGAATAAAAAACGTCAAAAATGCGTTTTTTTCATCAAACATTGAGAACAACTATGACTATAGTATTATATTTTCTAGGGTTGGTAGTGGTCAAAAATGTACCTGATTAACTGATTGACTCTAATTGCCAATTCATTCATTAAAATCATGTAAAGACTCTGAATTTTCTGGAAATAGGGATCTGGAAATCGACCTTTCGGCTGGACTCAAAGTTTTTCAGTACTTAACCAACAGATTGGCTGTGAAGAACGTCTCAGAAATGACCTATTTCATGTCAGTTGGGACGTGAAACGTCTAACTCTCAATCAAAACACGGCTCTATACAATACGTACATAGTGCCAGTCATGATCTACGGCTCTGAATCTTGGGCCACAACGATGTATCTGTGTGATCGACGCGTTTGCTCTCAGCAAGATGACGAGGATTCCATTCTCTCGTCAACGCATCTGTCGTGCAGATACATGTAACGTCTTCGTCGTCAGCCATTTTGCGTCCTTTCATGAATTCCTTAAGTATAGGAAATAAAATTGAAAATTTGTCAGATGCCTGCCCTACATTTATAAGCGCTGTGTTCAGTTTTGTTTACTTACTTACATCATGGACGCATAAAATGGGACGGAGTTCATAAAGACGCAAATGGCAAGGCAAATTGATGGCTGGAAGGGCAAGATCAACAATTCTTCTGCAGGGGAATCCGAGCTTTTGAGAAATGCTGTACCAAGTGCATTTCAGCTGCATGAGACTATGTTGAAAAGTGACAAAATATGATGTGCATATCTTGCGACTAATTGTGTCAGTCCACGAACTTTGTGAATGCCCCTCGTAAAAAGGTGCAGTATTTTAACGGCGCCACCTAGCGAGTAAAGATAAAGAGTGCCATACTGCATTGGAGCGTAGGCGGGTTGCCCATCTCACTTTCATAGGCCTTGAATCGTTTGACCACTGAAGCCTGTAGCGCACGGCCTACGGTTACCTTCCCAACCGCAGAGCGTTACCGCCCATTGGTGACAGAGACAAAAGGTTGTCAACAACTTGCCCACGGTCGTTACGTAGTCGCTGCCCGACCAGGAGTTGAACCGCCACCTCTTGATCGCAAGTCCGACGCACACTACGTTACGCCACCACGCCACCCACATGGTGAGTAGGCCTAAGGTTTACGG
>Ga0209363_1002002_pt1 | contig 10383 bp, 6 predicted proteins | sample WorMetexBAHAMAS3_FD_187385 | JGI IMG/M metagenome (GOLD analysis project Ga0209363, IMG submission 187385) | Marine gutless worms symbiont microbial communities from Max Planck institute for Marine Microbiology, Germany - Inanidrilus exumae... | ecosystem: Host-associated > Annelida > Digestive... | reverse complement strand
ACTGTGTGTGACGAGGCAAGCGTAGTTCCGTGGGAAGTTCATTCCAGAGACAAGGTGCAGCGTACCGAAAAGAGCGATTGGTGATTTTCAAAGAGGACCGACTTGGTGGACGAGTAAGAGTGACTGAGACTGTATTAACACTCAGATTAAGAAGTAATGTAGCAAGAGACTTAATTGCGGTCAGTCGCTACTTTCATAACGGTCAAAAATAGATTTATTACGGTCAATATTGACCGTACGGTCAAGCTATTTCAGCCGCTGCTTGGGTCAACTGGATAGCGCGAACGAGCGATTGCGTAAGTGCGTTAAAATGGCCGTAGTTTTGTTGACGATCAAGCCCTCTCGCAATTAGCTAATGCAGGAAACGGCGACGTTTAGTATCATTCGCTTAATGGCAACCAAAATAACTGACCACCATTAACAAGCTGAATCATCTAAGTGTTTCGGGATGTATTGTCAGCCATGCATTTTAAGTTAGCCTGTGACCTTTATGTTTACACTGTGATGCTATTTACAAGTATGACTGTACATACGTGGCTTTGTTCGGGAAGATTTTCAAGTGATGCAATTTTTCCTATCCCAAAAGGCAAGAATGCTAATTTAACGAACTCGTGTAATTATTTACTCTTAATGGAGACACCAGACGGATTTTAGGGTGGACTACAAATTGGAGGGCTAGTACTCACGAACTTTTGCTATACGCTGATGACATCATCTTGTTGGCCACTTTGAAGGCAGTAATATCTGCTCAGTTCTGTTGGTGGATCACCTAGACCAAGTCAGCTGTAAATACAGTCTGCTCATCAACGTCGACAAGACCAAGGTAATGGCGAGCGACGGCATAGTGTGCCGCGTAGTAGTGCGTACTCATTCAGAATGAGCAACTGGATTAGGTGGATACGTTCCCGTACCTTGGTTTCCTGATTCTAGAAGATGGTGAGTGTACGACAAAATTCCGCACCAGGTTAGGCGCAATATGACCTACATTGTGTTGAAAGCGCCGTTAAACTCCAATAAACCAACCTAAACCGTACCAGGATAAATAGGGGGCATGCAATCGTGGCATCACTGCAGTGCAGAAAATATGGAAAAGTCACAGCATACCGATTTCAATGAAGATACGATTAATGAAAGCGCTATGGCCTGTAGCAATGTATGGCTGTGAAAGCTGGACACTCAGAAAGAATAATAAAGAAACACATCTTGACGCCTTTGAGATGAAAGGGCTGAGAAAGTTTCTGCTTGTTTCATGGACAGCAAAGAAAACAAATGAGTAGCTTCTTAACAAAGCTGGAGTAAAGAGGGAACTGTTAGACACTGTCAAAGCAAGGAAGCTAGCAATAATGGTCACATCATTAGGAAACAAGGAAGTTGCCCGGAGCAAGAGATAATGCAAGGAACAATGCCAGGTGCACGCATGCGAGGAAGATCATGCACGCACGGCCTGGATGGACAACATCAATATGTGGAAAGAGTTAATCCGAATGACAGAGGACAGAGATAAAGGGAGAAAGTACGTACATGGTGTGGCCAACCCTCGGATCGAGGACGGCTAAAGAACAGAACAGAACAGAACTGAACTCGGTAGTGTTTGATTCTTGATTTGATAGGAAAAATTGCATCACTTGAAAATCTTCCGGAACAAAGCCACGTACAGTCATACTTGTGATGGATTGGTACAGTGATTGGTTAGCAACATCTGACTGATAAATATCAAAGAACAATCCCGCTGCATAACCACGTACCCGCGCAGCGCTAGCTATGCGCGGGTATTAGGCGTCGTCATGAAAGGCTCTGACTGAAATAAATGTGATCGCTAGCTTCTGTGCGTTGAATTTGCGGATAAAATTTCGATATTTGCTGTTTTAGAACGGCGGCTTTTACAATGAAGAGAAACTGAAGCTAGTTTTTGTTTTTATAATGGTATATAATTATGGCTTAGAATACCTCACTGCAGAACCTCGACCCCTAAAACATCGTTAGACCATTGAGGTTTTCACGATCTACTCGACGCATAACGGATAATTTCGGAGACAGTCTTTCTATAGGCGACTGATTGCTGTGCTAGGTTATGACAACCAAACCGCCGGTCATGAACAACGTGAAACTTACAGTAGCCATACTTACAGTTAGTTAGCTAATTGAGAAGAATTTAAGCTAATTATACAATTAATTAGCTTTTTAGTTAGCTAATTGAACTGATAATTAATTGAAAATTTGGCTCATTTTAATTAAGTTTTAATTAGCTACGTATATTAATTAGTTCGATTTCATCGCACAGACGTAACTTGAGTGTCTCGAGTTAATACTGTATTAACTTCTGTAAACAGTCGCTGATGTCCAGGCTGCAGTTCTGTCTGTCTGTCTGTCTGTCTTTCTTTATTGCGGGCAGAGGTCCAGCCTACTTCTGGACCTCAGTGCTGACACTGCATAATGGTCCAGTACGTTAGCCCAGAAAGAGGAGGGGAAGTGGTACTCGTGTGCGAAAGTGTGCGTGACGTGCGGGGAGGGCGGGGTTAGTAGAAAGTGAACAGCTTGTCGTGTATTTCGAGCACGCCCCCTCTAGACGTGACCTACTATCTAGGTTAGCCATGACTGGTGCTATGTGCAGTACCAGACAGTGGCCAGCCAAGTCTATTTGCTTCAGCTCACGCCGGCGCTGCTAACAGCTTTGACGCTGCTAATCAAGGTGTCGGCAAAGGTGATATTACTTGTCAGCACATTGACTCTATGGCGATGTGCTGATAAGTAATATCACCTTTTTGATTTTGCTGTTTTAGTTGTGTGACATAGCCGCTGTCGTCCTTACAAGCCGTTTTAAACTGTTAAGTTTTTTTTACATAATCTTGTATTAGGCATAATTGGCCTTTTGCATGTGTGGTGGTCAATGACTATAATACAGCTATTTGTCACGTTATTTATATTTGTCACGTTTTACGTTTATAACGTTTTTTATATTTATTTCAACGTTTTGCACACGGATGTGTAAAACAACTGACTCGGCTAAATTTCACGAAATTTGAACACAACACGTCGATCGGTGTCGCGATGAAAACTTTCGAAACATAACTTTGAAAATTTTACCGTTAGGGGTCGTTTTTCCAAAAGAACGCAAAATTTTCTTCAAAATTTTTTAACGTCTTGCGACTTCAGGCCGCCATAACTCCGCAAGGATTACAGATCGCCGGAAATCAAAAAGGTGATATTACTTGTCAGCACATTGACTCTTTGGCGGTGTTCACGCGTTCGGCTATTACTGCGTAGAAAGTGAACCGATTTGAATGATATCTGGAGCACTCTTGAGTACATTGTCGAGGCTGGCCCAGGCAGATTTTGGGCGCGATCCGCGCAGAAGCGACAGCTCGAGAGCCAGGCAAAATTTTGTTTGTTTCTTTTTGTCAGATAAGCAATGCACGATTTCACCGATTTCCCGTCCGCTAAATTTCACGAAATTTGAACACAACACGTCGATCAGTGTCGCGATGAAAACTTTTGGAACATAATTTTGAAAATTTTACCGTTAGTCGTTTTTCCAAAAGAACGCAAAAATTTCTTCAAATTTTTAACGTCTTGCGACTTCAGGCCGCCATAACTCCGCAATGATTACACATCGCCGGAAATTCACTACCATAATAACCCTTTATGGGATTTCTAGTATCCATTTCTACCGTTGGGATCAATTCAAAGTCATTCCCTTGACCTGTACACTTCATACAAGAAACCTCCCCAAATTTTTCTGCGACGTCGGACGCGGGTTGACAACACAGCAGATAACGCTGACATCACTCAGTTGCAGGCAGGCAATCACCATTGACTATTGAGTCACGTGACACTAGGCCTCGTCGAATGCAAGAAGTAAACACCTTGTGCACAGATAGCCGAGCGCTTCGAGCCTAATACTGTATTGTGGGCATTCCACACGATACAGCCATCTAGTTTCTTACTGTATTTCCTATGGTATTATATTGGCCATTGACTTTTTGATCGACCTTGACTCATAATGCCATATAACAGTCCATGCTTGGAAATTTCGCTCCAATCCTAAGAACTTTCGTTGCTAAGAAATCTTGCTCCATACTCCGTAGAGCTTTGACTCCTGCATTTTTAACCAACCGTAATCACGTCCTTTATAGCATTTAATCGCAAGTTATAACAGTTACAATATACAGGACAATGACATTGTTAAAAGGTTCTAAATTTAAACTAAAATTAGCTATGCAAACAAAATCTGTACAGAATGTTGCCGGTATCAGAAATTATAAGTAATTCACTGATCATCACTTGGAGGTTGTAATCCATGACTTTTTGACCTGGCAGCAAACTGACTCACTATGCCATATAACAGAGGCCTGTAACACAGCAACAGAAACACAAAAAACTAGATAACATAGGCAGTCGTATCGACATGCAGACCCACGCCGGCAACGGCCGCAGGTAGCACAGGGGTCCGGGTAACCCCGCCATTGTCACTAGCAACCGTGCGACCGTGACGGTCTTCGTACCGTGTAACCTTGACCTTTGACCTTTTGACCTCAGTCAATGCATGCCGAGCGACTGCTATAAAGTATACGTGTACCACGTTTTGTGTTGATAGCTCAAGACGTTTTCCTTTTAGAGCCCGGACAAACAGACAGACGCGACCGAACGCCCTACCTACGTCGGCGGCTATGCTGGCGTGGTAAGTAGAAATGCAACATTGTCCCTTCCCCTTAGGATTTCATCACCCTGCTGGAGGAGGACCAAGCCACGGACAGAGGTAACATGCACAAGAAATTTGGCAAAGATCGCGCGTGTGGTTCCAGAGATATCCTCGCGGACAGACAGACCGACAGACACACAGACGTGCTCATCACAATACTTTGCAACCGCTTCCACGGACGAAATAAATATAAGAAGCCGTTTCACACATCAATGTCAAAGAATTACCTGTTTAGTTACTGCAACAACTTTAGTAGAATAACTGACACCATCAATACTGACATGTGGAAAGAAGAAAAGCAAAAAGTACACAACTTACACATTTGAGCTAGATTTGTCTTCAGCAATATTTAACTCTTCAGCCAGAAATCGCCGATCAAGTTTTTGTTGAGGCATACCAGTCTCTGCAATACGCGAACACAGTGTATACACACCTTAATGACGACTACCTCTATTACTACCATTACCACTACAACTACTACTCTCATTCTTTGTTTAACTGGCCTGTTTTTTGGCTAGGTCTCCCAAAAAGGTTCAAAAAGGCGCAATAGTTTTTTTAAAGGAAAGGAAAGGAAGAGTATTTTTATAGCGCCATTTGTATACTATGTACATGTATGTCTCAAAGCGCTCAGGCATGGATCACACAGTTTTACCTGCAAATACACCATGCCTGCATGCCTTTCCTTCGTAAGCGTTCACCAGATAGCGCCACCCCTAACTGAGGTAAGAGACAGATGGACAGACAGACACACGATGACAACAAATACTGCACAAGCATAGCGTCGCGTGAGTAAAAATAATTTATAACTGTTCTGCAGTTCACGGGACAAGATGTACAGAAGATCACCCAAACAATGGACAAATAACATAATCAAGTGGACTGGACTGAAGCTGTGTGAATAAATATGGCTAAAGATCAAGAAATGTGGAGAAGTGTTACACACTTACATTTGGCCTATATGGTCACTATTGACACTATACCATGAAAAGAGAGAGTGAGAAAGAGAATGCTGACATAATAGAGACTCTATGTGAAAGTGACATATGTAATAAAGACTGTGAAAGACATTTCCACAGATTTTTACATTTTTTTCATTTTGGCTCTCTAGATGTCATACAATGTGAGGAAGTTATGCCTATATGTGTGAAATACTGGCAATCGTTCTCCAATGTGTTAACACATAAATTTATTTTTTCCATATTTTTGTCACACTTGACATAATCTATATTTGCATTATAGATAAGCATTCATATAATACTTTTATGTACATAACTGGTCCAAAATAATTAGTTATGCCATTCAGCAAATCTGGACGATGTCTAAAATCAGTACTAAAAATTAGGTGTGTTATTTGTTAAAATATAATGAAACTCCAAATTTACAAAACTAATGCAGTACAAAATTGTGCTTATGAAGACGCTTGACTTTATAAAAAAACACTAAGTTCGTATTAAATTGTGAGGTAAACGTTTACAAAGAACAGACACAAATACAAACCAGCTGCAAGTACTGAAGATGCATATTTGTAATGGTTAAAATCAAGATATTCACGGATAAGCTCATTAACGAGAAAGTTTTCACGCGAGACTTCTGGTCGAGAATCTGTCAGATCATTTAAAGCATTGAAAACCTCAGCACGTATCCGAGCTCGCAGCTGTCCAAGGATGCCACGATTCTCCAGAGTTTCACGCACAACTACACAATGCAGAAATGTACACATACTGTGACATCATTTAAAGTTCTATGCAGACTACAATAAATAAGTCAGTAAGTTTGCATCTCTGCAGCAACTTCAACACTGAACTAAGAGGAATATACGTGCCTCGTAATTTTGTAATCTATTTTTCATAATGATGGCACGATAAGACCATGGGGGATAATGATGGATACGATACGATTCGATACGGCACAAAATATCGTGATATGATACAATATGGTTCCAAAATGCTCCGCCGTATTTAACAAATGCAAATTGTCGTCGTCACTTTCATTGGAATTCGAGTTGTCAAATAGGTCGAAATTCAGTTAAAACGTTGCACGATAAGAATCATGAAATATGTTGTTTACATCAGCAGGTGTCGAAGAACTCACGGCAGTGTCAATGTGCACGAGAAGTAGTTCTCGTCAGTTAATACGGAAAGTAACTTTTTGTTTGTTAAGCTAATTTTGTGCATTATTTTTCCTTTTTATAAAATGGTAGATCATTAGCTGGGGAGGGGGCAAAGGCCCCTCCCCAAACCTCACCCCCTTGTCGTACATTACTTACTGAACTTTGTAATTAATTATGTAAAAAGCAGTTCAGCAACGGTGCTGTACATATGTGAGGTTATCTGGCTCTGGTTATCTCACAGACTGTAATTTCTTCACCCGCCTCCTATACAATGACATATATTAACTGATACTCGGTACACTGTATAGCATATTAGGCCTATTTCTTTTTCCTCTCTGCCAATTGCGTTTTGACAATTGTTTTAATAAACGAATATTGTATTGTATTGTAGGAAAAAATGTTTTCTACATTTCACAAGCAACTTGACGAAAAGAATTTACATATGTAATGCTGTGTTATGTTATAGCGACAGACAGCGAGCGCCCACTAAACTAATCTACATTCTAGCGATGTTTTCTGCCTGAGGAGGGGGCTTTGCTCCCCAGATGCCACCCCAGAAACTTAATTAACATCATTGTGGAAGGTCGCCATATGATGCAATGCAATAATTGAAACGTGTTGTTTTTGAAACATGGTTATAACAGCGACCACTATTCCACATTCCAGCGAAGCTCACTGTCAAAAATGTAAAACAGAAGCATATCAAAGACAACAAACCTTCGTTCAACTCTTGTAGCGTCGCCATTGTAAACAAAACTGTAACTATTGACATAGAATATGTAATTACAAAATATGCAACTAGCTGTGTTGTTCACACGTTTTTAATCGCCTTGACGTGCGCGGCTGCGCGGTGTCGTTGTAGTGATGACTGATGACTTTGAGTGATATGAAAAATGTGCGGATCCAAGGGGGCGAACCCGGTGCGCCCCTTATTTTCGGAAGTGAAAAAATTTTTACCGCGCGACGCTATATGCTAGCGCGGTATATGCTATGCTGTGCAGTTCCGACCGCGGCAACTCCACTCCACTTACGCAATGTAATTCATACAGTTTATGGTTACAGCCAGTTTTCTGTCTTGGCGTAATCAGAGTAACGTGAGTTGTCTTCTAATTTTTGGGTCCCAATCATACCTTTGGAATGGGTGAAGTTATGCTGGCACTTCAAAACTGGTGTGCCGATTTAACTGATAACAAGGAGTAGGCCTACTAGGAGTAGTGCTGGCATGATAGATCCCGATCGGGGATATGTTCGTGATCAGGTTCACATTAATTGTTTACTTTTTTACAAATAAATGATTGACAATATCTTGTAAACGGTACAAGATAGAGTCGTTTCAGTAGACAACTAGCGGGAAGAGCCCATGGCTATGGCCTACCGGTATATGGCCCACCGAATAGCGACAATTGCTATGATCTTGAGTTACCTTCATGGTCATTCACCTACCGCAATGATTTTCAAACGTGTAATGTGATGCAAATGTAAATTTGTATAGCGCATACTCGCACGCTAAAAAGCTAACCCCTAATGCTCTGAGTGCTAGTACTGTGCAAACAAAAATGTGTTCAGTGTAGACATGAAACTGTTAATGCTTGTGCTATTGTCACGCAGTCGCTGGTGTAATCCGGCTGCTCCGGCAGAAAGTTCCAAGCTGTCAGATCCCGCGACCGCAAATGCCCGACGTCCAAATGTGTTGACTGTTGAGACGGTATAGCAAGTTACGTTAAATAGCTGACAGTTGACAGAACATAGACGTTGGCATGTTACGATGTTGGAGACCGAATGACAACACCCCATTAGGTTTGCTGGTGCTTAAGCACCGCACAAGCATCTTAACATCGTGACACAGAGTTTGTAGTTGACGCGGTCAGGAACATGAAGCCAATGTAGTTGCTCGTGGAGTAGTCGCGATAGACCGTAGGCTACTTCTTTTTCTTGGTTCCGCTGAGAACATGAACGACAGCGTTAAGCACTCCCTGAAAACACCGTGAATGAAGACCACGCTACATCGTACAGCGCTCGAAGAGCTGTGACAGACCAACAGGAACGGCCACTGTATTGTCACAAGACGGCGTATAGCTTGCAATTGTTGCTGCTGCTAAGTCAGAAATCGCAAAATTTTCCAACACCAGGTGTACAGCAGGTGTAATCTACCGCGTCGATCTTCGCCACTGTTTGTCCGACCCCTACCAAATTTGGTGAAAGCATAGGCTAATAATCACTGATGAACACATTTTATTGTTTTCGATTTTCTATTTTCCTTCCACATCACGAGTGACGGCGCTTAATGTGTTGCGGTTAGACGCGAAACTGGGCGACATTCGGGGTTTTTCGCCCCTCATTTTTGTTAGGGGGCACTTTCAGGAAATCGACATAGCAGCGCTTCCTTTGGGGCTGAAGCCACGTCAAGTGGAAAGTTTCGAGAATTTCGGTTGACGGACGTCGGAGAAAGATAAAAAAATAAAAAAAAGAAGAAACATGCGCAAAACATAAGATCGCCTTCGCAGAACGGGCGATCTAACAAAAATTTAGGCCTACTAATATCTTATAGGGTGTCCGTTTCCAAGGGTAATCAATGCTGTTAGAGTATAAAGCACCAGCCTTATATGAATGCATAAGAAATTATTGTACTGTCTTGTTTTAAACAAAAGGCCTGTAGGCCAAACTTTGACAGAAAATGCTATAGACTAATCATCATTTTTCTATGACACCAGGACTCCTACTTTTAGGGGAGGGGATGCTGATCACAATGTCCGTGAAAATATATGGCCAGTTCTCTTGCCTTTAACTATAAGCTTATAGCGGCTTTCTTATTGACGTATACTGCTGTTGTCATTACCGACAGAATCGCTCGCAGTGCAAACTACCGGCCTTTATTAGTTCGATTATTAGTTTTCACCCCACCGGGATGACATATTACACCAATCACTGTGAAATTTGGCGTGGTGGAATATATATACATACATAGGCATTTGCCCATAACGCCTATGCCTCTGTATCTGTTTTTTTGTGTCTGTATTTGTGTTCTTTTTACTTGTACCTTGTGTACGATTTAATAATAAATAATCCGATCATGATCAGCCCAAAGTCTATACGGCAAGTCTCTGGTTTTAGCTGAACTTCGTTTGGGTGCCGGGTTGAAGAAGTTTTCCTTTTCCATGGATGGGCTTCTCTACGACACTGCGACCCATAACCGGATAACTAAGCTCTACAGAGCGCAGAACTGACACATTGCTTCCTATATTTCACGTAAGCCTATAATTTCCAGGCAAGTTTTAAGTCAAAATCACTATCACGAACGCCAAGGTCACATGAACCCAATAAGCCTTTACAGCAACGTTTTGTTCGGTTTCTGAATAATACGTTGCTATAACGGACTGCGTGTAGGTCCCTAGATTTCATACACAAAAAGTGACAAAACGATAGCAAATAGGATAAATCAAGCTTTATTAATCACAAAGTCGGCAAAGCAATGCACTGACGAAACGGCGGAAATCTGTCGCATGCGTATACAGTTATAAACTACACCGAACAGCAGAGCCGAGGGCTCACGTCAATCAATAGGCCTAGGCTACAT
>Ga0209363_1002001_pt1 | contig 10385 bp, 7 predicted proteins | sample WorMetexBAHAMAS3_FD_187385 | JGI IMG/M metagenome (GOLD analysis project Ga0209363, IMG submission 187385) | Marine gutless worms symbiont microbial communities from Max Planck institute for Marine Microbiology, Germany - Inanidrilus exumae... | ecosystem: Host-associated > Annelida > Digestive... | reverse complement strand
GCCGCCATCTTGAAAAATCAAAAATGTCGTAGTAATGGACATTATTAATAGCCTACTCAAAACTGGTAATAAAACAGCAAATGTAAAAAATGCAGTTTATATACTCTGTTAACGGCGACGGATCTAAAACCGCAAAAATCATAAAAAGGCAATGTTAACCACATTAACGTTGACATTTAGGCTATGTTAGTGTGGTTAACATTGACTTTTTATGATTTTTGCGGTGTTAGATCCGTCGCCGTTAACAGAGTGTATAAACTGCAGTTTTTTACATTTATTGACGCTTAACGGTACGTCAAACATTGCGCAATTTCCGCCATAATTTTATTATGCAAAGCAGCAAAGACGTTCCACACCTACTATGCCTACGTACGGCTGTGGATGCACTGCAGCTACAGAAAACCTAAAAACTATTTTTTACTTTTAATTTTACATTAACACGAATTAATTTTCGCATAAGCGATTCCAGTCATATTTCAATACGGTGCAAACCAGTTTGTTGTCGTAAATTCGTAATTACGGCAACAAATGCTCGGCCTGTACGGATGTGTGTATAAACTGTTATCTTAGGCCCTGTCTCTCGTCGTTATTACCTAAGACGCAGCAAGTAGGCCTAATGTGCAGTTTTGACAGATCGAGCAGCCTAAGTAAGCCTATAGATGCAGGCGATGAAGAGGATCAAAAACACCAGTTTGTATGTAGCTGAGTCTGGCGGCTGTTGAGCACGCGCTAAATAACAGCGACGACGCCGATATCACATCTCTGCGTCGCCAGTGACTGACTGTATAAGCAAAGCGTGCGTACATTCTCAACGAAGGCACGGATTCATTACATTACATGCAACTTTAATAACGTCAGTCAGCATATGCAGATTATTCAGAAAACGAACTCACACCCTGTTAGCAGTCTTTCCGGCGCAATGCGCTGGCCACCTCTCGCTTGCGCTACCGGTAATACTGCGATGCATCAAGCAATACTAAACCAAGTACGACACTTTAAGAAACGTTTGTGGCATGTATCTGTGACGGAATGCTACTACTATGCCTAAAGTAGAAGGAGCCAGCACTCGCAAGGGTTCAAAGTCCGGCACAGTTTTTGTGACTGACCTTGACCTTTGATCCCAAAATAAATGGGTTTTCAGGACTCATCGTGGAACATTTGTATGTAAAGTTTGGTGATCCTAGCTGCGTCGGTTTTTGAGATCGTGCGGATTAACAGACCGACAAACGGCAGTGAAACCTCCGTGACTACCGTCGGCGTGGGTAAATATGAATAGGTGTACATTGTTTAACAATTCAGTTCCCGAGTTCCTTTATAGACACTAATCAGTGTCATTGGCCTTCACAACAATACATACAGTTCCAGATTATAAATGCAGTCGCATCTCACACTCGCACAGGGGTCCCAGCAGCAAAAAGTTAAATTTCAGGAACACGTTTTTTTAAAGCAAATTTCAGGACAATTTCGGGACATTTGTAGGTCTCAAGAGATTCAACACATAGAAAAATAAATGCACAGTTTTTCTTGATCCCAAGTCAGTCATAATGATCAATAACGCAATCATGACAATGTTGCCAAGGTAATATAAACATGGAACAATAAATTGTCACAATCTCACACAGTACACAACAGTCAACGACAACGACAGTAATAAACAAGCAATGAAGCAACTAAAACAGTAAATTCCAACATGTTGTGGCACAACAAAGGCCAATATCAGGACAATTCTTGCCAAATGACTTCAAGTTTCAGGACAATTTTAAATTTCAGGACAACTCTGAAATTTCAGGAATTTCAGGAAATTCAGGACAACTATCCCTGCTCGCATGGTAGTGCGACAGTATTGTAAGTACGACGACAAAAGACAATGGGAAGGGGCAAAATTTAACCCACGCCACCACCAAATCCTTTAACCAATCGTCACCTACATATATAGGCCTATAGGTGATTTTCTTGGGGAACCTACCAACCTGAAATATTTATAATAATAATAATAAATTATAATAAAAATAGCATTTGTATAGCGCCGTAAAGTCCGAAGATACAGAAGCGCTGGATAAAATAAAGGGTCTCAAACAGTGCATTTATGACACTATTACAGTTCAGCAGTCAACGCTATGAGTAATAGGGGCCTACAACTGTGCGGCAACGATAAGGTGACCGAGTCACTTTATCTTCGCCAAGAACAAAGTCTTGCACCGAAAAAGAAGAACAATAAGATTTTCGCATTGACGGCAAAGTCCTTTACCAGAGAGTTCATCCCCTTTTGCGGCAGGGGCGGTTCTATGAATTTTCATTTGGGTAGGCCAGTCAAAGGAGAAGCAAATTTTGGGTAGGACAACAGGAATGGTGTACGTGGGGATGACCCGCGCCAGGAACGAGTTTGGGTAGGCCACGGCCTAATAGCTAGAACCGCCTCTGTTTTGCGGTACTTTGAGCCAGAGATGGATGTTAAACTCAATTAAGCCAGCATACGACCAACGTCGGCCGAATGCCTTTAACCGGCTAGATCAGTATACCAGCAGTTCTGGAAACAGGGCCTACAGTTACGCAGAACTCGCTGTTTCTTCCCTAGCGGTGGCCCAAACCATCGCCACTACTTATTGCGTCCACGCACCGGGGATGGTCAGGCCTGGGTGGCTGGTCATATACCGAGGTGGTAATGGTATGCCCACCCGAAGACGGTCACCCATCCCATAAAGATAAACTGGCCACCGTTTTATTTTACACAACACTACTTGATGATCTATATTATAATTACGATAGTTAAAAAAACAACAAAACATGCTTTATCATAGGATAAATTATATATGTGTGTGATTCAACATAAACACATATTATTATGCAGTGTACTTTGTCCTTCTATCCCGTATAAACTTGCAACTCAAGTTAGTGAAGTTACCTAGAGTTCAAAATGACTTAATCTAAACCAGTGCATATGCATATTGAGATATGCTATACATGATACACTACAAAATGTTTAGTGTGCACTAAAACGCCGACAGCCGAATGTCTACCATGCAAAACTAAAAAGAAGGATAACAAAAAAAAAACTAAAAACAAAAACAAACTGACACAGAAGACCGATCCGAGTACTAGTCCGAGATCATAAAGTCGAACTTCAAGGTTTTAATAATAACTAGGGCTGTTGAGCGATTATTTTCTTAATCGCGTTAATCACAACACTACTTGATGATCTATATTATAATTACGATAATTTTAATCACGCGTTAATTGCGGTTTTAACGCGCATTTCCGTCGCGGCCGCACACGTCCGCAAGCTTTTCGTATTTCGCACATCCGCGAACGCCTGCGGATGCGGACGGCCGGACACTGACGCGTCCTTCAAGTAGCGTCCTCACTGCAGCCGTAGTGCACGTTACGTACGTAACGCCTACGTAACGCGTAACGCGCGCGTTACGGCCGTCGACTGCGATCGAACGTGTGCGAAAGTGGGGGACGGTCTAAAAAATCTAGCTTGTGCACGCCGTCGACAGCCGTAGCATGCCTTCAATGCTAAATTTTCGAGACCGTCTCCCTGTGTTCGTACACATTCGATTGCGGTCGAAGGCCGTAACGTGCACGTAGAGATCACGCTATGGCCGCAGTGAGAACACTACTTAAGGTCGTCAATTTCGCAATTTCGTAATCAACTGGTGTGCACCAAAAAGCATGCTTTACAACGTGCATTCTTCAACAAACTGCAAACTACAGTCGTAAGTAACGTAAGTAAGCAGGCATTGCCTGAAAAGATTCGTTTTCTATTTCTGCTGAAAATGTTCGCTGACAGACTGTTGTCACACAAGGCTGGTGGTAAACTGTTTGACACAGTAGCCACAGAAAGCAAAACTGCTATCTGGTTGACGTCTGTACTTGTGGCAGCTGGATGGAATGAATAGATGCAGAGTAGTGAGGATGACCCCAGCCACTGGAATGTAGAGCTCCTGTAAATATGCCATAGCAATGCAATAGTCACATTTCCACACAAGTACAACTGGCTGTAGGTTGGTTGGTTGGGAGATTAACGTCCCCTTTCAGCACAAAGATAGGCTATATCAGGGACAAAGTCTTGGGTGGAGATTTAGTTCCGCCAGGTTAAGGATGGCCAACGATACGTTAACCTGCCGACCTTGCTGCCTTTTGTTCAGCGATGACCCAAAATGAAAAAGGATAAGGCAGGCTCATTTAAGTTATTACACTAGTGCATACAACTGGGTGGAAACTAACCAACCACCACAAGACGTATTTATCAGTTCAATGTGATATCTTGTGTAATTGCTGTTCTTCAGTTCCTATAGCATATCAGTGCCTAACGACTCTTGTTGTGTAATATATTTTCTGTGTTGGTCTGGCTTTGGAATGCTTCTCTTAGGTAAAACCCAAAAGAAGCATCCGGGGGCCCTCCCATCCACGGTACCAGACCTGCTCCCTCTGTCCCACAAAGACAACAACTTTTAACAATAACTTTGCTGCCAATGTTAGACAATGCAGTAGCCTTATAGCCAAGAATTATAAGAGATGCTACCAGCAGTAGTCTTAACCCTAGCAACCAGTTTTCACACGTGGTCCATTCTACTCTGCAGGTCAGAAGTGCCATTACTATAAATACAAAATTCACTATTTCAGAACAGTCACATATATTTGAACCAATTATGTAAACAGACAATGCTTCCTCCTATCCATCCTACTAAGATGTCATTAAAAACGTATTTCTTTAATCATTAATATTTTAATGATTCTGCATTCATCATTCAATTCAAACATAAACAGTAATAAAATTATTGGTTATTTTTATACTGTCATCTCTTGGTCATTTTTGCATATGTGTACTCTGCACAGAAACTTATTGTTTTCAAATTTAATTCTCGGTTTAGTTTTCAATGACTATGCCACTTTTTACGGGGACAGAGTTAGCATCATAAAGTTGAGTGCAGAAAGGAAGCAACATTTTCTTCTCTGAAACATTTCCATAAACCACAAAAACAAATAATCATTAAACAGTATAATAAGTGAACTGACAAACTTTTATAAACTATGAAGAAATTTAAATAATAAAACAAATGGTATAAATCGATGTTTCCAGGCAAAGACAAGCACTTACGTGGTACTCATCACTGGCTGCTAGATGAAAGCTTGTTCGTCGAGCTGCAATTAATTGCAGTAATTGCAATAAACATACATGTATGACGGGCTTAAATAACAGTTTCTACATAAATGCACCACTACATATTCATCCATCTGTAATGCGTGGCAATAAACCCCAAGATAGACCACCAGTCATATGCAAATAGGATATTAACTAACCTGTCATTATTTAACTTCTTACTGGGGTAGTTTCTTTTCAGTCTCATTACAGTACAAAAACATGGCCAATAGCAAAAAAACGATAATAAATTAGCCCCATACGGGACTGACGGTTGGCACCTACTTAATGCCAACTTCAAAGTCACGTGACACAAAAACCAGGATAAAAATCAAAAATTCGGCCCCGAAAAGCTTTAGGTATTGCCCCCTAATTTAAGAATCCGTGGTCATTTGTCAGCCACCATTGTAAAAGGGGGGAGGACATAGCCGTTGAAAAGGGCCGAATTTCCGACTTTTGACCTTGACCTTGACCTTGGATCGGGTCATACTGCATCCCGTCATACATCACTCGTCGACCTCTACCTACACACCAAATTTCATTGAAATCGAAGAAACTTTTTGTGGACGGACGGACGGACGGACAGACGGGCAAACGGACATTTGAGACCCACTTCATTAGGTCGACTTTGGTAGTAATATTTTGTACAAAATACAAAGGAGAAGGAGTCGGCCTAAAAAGCAATGAACAGAAACATACTGAAGGCTGCAAGCCAGTATAACGTTCTGAATGGCAACTAAAGTGGACTGTTCGTTTTGACCAGTGATAAGGCTTCTATCAACTACGCAGTGTACCACGTCCATCTCGCTGCCTATGCACAATACAGCAACAAAAAGCATAGTGATTTGATATCATATGCATACAAACACATACCTATTTAATGCAGTGTGTGCTTCTCAATAAATGGATGTATATTATTCAGCAATGTTAGCACAAAAGTAACTGACACTGAGCTAGAAGCCATTAAGGACTCAAACCTCTGCAAATCTTCAAAATTTCCTGCATTTGGAGAAAGATATTAAGTTACTTACATGACACACATTGTATCACATTAACAAGCATCCATAGTTACACTATTGATCAAACCATATAACGCGAAGCTGGACATGTCGCTAAATGGACATGTCAGACAAGAGAACAGCATTCTCACTCTGTGGTAGTGACCGTTAACTGCTATAAACAAAGTCCACCGCAGGATGTCATCAACACATTTCAAAGGCTGCACTGGTGACAATGCCAGTTATGTGACGAAAAAACTGAAAAACAGCAAGTTCCTGATAGCGGGACAGTTAGAAAGGGGATTAGTGAAAGTACACTGAAACATCACTCTGACTGAGGGTAGTGCCTGTTCCAACAAGTAGCTCAGCTGTCGCTGACAAACCCGCGCGACACACTGCATCATGACAGTCACGTGACCATAACCACGCCCCTTTTGTTGGTGATATGTCATCCTGTTGTTAGAATAATTGAGATATCTTAAGGGGACTAAAAGTTTAAAATGGGTTACATGGTGTTGCCACGCCCATTTCAGGGACGTTTTGTCATCCACAGGCAGGGACTTGCTATGTTCAACCCATATATTAACTTTGAAATGACTACGATAAGCTGCAACGAAGAAATAAAGGGAAACGCCAAATGTAAAAATTCTCGTTTTGAGCCACCCTTTGGGGGACTTAGGGGTAACGTCCACAGTTCATCTATGGCTCGCTGGAAAGCGCGTCATCGACTTCCTATTAGTGCTATTGAAATTTTTTTCACCAGCTCTCACGGTTGACGCACTATGAGCATATATTGGTCAAAATTGTGCTGTTTGAAAGGGGGGTGGGTCAGTTTGAGCACAAATTTCTGGGGGAAGCGGGAGTCGTCCTCCAACAAATTGTGGCATCAAACTATCACGTGGTGTTGTTTGCGTGATCCTACGTTTAGCCGTTTTGATACAATATCGGCATGTGACAGACAGACAGACAGACACACGATGATGGCTATTACCCGCACATCGCTAGCGCCGCACAGGTAAAAACCAGCTCAATCTGTTAAGCCATTTCAACATAATTCACTTCAGAAATCCCACAAAATTTGAAAGTTTCAGACATTCCTTCATCTTCAAGGTCATTAGAAGGTCAATATAATCCTCGTATTCTGATTTAACTCCACAAGCCCTACTAAATGGCATCAACATTGCTTGGACATCTTCAGTAGTATTGCCTGTACACAAGGGAAAAAAAAGTTGCAGAACACCCAATTTTGTGGACACAACCCAATATCTCATCAACACACCCAAAAACGTTTCAGTAATCCTACTGAAACATACGTCGCACAAAACAAACGATGCATAATCTGAGCAACTTATAACCTCTTGCTCCACACAGGCAACAAATGTTTGACATCATACAAGTACATATGGCACTCACAGCTATAACTGGCAGAATGTTCTTTAATGAAATCTTCAGGAACGACAGGAAGTGAGCCAAAGTATGGTAATCGTGCCAACTCAAATACGGAAGTCTGAAACAATGTGCAAAGCAACAAGGCGCATAAACCAATCTGGTTACTGTAAAGAAATCATCATTCTTTCCCTGATACTAAATATTAGAAAGCAATAAGGCTCCTTTATCATTAGAGATCATTTAGTACAGAAAAATGTTAAAGAAGGGACAAACTGTCAATCTTGTACAATGAACATCTTCTGCCTGAATGCACAAAGAAGCTGTAACATAGGCGAAATTATGTATGGCATTCACAAAATGAGTGAGTGAAAAAAACACTGACCCTCTTGAATGGCCCTTACTCTTTATTACTACCAAAATCAATTAATAAAAACAACATACCAATATTATTGTACGACTACAAATAAACCTTTATACAAAGAACAATAAAATCTTATATTACATTTGCAAGCAATGCACATTTATATCCATCAAACTCTTAACAGCTGCCAGTACAGTATAATAATAATAAAAATGCTACCGTACACATTGACACTGTCATATAGTTATATTTATAGTATTCTACATAACCATTGGAGTCCTAGTCGCTATCTGTGGCCCTGTTGTTTTGATGGGACATTTAAATGTTGTGCTGAAAGTCGATAAAACTATTTGAGATGAAAATCACCATGCAAGCATCAGCTACATACGATACACAGTCACACAACTCACAGAGGTCATGCTATATCCTTTAAATTTCCAGCTTCCATCACTGCTGGTGGCCGAAAACAGACCAGCAACACCCATTCCAACTGCACATATCGGTTCTAAACAAACAACAGTACAATGTAGAATCTTAACCAATTACATCAATACAATTAGTACATAATACATATTCACATGTTGATTCCAACTGCTTTAACACTGTGAACTGGGACATAAACTACTACCTGTAACAAACAGAGAACAACAAATATTATGCGCACTGACTATACCTATATTTCAATGCACACTAAAACTTGCATTGTGGCTAGGTATTCAGGCCAAATAAAACACAAATAGAACATGTCATACACTCCCAACAAGGCACAACATAAAGTAATACTACTGACTGATTGAATGAAGACTTTACGTCCCACTTGACACAGAATAATCATTTCGGAGATGTTCTTCCCAGCCAATCTCTTGGCTTGGTACTGAAGATACTAAACCCAATACAACCAAAGCAAACACAGGAACAAAATGATCTAAGCTAACACAAAAACACATATAATGTGAAACATAAACAAACACACATAAAAAGTAAATGTAAATTTAAAGACTTGTATAATACTATTGTTAAAGTGTAAAAAAAACAGTAATCAAAAAGAAGGTCATTTAAGATTACACGCAACCTCAGTCTGCTAACTTCACCGTAAGTGCTACTTAATATTTTGTACCAACAAGAACTACACTGTCCCAACTGAGTAATGCCAAAACAAATGCATTATAAATAGTAAAGTAAAGTAAGTAAGTGTTTATTTCAAACTGGCGGTCATGAGACCGAATAGCTCAATAATAAAACAATGTTCAAACAGTACATCACAACTAAACAGAAACAAGTACAGGAAATTGATTAGTGTTTCTACTTGCAGCAGTGGATCAAGTGATAAATGAGACAACTGCCTATGAACAAATTACTTGAATATCTGACTTGCACAGTAACATTTATCACGCCTTAAAAAAGTTAACAAAAAAGCATCGTATAAGAAATGTTAACATTATGTCATTGTTTGTGCAACTTGCAGTGGCGTCAATTCAGCTAATGTGGGATACAGATTGCATCCTCAGATACTCCATGGATTCATTGCAGGGTGAAGCCTACAATGGAAGGCACATAAGCAATGCATTTTTACTTATTCATTTCTTGTTAGTCAATTGACTCTCCGTTCCCATAACTGATGTTATAGGCAACTCGTTCAGTAAGCAATGCACATTCACAATTTCACATACCGGAAACTGAGGTTTTCAAGTTCGATTTGCTCAACTTTTATATCACACAAATTATGTTGCATATTTTGTTTAAACTTGTAAGAGTTAACACTAAATAAATAATAATTAATGTAGTTAAAATGATCTTTGTCTCTGTAGAGTTATGCTGTATTTAAATGGATGTGAGTTTTGGCCTCACTTCTATTGAGACACAGTGTACCGTATTTTGGTAACTTACTGTTTTCTTCCACAAAATGTGCAACAATATTTCCAAGTTCAGCACTGCGTGCTAGATCGCGAACAGCACCAGGAGAATGAGGAAACAATATAGCTGCATAATGACTTGCTGTAGCACACACACAGACACAGAATACAGTTGAAAATATATATGCAGAATCAACGATCAGCTGCATGTTGTACTAGCAGTGCACCCTCCCGCCTACGGCACTAGGTTATTCCTCACATCTGCTGCCCGCTAGTTCCGAATTGCCCGACGGAGCTTGCCACCCATTTGCAGCATCATATATAGACGGTGCGCAGAGCATGATTAATTGATCGATCAATCGATACATCCATCAATGAATCTATCAATGAACAAGAACTCATCAGGAGATGAGATAGCAAACGTCAACTTTTTACGACGATATGGCACGTACGTACTTCAAAATACTAAAAAAAGAGAACCTACTTCGTTTAACCAATTAGACGATAGCTAGCCAAGTACTGCGCATTCAGTCTTGAGTTTATGAATATGCTACAGTCCACCTTGCTGTTATAGAATATTTATGCCGTGGGAGTCGCGCGGTCCCTCTGCAGACGTTTACTAGCTAGTAGACAGTAATCGT
>Ga0209363_1002000_pt1 | contig 10385 bp, 5 predicted proteins | sample WorMetexBAHAMAS3_FD_187385 | JGI IMG/M metagenome (GOLD analysis project Ga0209363, IMG submission 187385) | Marine gutless worms symbiont microbial communities from Max Planck institute for Marine Microbiology, Germany - Inanidrilus exumae... | ecosystem: Host-associated > Annelida > Digestive... | reverse complement strand
CTAGCTATCACGGTGGAGGCACTATGAGCCGATATTGGTCGAAATTGCGCAGTTTGAAAGGGGGGTGGGTCACTTTGAACGCAAATCTCAGGGGGAAAGGGGCGTCCCCCACCAACGATTTTTGGCATCAGAAAACTAGACTCCCTGAGCTATCGGATGGTAAAAAAATGCGGAAAATTTCAACCGGCTGAGTAGGGCGCACCAACGTTACAGACGACAGACAGACGACAGACGGAATTGCGATAGCATGTAGCGAACGTAACATAGTCACGTTCGCTAAAAACAAAATTAGTGTTGTTTAGGCCTACAGCGTCAGGACGTTCGGTGGCATTATTTGGTTGTTTGCATTTTTACCGCGCAGTATATGCTATACCCTGTGTCTGTACGAGTGTGTCTGTTACAACTTACAAGTCGGGAGTTTTGTCAAAACGGTTAAACTTATTATCACTTAAACACGTCATACGATAGCGCATGGACTCTTTAACTTTTCTGGCAATCCGTTGGCAGGTATCGATTCAGTAGGGGCTAAAATTTGTCCCTTCCCATTGACAAGCACTGTCGCCTTTAACGGAGCGCTAACTTGATTTAGCTACTTAGTTGAAGAGCAGACAGATTGACTGTAACAAAATTAATGTTCACATCTAACCATGTGAGTTCTTCTTCACAGCAAGCGTTTAACAACAACAATTACAACAACGAGGCGCGAAACGGACGGAGATAACAGCAAGATGTCATCAGCGTACAATATAATTTAACAACCATCGGCAGGAGAACAAAGTTTACCAAGGTCATCCAGGTACACCGCGAACAACAAAGAGGTGCTAGAACAGAACCTTGCCCTACTCCAATATTAACTTGAAAAATAGCTGACCAGGCGCCGTCCTATTTAACGTAACTCTTACAGCATAGAAATAAATTTTCCAGTATTGTTAGCAGTGTCACGGGGATATTTCTTTTCATCAATTTGACAAAGAGCGCATGATGATTCACCTTATCAAATGCCTTTGATAGGTCAAGTGCGCACATATTTATAGTGCTACGTGATTGCACAAAATGATCAACTATATTACAACAAGCATATGTGGCCTGAGTACAACCCACTGCTTTTTTGAAACCAAACTGGTTGACTCCGGATGCTAGCATAGACTGAAATTTTTTAAGCAAACAGTACTCAAAATGTCAAAAACGTTACACAAAATCGGTGTTATAGCGAGGCCTCTAAAGTCCTAAGTGCATGTATCTTTCAGTTTGGGAATGGGGACTAGCCTATCCCTATATAGCTAATGAGCCAATGATAACGTAGGCCTATGAGCAGCAATGCTCTGAGATGACTTTGCGTATGCAGGACTGCCTTTCTGCCGGACTGCCTTCACGGACTATTGCCCGGATCGTTTCATCTGAGCTACTCGGTTTTTAGGTCGACTCCTCCGAGTCGACCTAATAAAACCGGTCTCAAATGTCCGTCCGTCCTTTCGTACGTCCGTCCGTCCACAAAAACTTTCTTCGATTTCAATGAAATTTGGTATGTAGGTAGAGGTTGACGAGTGATGCATGACTGTATGCAGTATGATTCGATCCAAGGTCAAGGTCAAGGTCACGAGCCTTCGAAAGTCGGAAATTCGACAATTTTCAAAGGCTATCTCCTCCCCCATTTACAATGCGGGCTGGCAAATGACCACGGATTCTTAAATTATGGCACAATACGTAAAGCTTATTGGGGCCGGATTTTTGATATTTTCCCAGTTTTTTTGTCACATGACTTCGAATTTGGCAGTAAGTAGGAGTCCTCCGTCCGTCAACAAAACGTTTCTTCGATATCAATAAAATTTGATATGTAGGTAGAGGTCGACGAATGATGCACGAGGTATGCAGTATGACCCGATCCAAGGTCAAGGTCAAAGTCACGAGCCCCCGAAAGTCGTAAATTCGACCATTTTCAGAGGCTATCTTCTCCCCCATTTATAATGGGGTCTGGCAAATGACCACGGATTCTTACAATATGGCACAATACCTACAGCTTATCGGGGCCGGATTTTTTTAATTTTTGTCCTAGATTTTGTGTCACGTGACTTCCAAGTTGGCAGTAAGTAGGAGTCGACCGTCAGTCCCGTATGGGGCTAATTTTTGTTTTCAGTTTTTCCTTATTTTTTCGTTTCTATGTCGTGCGCTAGATTAGGCTGACCATATCGTCAGCTTTTGAGCGCACGTATATATAGCCAATATACTATACGTACTGATCGCTGACAATGAAGTAGCCTATTGAACACATGTGTTCAATAGGCTACTTCATTGATGTTGCATCCAGCACAGCATGCATGCTGTGCTGGATGCAACATCATACGAAACATAGTCGGCAAGGCGAGATTTACTGAAGGTGTCTATAACATTCGGTAGCAGCTGACGACGCCTCACGCTCCCGACAACAGCTGCCGCCGTACGGCATTCTTTTCAAGCCAGCTTTCATCTGCTGTACGTCGGTATATCCGGCTGACTCCAGTAGCTGCGGTCTCTGGTAGTTGTTTCGTCGATGATGTAAGACATTGTTTAGTAAGGCAACAAAACGCAGCGTTACGAAAGCTATGCAAGCTATTAGTTCCCGTAGGCCTGTTGAATCCACAGCCTACTTCAATGCTTCGGTCTCTGTAAAAACGGTTCAAAACTGTGAAGTAGACAAACATCTATCGCCCGACACGACGAAGCAACAGTTTGACAAAAACGAAAGCATAAGCATAAATATAAACGGCGAACGTGCATTAGTAAGCTGATAGACAACTATTTACATATTTCATATTATGCATACGATATGTAATATAGTTATCATGGCGGCGCAACGGGTAGAGCGTTGGACTTGCGATCAACAGGTCGTGGGTTCAAATCCTACTCGGGGCAAAAGCAACAACCTTGGGCAAGTTGTTCACACCTATGTGCATCCGTCACCAAGCAGTATAACTTGGTACTGACCAAAAGGTGGTGATGCTCTGCGGCTGGGAAGGTAACCTCCTGGCGGAAGTTAGTTTGTTGGAGTTTAACGTCTCTTTTCAGCACAAATATCATAGGCCTATATGGCTATATCAGAGACGAAAGGTCAGGGGTGGAGAGCTATCCCTACCCATTAAAGGAAGGCCATCACCGCAAGACAAAATTAAATTAAATACTACAAAACAAGCATACATCTTTAACTGAAAAATACATATAACATAAAATCAACACACACAAAAACTAAAGCCAGTTTTAGTCGCCTTTTATGACATCCGGCCTGGAAACAGAGTGGGACTATTCTGATAGAACGGGGAGGAATGGAAAAGCAAGAAAATAGATGAAGCGAGTAAGAAGGGAAAAAGGGAAAAGGAAAGGATACTAAATATAAAGTAGAATGTGAGGAAGTGGGGAAGTGAAGGGATAAGGGGGGTTGCCCCGGGCCCACACGGAGCAGGCCTGGCGGAAAGTAGTGGCAGCCTACTGCTGGGTGGACCGGTCGATGACTGCGGGCTGACTGCCTGTATACCGGGATCATGCTCTGGGCCCAACGCTCGGTAACGAGTATGGGAAGTCTTCGCTTTACCTTTACGATCGTGGCACTGGTAGATAGGTAACACATTCTGAGAACAAAACTAGATAGTCTAATGGAAAATATTACTTCGCATAGTGGCGCCGTTTGTTGCATACGTGTAATGTACTATTTATCTTCTGGCGTTTTGATAAAAACGTACAAATATTCACGGCCGAAAGTCACTGAAATCGGCGAAGGCAACTGATGTGATGTCATCGCAAAGAAAGTTGCGCTGACATCAGTCATTTTGGGCCAGTCTCCGTATTATCATGCTTGTGTCGCCTAACTGTGCGGCATTTCGTGCCTTGTGATTAGACTGATCGTCGACGGTGCATTGGCGGCGAGTGACGATGAACCGTCAGCTGCGTCGCCGACTGCCGCTGTGGCTGAGTCTCCGCCGCCGGCTCCGCGACCCCCGCGACCTCGCTGCCGTCACTGTCGGCCAGCCGCTGTCCGGCCTCGATGACCTTGGTGATGGTGACGTGCATCGCCGTCATCTGAACGTTGATGATCATCGCCAGCAGTGACAGGCCGACGACCATGTACACCGACGACGCCATGAAGTACTTGGGATGGTCCGGAACCACGTCGCCGAAGCCGATCGTGCTTAGCGAGATGCACGTGAAGTAGAACGCCTCGAAATAGGACCACTGTTCCCACGACATGTACAGCAGCGCGCCCAGCACGGTATAGGCTATGCCGATGATGATGGCGACGGGCGGGGGCAGGTTGAATTCGTCGTCGACCTCGTACGGAACGCAGGTCTCCTCGACGGCGGCGTCCGTCGAATGGTCGGTCTTGCGACGTCGGACTGCGCGTCGTAACGGCATCGCACGTTTGCGAATGTTGTAGCCGAGACGCTGCAGCAGCGTCATTTTCAGTCGACCGACCGGTATCATGCGCCGGACCCGGCGACAGCTGCCCGTGTAGTAGAACCGGCGGACGAACATCCAGACGAACTTGATGGCACGCGTCAGCAGTTTGCCGACACTGGCGAGCACGACAAGGCACAGCGGGATGCCGATCAGCGCGTAGACGATCGTGATGGCGCGACCGGCACTGGTCACCGGAGACACGTTCCCGTAACCTGCTCACAGCCCGCCTCCGTTTCTCGTTAAAACTTTTATTATAGGCTCGAAGAGCCTATATTGTAAATACTCTACGGAGCAAAAACGGTCTGCACGCGTTCGGCAATAACTCCGACGAAAATGAACCGATTTCGATGAGACCTGGAACAGTGTGAGCCAATGTGGGACAGGCCCCAGCAGATATTGGGCGCGATCCGCGCAGTAGCAACAGTTGGAGAGAGGTCGTTTTTCCAAAAAACCTCATAAATTGCTAACAAAATTTCCAGATATTGCGACATTAGGCCGTCATAACTCAGCAATGATTACAAATGCCAAAAACTCACGGCCAAATGGTCCCCCACGAAATGCCTTGTTTCCATTTTACCGTTAGAATCAATTCAAAGTCTTTTCCCTGTGATGTACGCTGCGTACAAGGGAGATACTTCTCACATTTTTCGGCAATCGTTGACGGTCACCGTGGACGTCTTGATGAGTTATGACGCAAAAGTAAACAAACCGATGTGAACGTGGCAGCTGTGCGACGTTGCGTCAGTAAATAAGTAAACAGTTGTGTCACCTGTCGAGTACGCCGGTAGGAAACGCCTTCTTCGAGCCTATATTGCAGAGTGTCTCCAGATACACGGTAACCCGTCTAGTTATAGGTCGAAGAGCCTATATTGGAAATACTCTACGGGGCAAAAACGGTCTTCACGCGTTCGGCAATAACTCCGCCAAAAGTGAACCGATTTGGATGAAATCTGGAAGAGTGAGAATCAAATGTGGGGGCTGGCCCTGGCAGATTTTGGGCACGATCCGAGCAGTAGCGACAGTTTGACAGAGGTTGTTTTTAAAAAAACGCAAAAAATTGCTAACAAAACTTACAGGTCTTGCGACTTCAGGCCGTCATAACTCCGCACTGATTACATATCGCCGAAAATTCACTTTCAAACGGCCCCTCTACGGGACGTCTAGTTTCAATTTTACCTTTAGAATCATTTCGAAGTCTTTTCTCTAGGCTGTACGTTCCGTACAAGAAAATACCTACCCAAATTTTTGGCTATGTCCGATGTCCGATATTGTATTACAAGTAGCTCAGCTGTCGCTGACATACCCGCGCGTCGCGCTGCATCACGACAAACGGCAAAATTTAAAAACAGTTACGTGACCATAACCACGCCTTTTTGTTGGTGATTATGTCATCCTGTTGCAAGAACTGACCAATCAGCTTGGTCAGTGTTTGTTTATGCGACAAAGTTGCAGTGTGTGCCATGCACAGTTCCATGCTGCAACTTTGTCGCGCGATAAAGTTGCGCGACAAAATCGCGCGATAAAATTGCAGGTGTGACGTATGTTTTAGTTTTCGGTTTATATACACATACATATCTTACACCGGTGCTAGTTAACTAGGCACGTGACCTCTGCCTTCGGCACGAATAGCCTACGCCGTCGCTGCTGCAAGCCTACCGCACACTGCAACAAATCACGTGAACCCGATGGTCTACTGGAGAAGCTCAGCCTCCTTTGTAGGCTTTGCCCAGCGTTACAGCACTTGGCATCTCAACAGCGTATAGACATGACCAAACACCAGAACAATGCAGCCAGCGCGTATGTAGGAGCCGCCTTTGAAAAATTCTGGAAAATTATTAACTGAAACATTGCAATTCGTACACAAAAGTCCTTAGTTCACTGGACAGTCGTGAGTAAAATACAAAGTTTGAATTTTAGGAGAATGGACCAGAGCGTAGGGTGGGTACGTGCCACTGTCTAAACTTATAACTAGAAAAACTGCCAAGGTCGAGGTCACACCGACCGCGTTGACCTTGACCTAAGACCTTGACCTTCCGTCCGACTGCTAACGCGGTCGATAACTACGCTATACTGAATTCAGCGTATCAACACTGACCGATCGTCGTATACACGGTGCCACAAAAGTACAGAGCTCCGGAAAACGTCCAACCGGGTGACTTGGAGCTCGGTCGCAGCGACTCCCTGGCGTTGCCGTACTCCACGACCAGCGTGTCGACAGCGTCCGCCAGCGTGACGTCACCGCTGGGGTCACGTGACCGGCGGTCACGTGACCCGGTCGCGGCGGCGGTGACGTTGAGGATGTCGGCGACAACGCGCCGTCGGACGGCGTCCAGCTCGGCGTGCATCTGGCGCTCGCGGCCGCGCTCGGTGTGGTGGAGCACGGCGGCGCCAAGCACCGTGTAGACGACCAGCAGGATGACGAGGCCGACGGTCGACGACAGCAGCCGGTAGAAGCGGAGCCACATCGCCCTACATCGGCCGCCTCCACCGCCGCCGACCTCGCCGTCGGCCGGAAACGGCGCCGCGGCGGCCGGAGTCGTCGGCTGAGCCTGCTTGGCGTCGGTCGTCAGCTCCAAAATGCTTGTGTCGGCGACCACCTCCGGGTAGTTGCCGTACGCCACGAAGTCGCGAGACATCCTGCCAATCGTCTTAAAGTCAACTTGTGCAGTTTGTTATACAGGAAGAGTATGTCTAAGACAACATATACACACAAAAGTGACTTATAGACACAGAACGTAGTAGTTTATTGTTTACAGTTTATAGTCTGACAGTTGTAAAAACTACAAACCTCGTAAGTAAGTGAGCGAAAGTAACATGACCACGAAACTGCTGACTACAGTGATGTAGTAGGCATATTGAACTTTATCCCTCGCCTATAGTCACAGGCACAGGCTGCCTATAGTCACAGGCTACTTGAGTCCGTCAACATACGTATTTTTGATATTTGCTGCAGAGGCTGGATAATTGACCATGGCAGACGTGACAAAAGTGAGTTGCAGTAGTCGAGCAGTGACAGTATGAAGGCTGACACCCGCTGTCGGGCGACATCTTCCAACAAGCCGGCGAACGTGGCGAATTCTCCGAAGATGGTAGAAGCAGGAGCTGACTACTTTCGTGATGTGAGTCTTCGTCGTCAGCGCACTGTCGAGATAAACGCCGAGATCGTGAACGGATTGTACTGGTTGGATGACCGTGGTACCAGTGTCCAGGGTCAGGTCAGAATCAGTAAATTTTTCCAGCATTTGGCGTGAACCGAACCGGATTAATTCAGTCAGTTTTGTTCGCTTTAGCACTGTGAACTACAAACAAACTATTATTTTTAACTTGTCAACAAACGGTTTGCAATAAGCGTATGAACTGATTACAGGTTGGGCTAAAAAGTGACCGTCTACTGTTTCTGACAAAATTGTCCAAAAATGTATGCCAATAGTAGTCGATAATGATTCATCGTGGTTTCTGTCGGTGTAACGTAGAATATTTAATATTACAACAGCAAAAGCAATCTGATCAGTACTCTTTGATTGTAAAAAATAAAATATAATACCACCATAACTTTTGATCGCATGTTTAGTGTTAATAACAGCACAAGAATAATGACGGAATCACTTTTTTGGCCCACCCGGTACTTATACAACCAGCAGACGACAATCGAGATCTGCTGATACACGGAAACTGATCCACCGGGGAATAAGGACGGTATAACTTGGTTCCAGCGACTTTGAAATCGCTACTGCAGTTTTCTGGAAATGCCTACCCGTGTGGTATTGTAGGGTTTAACGTCCCACTCGACACATTATAGGTCATTTCGGAGACGAAATCCCTACCCGTAGCCCTCCGGGTCGCCTCTCTGACACTTGCAACGTTTGCCGTACGTAGACACTAGATACTTAGAGGCTTGTGAAGTTTAATTTCGAGCTATAGTGGGACTTAGAATCTATACACTGTTCGGACTAGGACACGGGGTATTGGACTGCATCACTGTTTGTTGGTGTTCATGTGGTTGTACTGTTTGCGGCGTGCGTCAAAATGACAGGATTGATAGTTTATTATCACAGCTCAAAAACTCAGCGTTTTTGAACTAGACGCATGGACAGACAGACGAACAAACAGTGTCGGCAAACTGCTGGTGGCGGGCATAATAACTCGTCTGTAGAAAACTATGAAACGTGACGAAAGATAACTTGCCTGATAACTGTCCGGTTGTAACCTATTCACATTCAGACGACTGAGACGACATAACAAGTCCGACGACTGTCGTCACAGACGATCTAAATCTACCTCACTCGTTGCTGCCCACTTGCAGCCTCTGCCGCCGAGCTGTTTTGTTCCTGACGCGGCGGCGTTTTAGAGTTGCTACACTGCAGCAGCTGCTGCCTGCAATTATATTACACAACGCGCAGGCCTACTTTATGCGTCTTCATCCGTCGTTACTCTTGCTCAGCCACCCGACCTTTGATGTGCCGCTTTGTTGCTGCATTCTTGCATATTTGGGATTTGATGAGCTACTCCGTGAACTTCACTCCGTTGCGATTTTAACGTACAATATTACCGAATCATTTCATGTCGGGGAAACGTCTTGTCGAGGATCCAAAATGTCCTGTCGGGGAAACGTCCGTTCGGGGAAACGACCCATCGGGAAACGTCCTGACACTGTCTGGTACTCCGAAATCGAAATCGACAACCGTTGTTCTCTGTGGACAGAGAAGATACAAGGAATATCTGCTAGACATAAGCCTACTGTCAATAGCTGCGTCAGTGGCCGTGTGGTTTCGTCGCGTCCCGTGAATTATTGGTTTAACCTTACACAGGAAACATTCTCGACAGTACTCAGCCACCTGATCGAGTCTAAAGTTGTTAAGGTACGCGCACGAATCGAGCTTTGACTACATGATCGTATGTTGCTTCGCAGTTGGATGGACGAGGCGCTAATCTATATACAGCTTGCTTGTAAGTCGCTCGCCACTTACTCTACAGACTTGGTTCACGACGAATGAATTGCCTTCGCGGCGTCAGTCGGCAGCCGGCGTCTGTTATGGCCCACAACAGATGTTCCGATTCGTGTCCGTGTGTCATCGCCGCTGCTTCTGCTAACAGCGCAGCAGTATTTTATTCGTACAGCATAACTACGACGACCACAACTACGGCCCCGATGGCAATTGACAACACGATATGCCACTGTCCGTGCAACTTCAAGATGCGTTCGTCCGTTCGGGTCCCGTGAGCTCGGACGAACCGGCAGTTGAACGAAGAGACTGTTCCTCCCTACCAAAAGTGGGATATACCGAACTTTTCCGAACGTCCATCTTTGTTTGGTTCGCCCTCCGAATGCGAACGAAACCGGACGAAACCGAATCAATAGCCTGTCCTAAGGCTATTTAAATTTTCGCTGAAAGACACCTATATTCTTCTAGCGAAAACTAAACTAATCTGAACCAGTCCGAACTAGTCCGAACGATACGAACCACAACTACGGCCCCGATTCTGTCTATCTCTGTTATTTGGCTGCCAATTCCAGCGTTGGCTAACATTCCTCCACCAAACTTGCATCGGAAGTCCGTGTGACTTCGAACAAATACCGAAACATGTCGATTAAGCCTTCCCATTAGCAGTTAGTCCTTCGTTAGGATAAGACCTAAGCGTCTGGGCAGCTGGCGAACTCCTAGCTAGCTAAGTTCAAACGTACTTCGGAGTCCCTTTCGTTAAATCTAATAGAACTACCGAAGCAGCCGAACCCATCGAATAGACGCTTTCCTATTAGAATACCGAAGCAGCGATGCAGTTAAGTGCTCGTTCTGACTCATTCGAATGACTGACCCGCGATTCTAAATTATGGGAAATAAGCAATCAAGCCAAGTTCGTCCAAGCGCTGGCATGGAAACGAATCAAGACGAAATGGCTAGGCCGACCATAGTGAGATATAACACTAGAAGGCTGTATTGTGTTGAATGAACACAATACAG
>Ga0209363_1001999_pt1 | contig 10387 bp, 4 predicted proteins | sample WorMetexBAHAMAS3_FD_187385 | JGI IMG/M metagenome (GOLD analysis project Ga0209363, IMG submission 187385) | Marine gutless worms symbiont microbial communities from Max Planck institute for Marine Microbiology, Germany - Inanidrilus exumae... | ecosystem: Host-associated > Annelida > Digestive... | reverse complement strand
AAAACAGTTTTTACAAAAAATCTACTTAAAATTTTGTAAAGATTTAAATCAACACATGGGGTTTAAATAAAATTGGGATTTTTGCTTTTGCAGAAAAAAATGGTGATTTTGTTGATACGATACGATATGGTAGATTAACATGCGCTCAAAAGCTGATGGGATGGCCAGCTTAATCTAGCGCACGGCCCAGAAATGGAAAAATAAGGAAAAATTTAATACAATTTAAACCGAGTAGCTCAGAAGAAACGGTCCACGCAAAGGTACATGGAGGCAGTCCGGAAGGAAGAAGTGAAACTACGGGGGTAGGATTTTTGAAAGAGGTAGATCTTAAGCGAAGAATGAAAGAGAGAGTTGCGGGATGCAGGATGCATGTATTTGAGATGTGCTGTGTAGGTGAAGTGATGGTCTGTGTGCTGGATTTCAAACGAGACGTCGGACTCTGGCACTGTGTTTTGACAGTAAGCACAACATGACTGTCTGCACGCATTGATCTGATCTGGCAAAATGTTCTAATGATACTTCAAAACTTATTTTATTGCTCCATTATATTTTGTTTCAACATTTAACTTAGCGGTTTGTGGCTGGCCACAACAACATGGCTCATTTTGTGTTGGTAATTTACTCTCTGAAATATGTGCTACTCTGTACATTTGTCTGGCTAGTCTGTGGTTTTGCTTACTGAAATGTCTGATAGTTGTACTAATATTTAAAGCATTTGCTGACTTGAGCAGACTCTCTACAGGCATGTTACATTGTAGAGCTTGTTCAATGGCATGCACGTCATTTTCGTCCCGTATGCAGTCATGAAGTCCGACCCAGCTTCGTGGTTGAAGATGGTGACTCGGTTCAAAGGTAACACTCGTTAAAAGGAATTGTTTCTAATTGTTGATGCACATAACAGATGAGTGTTGACTTCTTGTCACCTCAGCAGCCTCAAGTCAGTTGCCATTATTTGGACTATTAATACAGTCAAGAATAGTGTCCAGCTTAGCCAGTTGTCATTTTTGAAAATTGTATGTATTCTTTCCCTCCTTTGCCCCGTGTGGGCCCAGGCATACCCTCCCTTATTCCTCCACTTCCTGACTTTCCCCACTTTCTACTCTATTGGTATCTTTTACTTTCCCCCTTTCCCCTTTGTAACTTGTTTCATCTATTTTCTTGCTTTTCCATCCCTTCCCATTTTTACCAGAATAGCCCCAGTCTGTTTCCAGACCAGATGTCGTAGGAGGCGACTAAACCTGGCTTTAGCTTTTTTGTGTTGATTTTATGCTATGTGTATTTTTTAGTTAAGGACGCATGCTTGTTTTTGTCGTATTTAATCTTGCAGTGTGACAGTTGTCTCCCCCTATTGTAGTTGCTAGCGTAATAATTTAAATAAGCCTCTCTATCCCTTTCCCGTTATGGGTGGCTGCTGAACAAAAAGGTGGCCAGGGTTGAGGTTGATATATTGCTGGCCTTCCTTCACTGAGTAGGGATAGCTCTCTACCTTTTACCTTTCGTCTCTGATATAGCCATATTTATGCTGAAAAGCGATGTTAAAGTCCAACTATGTACACACACATACAGAGTGACTATTCATGTAGGTTAAATAGGTTTCTTTGCATCTGTAACTCGGGCCAGTTGGCTTGTGTTAAGGTTAGTGTTATGTATCTCTTTGTATGTTTTGTGGTTGTTGTAAGTTGGGTGTCAAAAGCAGTGCAGTTGACTGCCGTGAAAACTCATCTTCAAAGTGAAATTGTTTCATGTGCAGCAACATTAATAACTCAGTTTATTTTCTGATCTTTCTCTTACGTCTGTGATGCATTGCTGGTTACTTAAAGCTCAAGCAGCACACAATAGATCAAATTTGTATTTGCACCAACAAAAGTTGCACCTTACGGGCACTTGAGCATGTTCTTGAGCATGAAATACATTCTAACGTGTTTCTAGTATGGTGTCTTGTTACTGTACACAGATGTCTGATGTGTGTGTGTATGTGACGTGTGCTTCTGACAGCGACGGTGGCTGTTGTGAAGTCGCGAGACATGCATTGGGCTTTGCTTGCTCAGAAAGACCACAAGGACGTGAATCTTGCATCTCTGCGAACGCTGCTCATCGCTGACGGAGCAAATCCATGTATGTCACACCAGTTGCTCTCACAACTGATAGATTAGTTGTCGTTTTTTATTTGTTTATTTTGTTAGTTGTTATTTCATTATTTGTGTTATTATAGGAGCTTCGGACTTGAAGAGTGCACAGTGCAAATGTTGCTTTGTGGTAGGCCAGTTGGTGATTGGCTGTTAGTTAGTGATTGATTGTTTTATTGCGAATATTAATAATATTGATGATTTTTATCATCTCAGTTATAATAACATATGCATCTCTGTCCTGCAGTTAGGTTCTGATAAACTACGTTAGCGTTGTTGTATACTTTGAGCCTGATTTGTTCCTCTTCTGCATCTGAGAACAGTTGTGCAGTAGTCTATTGATACAGTTTATTTGTGTTCTGTGCTCAGGGTCACTGAGCACATGTGACTCATTTCTGAACGTCTTTCAGAACAAGGGTCTGCGACGTGAAGTCATTTGCCCATATGCAAGCAGCGTTGAAGCTACGACAGTTTCTGTCAGAAGGTCAGTCGGTTTGTGTCTGATGGTAGATGAAGAAAGGTTGAACCCAGCTGATGATTTTCTCTGATTGGTGTTGGTGCTCTGAATGTCCTTCAGTGCTCTCTCATTGTTTGGGTCACAGAAGGAGCATCCGACCCATAAAATACCTGAGCCACTTGTCCCTAAAACCAGAGGGAACTGGCTAAGTGCTATAAGAGGGCCATTAAGATGGAGATAGTGATTGTGTGTGTTTGTGTGACATGGAGTAGTAAATTAGTATTGAGCACTGATGGTTAGCAGTGGCTTACATGTGGGGCTGTTGTGTTACGCTGTCAATGTATGAGCATGTAATATGTAGGCCGGGCAGAACTAGTGCGAGTGTTGTGGGATGTGTTTAGTACTGCTGCTGCTTCTGCTGCTATTGCTGCTGCTGCTGTGCTATTGCTACTGTTATTATTATTATTATAAGTGTATGTTATTAGGGTGGCATTTTGCACAATGCTGCAAGATAACCTTGCAGAGTGTTTCAGGTCGTGGTATGTGTTGTAATGTGTAGGCCAGGCAGAACTGGTCCGAGTGCGTCTGGTCGCGGGGTGTTGTCAATGCAAGGTCTGAGCTACGGCGTCGTCCGTGTCGACACACCAAACAGTCTAACGTCACTGACACTACAAGACTGTGGTCAAGTTTTGCCTGGAGGTAGTCTTTTGTGACCCATTTTGTATTTGAGTAACTTCTCTGTAAACCAGCATGTCTTTGCAATGAGTGGTAATGGCTGCACTGTTGTATAGTGGGCCGGGACAGCTGGCTACTGCCACTAGTGCTGCTACTGCTGCTTCAAGTTTCAGTTCTGCCTTATTTCAACGAGTCACTGCAGGTTGTCATGTGTGTGAATGGTTGATGTAGGCATGGTGGTTGTCGTGAAGCTGGAAGGCTCACCCCTGCTATGTAAAACTGACGAAGTTGGTGAACTCTGCTTGAGCTCCGGTTGCTGTGGAACCAGCTACTGGGGTCTCCCAGGTGTCTCCAGTTCTGTCTTCAAGGCATGTTGAATCTGCATTGTCTTCCATATTACGAATGTATCCTGAAGCTTAATTGTTTACCGGTTGTGTTTTTATTTTTATGGAGTTTTGTTTTCTGTGGCCCACAGTTTACCACCAGCCCTGCATGACAACAGCCTGTCATGGAACACTTTCATACAGAAACTGAACACATATCTGTTCAGGCAACAGTGAACATCATCCAGTGCTGCTGTGACAATTCATGACTTTGGCACTACGATACAAGTGTCCAGATTTACTAGTGTTAAATTGCCTTTAGATTGATGTGTTATATTTTAACATGAACATGTGTGGTAATGGCAATGGTAATGGTAATGAACCCATTTCTTCTCCCGGGTGTTTACCATTACTGGTAAGTAAGTAAAACTTGGTAACATTAACTGTGCCTGACACGTCTGTTCACCGAGTTAGTTTGATGACTGAGCATTTGTAATCACGAGTGATGTGCAACTGTGCATGGAATGCTCAGTCAGCCAACACTCATCAGGAAGGTCAAATACTGTTTGTAAAAGAATTATATTAACACTGTGCGGGACTGACGGTCAACTCTTCTCATCTGACGTTTCTACCGAGTTTAAATTCACGTGACACAAAAACTTGGAAAATAGCAAAAATCCTGCCTGATCAGATTTAGATATTATGTCCTAGTTTATGAATCAGTGGTCAGTTGTAAGCCCCATTTTAAATTGCAGATGAGATAGCATTTGAAAATGGAAGGATTTCCAACTTTCAAGGGCTCGTGACCTTGACCTTTGATCGGGTCATACTGCCGGACATTTGCAACCTACTATTAGGTAGACTCAGAAGAGTTGACCTAACTAGTTAGTCCATTTTAGCGCCACCTTCGACAATATGTTACATTATTTTGTGGTGTTCTGGATTTGTCATAATAATACACCGCATTCTTGCTGTAGTCAGTTACGGTTGGATGATATTTCTTGTGTCTGTTCTATGCAGGTAAACCCAGTTCACAGTGATGGCCGACCATTAGGTGACACCACATTTGTACGAACTGGACTGCTTGGGTTTCTTGGCCCAGTAAGTAACGTAACAGTTTGCTTCTGTTGTCTCTGTAATGAGCAGGTTCAGTTCTGTTACATACTTGCTGCATGTGACAGAAATATGTACAGTTTGATTATATACAGATTTATCATTGTTATTAAGTTATTGGTAAATTTCTTTGGTTTCTGACACGGCTGGTCGACAGGAACTGCAGTTGGAAGCAAATTTTGGGTGACTTTATCTTTCGCTTAAACTTCAGTTTTAAACTAATTTTAAACTGAAGCTTAAACCAGACGGCAAAGTCTGGTTTTAAATTGATGCTCAGATTAACTCTTAACTCTTGTTTTCAAATATAGTTAAAAACCGAAGTAAAGACCGTCGCTCTCATAGATGAGTGGCTGTCTTCACCAGAACTGCACGGAAGGAGATTGAAATTTAGTACATGTCTTCTTTGTCTGTTTACTAACCCTGCCGCTACGGCATTGTAACTGCCCAAAACGAAAACATTTGCCATTCTGTAATTATTATCGTTGTGTTGCGACATTTAAACCAACCATCTTGCTTGAAATGTGGTTAAATATTTAATGTTAGTGTTTACATCATGGTTTACATCTTAAGCGAAAAAGTGGATTTGGTTTTAAACTGAAGTTAAGCACTAGAGTTTAGGCAGATCTGCCGATCTGAACGCATTAAGTAAGTTTGGCTTAAAACTGGATTGTTCGGATTAACTGTGGTTTAAGACATAACTTTGGTTTTAACTTCGCTTTTAAACCAAATTTAAAACTGAAGTCTTAACTTCTGTTTAAAACTAGGTTTAAAACGAACTGCGTTGTCACTTTAATTTTGGATATTAATTAGGTTTTAGACTGGATTTCAGTTTAAAACTTGAGTTTAAGCGAAAGTTAGTCACCCATTGTCTTTTGTTGATTCCAGCCCAACATGAAGGTAACTCTTAAAAAGAAGGCTTCCTAAACGACAGCTGACAATAACATCATTAAATTAGGATAATTATTAAAACGTGATGGCAGTCAGAAGTGGAGCAGGTAGCAAAACATGAGCGTACAATACACACAGTGTGTATTAATAGTGAGACACCTGCTGATGTTGCAGGGTGGTCTCATCTTTATCTGTGGCAGTCGAGAGTCTCTAATGGAAGTGTCTGGTCGCCGGCACAACGCCGATGACGTTGTTGCCACTGTGCTGGCTGTCGAGCCCACCAAGTTTGTCTACAGAGGACGGTATGGTGCCTGACACATGACTAGTTTTGTGATGTGTGTAATAAATGATGATGTTAGTTGACAGCTGCTGAAGTGGGAGGGCTGGCATGCAGCAGCACCTGTCCAGCAGACAATTGGTGTATGAGGTCATTTTCCTAGGTGGAGTCAAGTTCCCTTTATCGATTTGTCACTGTTGGTTTTGTGATAGCAAGGGCATCCACATGCATGGACACATGCATGGACAGATTCTTTGGCATTGTTCAGTTAAATTCACTAACAAATTCACGACAGTGTGCTGTGTCAGATGATTGGCTGTTCAGTCCACACATGCTCGCTGCCATTTTTCAGTCAAAACTATGTTATGTAGTCGCCATCACACCTGACAGAACAGAACTTCATATCCTACTTAACAGCATTTTGCTACGTCTTCCTCGGACGTACCTTCTGTCTTACTCCTCCATCAGTGTACAATGTTTGATGAAATTACTGTCATCTTTACATTCACCATGTGAAACCATCCAAATATGTCATAAGGCTTGACTTTTCAGTGTGATAGTATCGTGCAGAACAGCATCACACACATATCAGTTCTTGTGTAATTCGCTCGTTATTATTATTATTATAAACGTTGATGTCTGTGGTGGCATTATCACGCACAAAACGTTGCAGGGCCACCTAACAAACACTAAACAGTCACGTGTTAAAGTTCACGAGGCTCAGGTATTAGCATCCTCACCAAAGGATGTCTTGAAAAGTACTGTCTTCAGTTGCCGTCGAAAGGCCGCCAGTGACTGTTCATCTGTGACGAAAGACGACAGAGAGTTCCAGGCACAGGCAGCTGCAACTGGAAACGCACGGTCACCCAGGGTCCTTTGTCACGTAGCTGGAACAATCAGTGTCGACTTGGCAGCAGACTGCAGGCGACAGCAGGAACTACGACTGGTTGTCAGATGCAAAGTCTCGGCGAGGTACCGTGGTGCTGTAACATGAAGGCATCGGAAAGCCAGAACACAAAGCTGAAACTTTATCCTCTCTGGAACTCTCAACCAATGGAGTTCACAGAGTAACGGAGTGATGTGTTCTGACTTTCTGGTTGAGAATACCAGCCGTGTAGCAGCATTCAATATGGACTGCAACCGTCTTAGCAGGGTGTCGGACACGCCAGCCAGCACTGACTTGCAGTAGTCGACCTTGCTGACCACCAGTGCTTGAATCAAGATCAGTAAGGCACGACGTGGTATGGAACGCCGCACGCTACAAATCCATCGCAGTGCCACGAAACTTGCTTTGACAGTAGCAGAGACGTGCGTGCTTATGGTGACCTCGGTATCCAGCATGATCCAAAGATCGCATACAGCAGATACAGTTGTTTATTTGGAAGTTCTTCAGGCTGGGCCATGTCCACAATAATTCCCAGTGAAGGAAAGGAACTTGATGTTGATCATTGTTATTGTTGTATTCTGTGAAATACTTGGTAGGGCTGAACAAACTGAGCGGTATATGTGCATGTTTGAATGTGGTGCAGAATTGTTGTGTTTTCCGTACCGGTGCTGAAAGATGAGCGAATTGTCGTCGTTGCAGAGCAGCGGCCCGAGTGCACAGAAGAACAGGTTCACTATTGTTGTAACATAGTGTTTAAGTAAGTAAGTAGATTTATATAGCACAGTTATTGTCAAGAACCCCTAATGCGCTAGAGGCACTAGTATCAAGCAAACAAATATGTCTGAAACAGTCTGCACTGATCATTGGGTCCCAGATAAAATCTGGGAGTGAGTTCCAGACCATGGGGCCAGCAACTGAAAAATCCTGATAGCCCTAATTGTTCAACTGTTACCGCTGTATTGTTAATGAGTTTGTTATTGGCCAGCAGCACACTACTCCGGCCTCTCAACCTCCTTGCAGCCTTTGTCCTCCGTCATTCTCACCTCATTCAAACTACAACAGCCAAACAACCCATTTAGCGGCTCTTTAGCCAGACAACCTGGGTGAGCTGGTACCAGAGAAAAACACTCACTCACTATCTTTGTGGGTATTATTCAATATCTTTAATTAATTATATCCATTTAGTACAGTTCGTAACGTCCATCTTGTTTAGTTATTTTGGGTCTGAACAGTCTTCTTTCACAGTGACTCTCCGGCTTTTTCTTTGGTCTACCTCTAGGTCTTACATTGTCAATTCTACATGATTCAGACAGACCACAGTGTGCAAATTACAGAACAATTACTCATGTCTCACTTGCAAGCAAGATCCGATCCTTCTTTTGATCATACTGGAAAGTATCCGAGTGAAGATTGAAACGGAAATTGCAGACGAACAGGCGGGATTCCGACAAGGAAGGGGGACAAAAGACCATATCACGAATCTCAGAATACTGCTGCATAAGGCACGCGAGCACCAGCAGCTGCTCTATATGTGCCTTGTGGACTTCAAGAAGGCACTCGACTCCATCTCCCATCATAAGCTCTGGGTGACTGTGATGGACATGGGATATCCTCTGCATTTGATTGACTTGCTGGCCAAACTGTACAATGTGATACGATACGATATATTTACTTGCGCTTAAAAGCTGACGATATGGCCAGCTTAATCTAGTGCATGGCACAGAAACGAAAAAATAAGGAAAAACTAAAAACAAAAACTGAGTAGCTCAGAAGTAACAACTTGTACAGGAAACAGCCCGCTAAGATCAAAGTAGTGGGAACACTACCAGAATGGTTTCGTGTTAAGAAAGGAGTCCGACAGGGTTATGTCCTTTTTCTGTACTTGTTCAATATCCTAGTGGAGATGGTGATGAGGGAGACCCTCGATGGATTTCCAGGTGGACTACAAATTAGAGGACGAATAGTCACGAACTTTCGCTATGCTGATGACATCATCCTGTTGGCCACTTCGGAGGCAGAAATACAGGAGCTGGTGGATTGCCTAGACAGAGTCGGACGTAAATACAGCCTACAGGACAGCCCGTGGAAGAGTCAGTCAGAATGACAGAGGACAGAGATAAATGCAGAAAGTAAGTCTTATTGGCTAACCCTCGGATTGAGGACGGCTAAAGAACAGAACAGATAAAGTGATGCTAAACTTTGGTCTAAGCCCAAATTCTAATATCAAACTTATTGCATAGACTAATGCTTCAGACCAAAACTTGGTCTTAGACCAAACTTAATCTCGGCGATCCAGTTTCGTACCAAATGACCATGTGTTGTGGTTGACAGAGTTATGAATGGATGAGTCGAGTATTGCAGGCCGTCGACAGCATACATCAAGTCGGCATCTACTGCCTCGCGCTGGTTCCACCCAACTACCTTCCAAAAGTACGACACACCGCTACATTTTCAAGCACATCCTGTCACTGATTATTATTAGCACAATTCCTGGCACTGTTGTTGAAGAGCTAGTGTAGAGGGAGCAAAGTGCCTTCCGTCAGGATGAAGAAAGAATGAGGCAAGGCCATTGGTTGGGGTCAGTGCTGTGTGTCATTCAGTACCTCGAGAGTGTTTGTTGGGTGACGGGAAAGACATACGACCCATACAAACGGTGCCAGTTATCTGCAGAGGTTCTGTTGACGAAGACTGAATGGAACTGGCTAACCCAACTTCACTGGGTGGGTTGGTATTAACACAGTTATAGTCATAATAGAATTATAAATAGATTATAATACTAAAAGTACCACTGAATCTTTTATTTCTTATTGTGTGAATTATTTGTATGGGCTATATACCGTGAAAAGTTTCATCAGGGTGACTGTTTAGTATGAACTAGTTACTTTTTATAAACAATAACTACGTTGTTTCTTGGTTGTAAAAAGTAACTGGGTTGTTAGCTTCTTATGTGTACTTTTTACTGTTATATATGTTGTAATTAGTGTTGTGCTGTTTCGTTAGCACTTAGCAAGTCGTGTACATGTACATGATGAGTGCAGCTGTATGTTGGTTGATGCTAGAGATCCGATAGTTTTAAACTGAGTGACTTCTATGCCATAATGAGTCAGTCACAGCGCATGACATCTGTGGTTGTCACCGACCACACAAAAGTATTACACCTTGGGATCCGGTGGCAATGTTTTCCATTTGAGGTGTTTGATTGATCGCTTGCACCGATGGATTGCCTAAGGGGGTGCGATCAGTTTATTGATGGCCTAGCGTGTGAGTGGTTTATAGCTGTTCAGGTCATTGATTGATTGTTGCTTGTAATAAACCTGGCTTATAAGTCACAACTCTGCCTATAGGCAACATTATCACAACAGCTTTATCAGCACTGCAGTTTGTAGAGAATATAACCAGTGTTTGATTTATCCAACAATAGCTATGGGGGTTGACAAAGCTATAGAAATTGTTAGATGAAGTAGCAGACACAATGAAAGTTGAGTTCAGAAGTTCAAAAACTCGGGAATTCACACCGCAACAGTTTAAAGCCGATATAGACTTAAATAATAACAAGAAATACGTTCTGTGGAACATGGTATCTGCCCCATAGCCGAGTTCACAAGTCCATACTGAATTGTGCGCATAGTAACAGAATACCGT
>Ga0209363_1001998_pt1 | contig 10389 bp, 5 predicted proteins | sample WorMetexBAHAMAS3_FD_187385 | JGI IMG/M metagenome (GOLD analysis project Ga0209363, IMG submission 187385) | Marine gutless worms symbiont microbial communities from Max Planck institute for Marine Microbiology, Germany - Inanidrilus exumae... | ecosystem: Host-associated > Annelida > Digestive... | reverse complement strand
AAATCGGTTGAACCGCGGCCGAGATATGGCTATTTTCAATTTTTCAAGATGGCGGCCGCCGCCATCTTGGATTTGTGAAATTTTAAATTTTTAACGGTCGGGACGTTCAAAAGGTTCAAAATGCATCATGTTGCCAAATTTCATCAAAATCGGTTGAACTGCGGCCGAGATATGGCTACTTTTAGAATTTTCAAGATGGCGGCGGCCGCCATCTTGGATTTGGCCTCTTTACTCAAAACGCTCAAGGTTGACAAGATGTCACCCGGCAGATTCTCATTATATATGTACTAAACATCAATAATCAGCATTGAAAAAAACTTTATACTCCAAAACCACGTCCAGCCCAGATATGGGGTTTGGCTGCCGGACTAAGTTGGCCTAGTCGGCTGACCAGTAGCCGACGGTTTACCCATATAAGTGGTCACCCATCAGCTGCAGGTCGAGCGTAAAGCAGGGAAAGTTCGCCGGTCACAGACCGACGTTCTACCACTGTGCCACGCAACCATTATGCAAGTATTATTGAATCGTACAAAAAATAAAAGACAGAACAAACATACAGACATAAAAAAAGGAAATAAAACTTAATTTTTAAAAAATCAGGAAATCAGCCGCAGCATAAACCCGTTATAAAACATGCAATGTAGTCCATATTAAACAGATGGGAACAAAGATTGTCTCTAAACAGCAACAAGTCTCTTAACACAGAAATGCCAGCTAACATTTCAGCAGACACATTAAACTAATAATTATCAATTATTAACTTGCCAGACAATGCAATGCAGGGTGGAGCATAGGAGTACGATAGAGGCAGACCTCCTTAAGAAAGAAATGCAATCTTTGTAAACACATTACTGACAATTTGCCCTGTGAGCAACCTAGCTAGTAATAAGGAGATTACATGCCTGAGAAACTCTGTAGAAATGATATCCATACTCTGGAAGCTGCATCACGTTCTGAACACAAATTAATACACATAATAATATCATTCACAAATAATCTAATACACATATCATTAATTAACTAGAAATACATTCTGTGGAACGTGGTATCGGCCGCATAGCAAGTCCACAACGACCATATTGTTCCTATAATATATAATAAGCGTTATATTGCACATTTTTCACTACATATGCGAGAGAAACGGCTATATTTGACTTCCAGTCGTGTTCCTTGACCCAGATATCCTGTTGCATGCGGGAATTTTGACGGAGAAAGCAATTGGCTTTCCATAGAATTTTGATTAAAGAACTAGGTAGCTCAGCCAATGGTGCCAAAAGATAACAGCTACTGACGGGTTCTTATATAAATAAATATCTAATGCATGCCAAAATGCTGACAGATAGCATGCTTAGCCTGCCACAGTGAATCTCAACAAAAAGTTAATGTCAAACTAGCAGATGAACATTGACGCCGCAGCGTTGACGTAGACACCTTTGCCACCACATCCTTAGGCCGGCTGTGACCTTGACCTTTGACCTCTAAAACCTAATCAGGTCATTAGTAGGAGTTAGGTTTTACGTCCCACTCGACACAAAATAGGATTAGGACTGATTGATTAAGGTTTTATATCCCACCTGACACAAATAGGTCATTTCGGAGACGTTCTTCTCAGCCAATCTCTTGGCTTAGTACTGAAAAACTGAAACAAACACAACAACAGCAAACATGCATCCATAACAAAATATACTACAACATAAAATTTACCCCCCAAAAAACTAAAGCCAGGTTTAGTCAACTCCTACGACATCTGGCCTGAAAACGGAAAGGGCCTATTCTAGTTTCGGTGCATCATAAATTTGTCACTTACTTACTTAGACACTTACCCACTTACTTACAGTCACGGGACCCACACGGGGCATACAAACGGACAAACGAATGGGACAGTGTCAGTGTAAAAACATAATTCCCTGACCAACACTGTCGGGTGGCAAAGGCATAAAATTAAAAAAACTCAAAATAAAACCGATCGGCACAAAAAATATCCTGATTGAGACCTCGAAGCCAGTACCACTAGATAGTTCACCATTAATGACATTATTTTACAAAGCAGACCTGAATAAACATAACAGTGAGCTATATAAGCTGGTTCTAGCTCGGCATAAAATAAAAGAACTCAAAATAAAACCAATCGGCACAAAAAACCCTGACTGAGACCTCAAAGCAAGTACCGCTAGCTAGTTCACCATTAATGACATTACTATAGAAAGCAGACCTGAATGAACTGTAGCTTGGCAAGGTCTTGCGACAACTCGGCAAGTCGATCATATTCACATAACAGTGAGTTATATAAGCTGGTTCTAGCTGGGGCGCGGAGCACTGACGGAGCAACGTAATGTTCAACGGAGGCCTCGTCGAGCTGACAGGTGTGTCCATGCTCCACTCTTAGGGCAAGAGCTCCGAGATGTGATGCTTGGTCGGTGGTACATGAGAACCGGTCGTCGAGCAAGTCCGATCTTAGCTGCAGGTACAGCTGGTGAATGGTCTCTTCATGTCTATCACGCATACACACACAAACACAAACTAATCTATCTGTAGTAATAGCTGCATGTTATACATTAAGTGTATGCAATGCGGCCTAATAATAATTATAACAACAAGGTGTAGCCCTGACGGTACCATTTTTAGGTTTAGGCCCGCATTGCAGCAATAGCTGAATGCAGCCTATTGGTGTAGATGGAGTAGCGTGGTGTGTCTGTCAGTCTGTCCGTTTGTCACGTTCGCGAGCCTGCAAAAACGGCTGAACCAATCATGAAGCAGTTCGGAGACCGACTCGCATGGGCACAAGGAACCATGTATTAGATGGCAGTCAAAATCCCCCACAATAAGCGGCAATTTTGGGGGTTGTCCAGCCCACTGAAAAGCATTGAGAGTCTCTACTCAAAAGGGATATAATTCAATCGTCAATAACGGCATGCAGCAAAAGCAATCATTTGATTCTCAATGACAGCATGACATGCAATGCAGTCTTCTGTCAAAATTCTTTCACCACTTGTTGGACTGTTTGTGCCATTGTGCAAAACCAACTGCAAACAAGTTCCAAACAAGTCAAAGAAACCTGAAATAAGTGCAGTACGCACCTCATTAGAGTCGCACAGCCAATGTAGAATTTCACGCGAAAATATATCACAAATGTCGCAGGCTGGCGATGACCTTTCTTTGACCTTTCTTTCCACTCAGCTGGAGCGACTTTGTGCAGCTTTGTTTCTGCATCGATGAAGAAATGTTCTCCATCTGGCAACAGACAATGTTCTGCATGTTAACTCGCATCTTTTACTACATGGTCTAGGTAACCCAAAGGCAGACATTTAGGGTTTGAGTAAGGGACTTGCAGGAAATGTAGCACTTTATCTGCTAAACGCATAAATATCCTAGGTTCCCCATACTTCAGTTATGAGAAACTAGGTAAGGTGCATAGGCGTGTTCTTTTGAGGCTTGCAAAAACCTCTCAGCGATTTTAACCCGTTAGGGGAGGTGGAGTTGCGCAATGGGTCCACTAGAGGCCTTAGTGCAGATGGCAACATCTACCCGCAAAGAAGAAAGAAAGAAGTAAAGTAAAAAAAAAGTAAACAGTGTATAGCAGTTTAGCATCAACTTAGCTCTTCACCGCTACGAGAAACTCACATGCCATATGGGATCACACAGTGTTACCTGCCACCCGACAGAGGTGAGAATCCCGCCTGGCATAGAAGGTTTGTACATGCCAGATGCCTTTCTTGTTGCCCAATCAACTAGAAAGCCTTCATTTGTGGTTAGACCGATCAATTTAACACAGAGAACGTGACAAACAACCAAAAATCATTGTGTCATAATGTGCATCCACCTTAAAACATGCATCCACAGCTGAATTAGAAAAAAAAATATCATTCTCTGTCTGTGAACTCCAACCTATGACCTGGATTTCCAAACTTGACCTAGATACGATCAACATGAACCAGCCCACCAAAAATCTAGGTTAAAGGCCACATAGTTCAAAAAATACTGTCCAGCCTCAGAGACAGACACGCAGATACACATTCACACACTGCTTTACCTGGACTATTATAGTGGCTGATATCAACACTGAAGTAGTGAAGGGCAGAAGAACCAATATAAAAACTAGAAGATGGACTTCGGTTGGCTGCATGGCACAGTTGGTAGAACGCGGGCCTTTGACCACCGAACTTTCCCTGTCCCACGCTCGTCCTGTAGCTGACGGGTGACCACATATGTGGGTAAGCCGTCCGCTATAGGTCAGCCAACTAGACCAACTCAGCCTTTCATCCTTTCAGGGTCGATAAATTCAGTAGTGAGCAACTTTATCGAATGTGTGCAGGTTGCGCCATCTGGTGAGTGTTCACGAGGTTGAGCCGGTGCGGTTATCACCGTTGTGCGCCGTAATGTGGCAGAAATTTAGCCGAGCTTAACCCTTATGTATATAGCCCAGTGCCGCCCTGCATGGTGGATGTTGATTGTAAGATAGAGCGTTATGTCGCCAATCGATTTAAACGAACATTATTATTATCATTATTATTTTAGTAAGTCAGGACCTTAGCAGGGCTAGTAAATATTCCCTGCAAGTTTCATAGAGATTGCTCAAGCCATTAATGAGACATCGTGGTAGCAATGTCTGTGCAGACAAACGAACGAACGGACGAACAGCACGAAAACGTAATGCCTTCACCGACAATGTCAACTGGCAAAGGCATAATAAAAAACTACTGACTTATTAAACACATGATTTACACACACAGAGCTTACCACGGAGAAAGGTGAGGCCAAAGAAAACGGGTTCTGGCAGCAGAAGGTGAGATAGGACAAAGTCATAAAGCTGACGTCCAGTTGTGTCCAGTGCACACACAATGTCCACTTTGACACCATTCAACAACATGACCGTCACGTGCCGCAGAACACTTTCATCCGTACCCTACACATCAAGACACTCTTTCGCTAGTCTAGCACTCAGCCCTCTACCTTCCGTGGGATGGAAAAGTAAGTATTGGCTGTTGGACTGGGTAATAATAATAAATGGTGATGACTGACGGTGGACGTGACGGCAGCAGTCCAAAGACAGGCTCACAGCTGGCTGGCTTGGTTGGAGGTTTGCTGACCTGGCATGAAGTCTGTATTCATCAAATGAACCGGGTGAAGTCGCACAAAGGCTATGTACAGTAAAGTATACTTCTAGCTGAATAGCGCATCATCGTAACTACCCCTAATGTGCTCAGACATGGATCACACAGTTTTACCTGCAAATTACACCATGCCTGCCTTTACTCCCCAGCCCCAGAACATCACCGCCCTTTGGCTGGTACTCATTTTACCATCCCACGGAGAGTAGAAGGCTTAGTCGACCTGGGTGGTTGGTTACATACCGAAATAAAGTGCCGCCTCCGGGAGTCGAACCCGGACATGGTCACCCATCCCAGTACTAACTGGGCTCAGCGTAGGTTAACCTCGTTGATCGAGACCAATGTGTTGCCACTATGCCAGACCGCCACCCATCATGGCTATGCCAAGATGACAGCTCCGTAAATATCATCGCGAGTACTTAATTAGGCCACACTGCAGCAATAGCTAGACGCAGTCTATTGCTACAGACTGAGTATCGTGACTGCTGCAGCCGACTGCACTGCTCCCGACTGGCCAACGTCACATTAACTTTGCCTGTGATGCAGTCTCTCATCAAAATTCTCTCATCACTTGCTATTACAGATACACTCTCTCATCTTTTGTTTCAACGGACAATTTAACAAGCTGTGTGCAAATGACATAATGGGAAGACAGCCGGGATTTCTGACTGTCGGTGTCCTGTATTATTTTGTCGATTGTCGAGCCAAGAACTGACTTCGTATTTCTGCCACAGCTTCTAAAATCCCTTTGCACATAACGTTGCGGAACTGTCCACTACCGTCTGTGTAGCAGTGTATTTGTACACTGTACTCCTACTGCATCCTTGACAAAAATTATCCATGGATTTGGGTCCAAGGACTGGCTATGCCACAAATGGGAGCAACATCCCTTTCCTTTCCAGTCAACAACTGGACAAAGAAAGCACGAAGTTCAGCGAGTTATTTCTGTCGTGAAGGCCATCTGGCTACAAAATGATTTTGCTTCAATTATTCTCCCAATCAAAGGTGTTACGTATGTTTTTTGAAACAATTTTTATCTTGCAGAAGAATAACAATATTAACAATTTTAATTCTCTTAACGATGATTTTTAACGATTTTTATCTTTATTTGTTGGGAAATATCGTTATTTTTACCGTTTTTATTGCATCAATAAACATACAAAACAGGTATGCTTCCAATCAAGAAGTACACTAGGTAACCCAGATTTAAGCGAAAAATGGCTGTTGAACTATGTGCGCATGTGTGAGTGTCAATATTGTTTTATATTCAAGAAATTCAAACAAAATATAACATGTGAACCATAAAAGGTAATAAAAAATAAATTAGCTCCGTACGGGACAGACGGTCGACTCTTCCAAACTGACGTTTTTGCTAACTTCAAAGTCACATCACACAAAAACTAGGCCAAATATCAACAATCCGGCCACATCAAATTTAGATATTGCACCCTAGTTTAAGAATCAGTGGTCAGTTACCAGCTCCAATTGTAAATGGCGGAGGAGATAGCTGTTGAAAATGGCCAGATTTCCAACGCTGAAGGGCTCGTGACCTTGACCTTTGATCGAGTCATACTGCATACAGTCTTGCATCACTCATCGACCTCTACTTGCATGCCAAATTTCACTGAAATCGCAGAGTCGACATAATAAAACGTTAGAAAATGACAACTTACTCCAGCATCGGGCAGAAATAAACTAACAGTCGGTTGAATGCGAATAAATTCTGGTCCATACCAGTCCTGCACATAATCAGACAACGAATTAAATCACCGTCAAATTTTAATAGATCTATCCTTTATTAATAGAACATAATAAAACAGAAATAAAGCATTTCTCTGAGTGAAAGGTGAACATTCACTCATTTTATTTCTGGTTTCTCTTTGATATTTTGTTGCTGAAATGACGAAAAACTGTTATTTTGCAGTTTTAAACTGAAATTCTGAAATTAACTTTTTCTGTGAAATTAAAGACTTAAAATTTTTAAAATTTCAATTTATAGTAGTCGTATGACAAAACAAATTAAGCATGACAATTTGGGAGACGTTGAATTGTAATGTCCCGAATGACGACAGAAGGGCTTTGCTTTCGTGTTAACATTTCAACGTCAGTTATTCATTTTTCAATGTCACATTCGAAATAGTGCATCATCTGTATACTGTCCCTCCACGTTTTTCAATGCAATGGTGATTAACAGAACCACATCAAATAATACGGAGTTGGCTCACTGCCCTTTTTGGCCGTTTATATTTATTACAGTCAGCAGGTGGGGTGCTACTATCCAAGCCGGGCCAAACCCTCATTTTGTATCACATGATGGATATGCAATGCATATGCATACTGTGGCTATGGCCTGGTGTCTGTCTGTCCATCACAAGCCGATGTTATATTGAAATGGCTGAATAGATTGAGATGGTTTGGGGAAAAGAAGCTACCTTTGGATTACCTACACGGTGTTACAAGGGAATTCTGGTATCTCCAAAAATAATGATACTTACCGCAGCAACGCTGGCCCAAACTCTGAAGTTAGCTAATTTTTCTGCTTTTTTCCACAGCATGTCAATAGTCAAAAGAAAGTACAAAAAAGTAAACAGTGTATAGCAGTTAGCATCAGCTTAGCTCTTCACCGCTATGGGAAACTCACATGCTGTATGGGATCACAGTGTTACCTTCCACCCAGCAGTGGTGTGAATTCCGCCTTTACCTCATCCGAAGCAGGTACTCGATTTAGCGACCCCGGAGGAATGCAGGCTCAGATGACCTATGTTACGTGAAAGCAGAACGGCTGGGAATTGAACCCGCGACCTGTAAATTGCAAGTCCTACGCCCTACTGCTAAGCCACCACACTTGTTGTCAGTAAGTGTGACCGTCAAAAATTTATCACACCGAGTGACCACCCTTGCTTACAACATGTGGCTATGATGCAGAGTGTTGCGCAGTTCATCAGCAAAACCTGAGAACTTGTACCATACGTAATGGCCCACCCAAAAGGTGCAGTGTGCGAATTAATCGGTAGCTCTATTGTCCTGTACCGTGGAAATTTATGGTCCACTAGATGTTAAATTACCCATGTAGTTCTGCTGGAAGAAGGGCGTGATGATGGCAGAGTGCGGCTGTGGTCAGCACCAGTGCTGCTGTCAGCAGAATGAGGCGTGAACACGGGGCTCATTAAGCTGTGTCGGCGAACTTCGGCGTCATCTCCACTGTTCACACTCAAATGTTCTGGCGGAAGACTAATCTCCGACACTCGTCTGCAAACAAGCATGCACAGGATTATAATACCTCTATCATCGCCACGTTTCCTATTATTACTGGCCGGCCTACACATAGCAGGGGGCCAGACTAGTAATGGTCGCTGGCGTCTGTCATCGTCGTCTGTAACACTCCACAACAGGCCTGCAGGCGGCTTCACCAGCGCAGGCCAGGCGATGACGTCAGGCCGCCTCCAGTCTAATTATAGCTCCACGGCGGGCCAGTGGTATTACGTCACATTAGGGCGACACCTTGTTATTCACTTATTACACCGAAGCAGCACAAGGGGGCAGACTAGTAATGGTCGCTGGCGTCTGTCATCATCGTCTGTAACACTACACAACAGGCCTGCAGGTGGCTTCACCAGTGCAGGCCAGCAGATGACATCATGCTGCCTCCAGTCTAATTATAGCTCCACGGCCGGCCAGTAGTGTTACGTCCCGTTAGGGCGACACCTTGTTATTCACTTATTACGCCGAAGCAGCACAACACACAAGCGTAAAATATCGAAACAAAAAACTCAGAAACCACACAAAACATCACAGTAGAACACTACACAAAGTCACTGATATTTTTTGATTCATAACGCACCAATCTAAGAAATGTTTCCACATAAGTGATCGTATTATACTGGTACTAAAGCCCAAAGTTTGAATATAGTATTTTGATGTTATCTTTCCTACACTTATAGTCAAGCAAAAAACTGATTGGACAATACTCTTCTGAATTTTCTTCAAAAAAGGAATTTTTCTTTGATCAATTATGCAAGACAGGGAATCTCCCATTTTGGGGAACTTTGCTCCCCCAAAAGCCCAAAATCGGACAAATCGGCGCGGCAGCAAGTACTGCCGATAGACGCCAGTCCCCTCCACTGATGGCAAGCGCGCAAGGCACGCCCGGTCTCACCCTGGGCATGTGTGGATATACGGCCGTCCCCGACAACGGACGAACTTGTGATAAACATTAGTCAAATAATGATCTCTTGCTTCAGAATGCAGCACAAGAACAAAGTTTTGTAAAAAAATATAGTCAACAAAAACACACCGTAGTTTCACTTTTGATTCTTGATGTCTTGGCTGTGTGACTGGCGCTTTCACCATCTTCAACATTCCGACTGCATCCGACATCGCTGGATGAATGTTTTCCAGCCGACCTTGAGCATAATCCAGCGGCACAGCCGAATCTAAGCAAGAAACAGTTGTTTGTTCATTCTTTGTGGGCCGGTGTCCAGCCTACTCTGGACCCCAGCGCTGAGACCTTATGTAATTCCAATACACTATCCCAGGAGAGGAAGGGAATTGGTTGTGTATGCGAGTGTATGCGTGATGTGTAAGGTGAAGGAGGGTTAAGTAGGAGTGAACTGCTTGTCGGGTATTTCTATAACAACCCCATCTAGGTGTGGCCTACTTTCTGGCTAAGACCCAACTGGTGCTTATGCAGCGCCAGCCAGTGGACCTGCCACGTCTATCTGCTTTGGCTCACGTCAGCGTGGCATATACCTTGACGCTGCTAATCAAGGCATCAGTAACGGTCAAAGTTTAGACAGGACACTGCTGAACCCTCTTACCTGCCTGAGATTAACTCCCGGTTCATCATGTGCGTAGGAATTACTAGAAATAATTCTTTGTTAGGCAGATGCGTACGGGCTGAGGTTTGAACCCCGGCTGAGCGTGTCACGCTCTACTGGACAAGGCGCCCGAGTGCTTTAACCACTGGGCCACATGGGCAGGTCGCAAAAAACAGTCACATGCAAAAAAACAATGTTCACTGTCACGAAAGCAAGCTGGACAGTACTTAGCCGTTTCAACTATCTACATTCACATATAGCCAATAGCCTGACAAAAGACGAGCATTATTTATACCAATAACAATCTCTAGGAAATCATCATTTGAAAGCCAGCACAAAGGAGTGATATCCATTCCATCTGGAGCAGGTTTTGATGAATAAAAAAAGGATGAGGATCACTATATGCATGTATCTTGCCATTTATTATTATTATTACTCTGCCTGAAACTCGATACTAATTAGCC
>Ga0209363_1001996_pt1 | contig 10391 bp, 7 predicted proteins | sample WorMetexBAHAMAS3_FD_187385 | JGI IMG/M metagenome (GOLD analysis project Ga0209363, IMG submission 187385) | Marine gutless worms symbiont microbial communities from Max Planck institute for Marine Microbiology, Germany - Inanidrilus exumae... | ecosystem: Host-associated > Annelida > Digestive... | reverse complement strand
TCCCTCGTCCGACGTCGGGAATGACCGAAGGACACCGGCGGCGAGGTGACAAGTATACATGCTTGCACTTCGCAGCTCTTTCCATTCCTACAGTTTGTCGGTCACTTTCACAACGACTCCGCGGGTCTGCTTGCTTAAGTAGCGTCCTCACTGCGGCCGTAACACGCGTGTTACGGCGGTCGACGGCCGCAGTGACTAAACGCTACTTTATACTCGCCATCAGTAGGCTACTTATGCGTTTTTATTAGAACAAATGACGTCACTTCCGGCATCGATATTGGTATCGTTAGAAGCCAAAGTATTGGGTGCTGAGCTTGGTATCGTTGTAACCCTATTCACACCTATGCACCTCTGTCACCAAGCCGTACAATTCGGCACCGGCCAAGGGTCGGTAATGCTCTGCGGCTGGGAAGGTAACTGCAGGCCTGGCAGAAAGTAATGGCAGCCTACCGCCGGGTGGATGACTTATAGTCATCTGCGGGCTAACTGCCTATACACCGGGATCAGCTAGGGGCCCAACGCTTGGTAACGAGTATGGGAAGCCTTTACCTTTTACCTACATATTTCACTATAGATTAACCGCAGAGTAACAGGCTGTGGTATGGAGATCCCACAATCAAAGCACACAAACGGCAGTTATATTTATCACAACTGTCACGGTGATACACATTATTCCGCTAATTCAGGTTTCTATCTTCCGAGGATTGTTAAACAGGTATCAGCTTTCGGGCTGAGTAATGATAATAAATGGCAATGGTGTCTATGGGTGGTAGCAGTCATCAGACAGACTCATAGCCCACGTTATTTGCCTTGGTCTGGGGTTGGTGGCCACCTGGTGCCAAGTCTGTATTCATCCAATACACAGGTGGTGAACTATCATAACGGCTATGCCATGAAAACGTCACCATAAACACTGATCTTGGTCTTGGGCAGTGTCATACTGCTAATTACATGCCTGCGGTTACAATTCCAGCAGCAGCCCTCTGGCTGCTTGACAACACAGGCAATGGCTCACGTGTGCCTGAATAGCTTGTTAACAGTCAACTGAAATGTGACAGTAAGAGTGTATCACAAGTCTGCTGCCGTAACCGCACCACAGTTTTAGGAGTGGGAGAGCAGGTCTGGTACCATGGGTGGGAGGTCCCCAGATGCTTCTTTTGGGTTTTACCGAAGAAAAGCACTCCAAAGCCAGACCAACATTGAAAAGATATAATACAAAAAGTCGATAGGCACTGATATGTTATAGGAATTGAATAACAGCAATTACACAAGATACCACACTGAACTGATAAATAGGTCTTGTGGTCGTTGGTTAGTTTCCAACCTGCTGTGGGCGCTAGCGTATTAACTTAAATGAGCCTCCCTGTCCTTTCCCATTTTGGGTTGTCGCTGAACAGAAAGGCAACAAGGTCAGGAGGTTACTTCATCATTGGCCATTCTTAACCTAACAGAACTAAATCTCCACCCAAGACCTTGTCCCCAATAAAACCTATTTTTTGTGCTGAAAGGGGACATTAATCTCACAACCAACCAACACCACAGTTTTGTTCCACAAACACGCTGTATTTTATTTCTACTAATTTCCAGTAAAAATTGTTAACATACTGCGCAGAAAAAAGGATGTCACAATCACTGCTGCTAGGGTGTATAATGTGGTTATGACGTTCTGGGTGCTGCCTATTTCAATTAGCTAATGAATGACCTTATGCTGCACAGTATAATCTGCATGGTATGGACACCGTTAACACCTTTGAGGAGAGAGGACTAGTAACATCTTCTCTCTAATGCAAATGCACTAGAAGCCGCAAGCAAGGGCATATGGGCAGTTAAACATTGCTCTAACAAAATCCTCCAGTTTTCAACAGGTTGACATAATAGCCATAAAATAGCTGTTATTGTTGTTATGTGTTAAATTACATGCACAAAACACCAGTCAGAAAAAACTATGCATTTTGAGCACACACGTACACAGATGATGACAGTGTACAACTGGGTGCTAATTGCAGCAAAGTTAGATTACATAGTTATGAACAATGCAAAATGTACATTTGCATAGCATTACTGTGCTGCATATGACTCATCTCTAAAGCTCTCAGATTAGGCACACGCAAATGACATATTATACAGTTTCCCCGTACCCATATGTTTAAACCACAAGTAAAAGGGCCACACTTGTTATTACACAGCATCACCAACAAATGATTGGTGATACCTGTAGAGGCACATGTGAGTGAACAATCTGTCCACAATCACTCAATCAACACGAGTAAAAGTTCAATGGTGTCCAATGGTCTAATCACTGCAAACAATACACCACATTCCCATAAGCTTAAGCTATGCATAGTAGTGAATTAGCAGCAGATCACAACAGTCTGCTGCATTACTGACTATAGTCGAATAAAAACTGAACAATTACCGGAACATAGATCGACATTTGTTGTATCATCCTTGTTTGCTTCGTTCTGTGCAACCTTCATCAACTCTGTAATGCACCGACAACAGAAAACTCTTCTAAACTGGTAGCAATCAGATAAAGATAACATTTCATACAGTCACAATAACACACACTATTAAATATTCACACAACAGAAGACAGCAGTACAATAAACAACGTGATTGCTTTTTAAAATGATTACTGCTTGAAGACGTGGAATTACTGTCTGTGTGAATTACATTATCATGGACAGTTAAACTAAAGGTCTAAAAAACACTATGTATTAAAAGCAAATTACAGACACAACTAGAAGACTGTATTGTGTTGAATGAACATAATACAGTATTCGCCCGAAGTGGTCCGCTATATGCAAAAGGTGTTTCCCTGGGCACACCAGTCGTTAACGCAAACAGCATCTCGATCGCTTCAGCCGTTTTTGCATGGCTCATTAGGTGACAGACCGACTGACAGACCACGCTACTCGGTTGGCAACAATAAGCAGAGCACACAGTGGAGAAGCCAAATTCTGTTATTGCCTATGGCTACAACATGTATTTATTGGAGCAGTCGACTTGACAGATCGAATCAACTTCAGCAATCAGCAGCTATATTCAGCTGTAAGACTAAACAGGTTGCAGTGTATGTGGACACACTACAATATAGCCTCGAAGAGAGCGTTTTCCACCAGCGTACCAGACAGGTGACACAACTGTTTACTTATTTACTGATGCACAAGCTGTTTAGTTCCTGCATTCAATGATACCTAGTGTCGTGCCTGTGACTGAGAGATGCCATGTTACTTACTTTCAGTTTCCATTTCAGTCTGCTTTTCTGCGCATTGACCCAGTTTTGCGTTTATTTTATTGGATAACCTGGCCGTGATCTGACGATGTAATCAGGCCACTCTATGTACGTACGTTATACCGTATCGTAAACGTGCGCTAATCCTTGCTGGAAATGTTGTCTTGTATGCAGCACACAGCCCAGGGGAAAGACTTTGAATTGATTCTAACGGTTAAAATGGAAACAAGACATCCCATAGGGGGACCATTTGGTCGTGAGTTTTTGGCATTTGTAATCACTGCAAAGCTATGATGGCCTCGCAAAACCTGGAAATTTTTGGAGCAATTTTTGCGTTTTTTTGGAAAATCAGCACCTCATGGTAAAATTTTCAAAATTCTGTCTCAAGTTTATATGGCGATATCGACTGATGTTGTTGTGTTCAAATGTCTTAAATTTTTCCAATGGGAATTGGTGAAATCGTGCGTTATTTACCACAGTTATAGCCGAACGCGTGAAGGCCGTTCTTTTGGCCCATAAAGTATTTGCAATAGTCATCAAACTTCAGGCGAATAAAAATGACTACATTATCAGAACTCTATTGAAACAGGAAGCAACTAAAACGGTAATCATATGGTTCAAACAAAATAGTTAACAAAAACATCACACAAATTCCACACAAAATGTTACAAATTACCAAAAATATAGCACAAATTCAACATAAGATACTACCTCGCTCTTTACGATGTCTGGCAGTTTCTGCGAAGAACTCGACTAAATCATCCGTTATTTCAAACTCAAACTCCAAGTTCTCACTGCCGTCTCCGAACACCACATCTAATCCACTGTGATCAGTATCAATGTTTGCAATATGAAGCTCAATGTCACCAGCTGAAGAAAGAAGACTTCGCTTCTTTGCTCTTGTGCGCCGTCTCCGTCTACGGCGACCCCTGCCGCATCTCATTTGATAACTGGAACAAGGAGCTGAAGTCGGTAGTCTGGAAGGCTTCATATTTTGCATGCATGCTGCACATCGGCAGTCACAGCCTATCTGCTGAGGACCATTAGCCACCGCTGACAAGTAATTCCACTGCATATAACTAGCCATCGTAGCATGGTAACTGCTCATCAGTTGACACCACTCACGGAAGTCTGGCTTACACGGAGACAAACTGAACTGCCTCAGACAGTTCCTAACCCATGAAGTAATGTATGAATGTTGTTGCCAATAATGCCGACTGCAGGTGTTGTAATGCTGGTCAGCACCACATTCAGTTGTGTCACTTGATACCATACTCTCATCTTGACTCGACTTCTCGGACACACTTGCTTTCATCATGCTGCTCCTAGCAATGTCTCGTTCCACCTAAAAACACAGTTCAAAGCTGACGAACAGCCAGCACATTAGCACAGTCTACCACACACCGCAGAAAAAAAACCAGTAAATGTATGCTACATGTACTGTTTGGATCTGATTTGCAGTTTAAATTTTCCTGGTGTACTCCACATATGATTACAATATTAAACTAGAAAACATAGGCAGTCATATCAACATGCAATCCACGCCGGCAATGGTCACAGGTAGCACAGGGTCACACAATACCGGCCATGGTCACTAGCAACCATGAGACCGCGACGGTTTTCGTAACCGTGTGACCTTTTGACCTCTGGGCCAATGCATGACGAGCGACTGCTATAGAGTATAGGTTTACCAAGTTTGGTGTTGACAGCTCAAGCCGTTTTCCTGTTAGACAGACGCGACTGAATGCGCACCCACGCCGGCGGCTATGCCGGCGTGAGTAATAAACATCATCATGCAACCCACTAAAGTGGTTTATGGTCACTCAGCTACTGCAAGCCTTATCAAATGTGAGTTACTGTGCAGCTGTGCCACAGATGACAAAGACTTCAACTGCCACAGCGCGTCGTGTGGTCCATATGCAATATTTGATCTTCTTGTGTGCAAAGACATGCGGTTTTGTAATCTCCAGATGAGACAATAGCTGTGTAATACAAAGGTCACCAGTGTATATTAGCACTGACATAACAAACATCAGAGTACACTGGGCATCATGGAATAGCAATAGCATAATTAAAAGTTGGCAGCCCTAAACCAACTAGAACAATGAGTCTGCCAACAAACGCTGATACCATGTGCATCCACATCGCCATTTATTATTATTACTTAGCCAGAAAGCTATCATGCACTTCACCGACAACTGTCGCAATTTGCTAATATCCATAGACATACCATAAAGAAAGACTGCCCATGTAGCTCAGTGGACAACACACTCAGGCACCATGTGCAGTGCTGGCAGTGCAGCATGACACACTTTGGTGCCGGGTGCATTCACTCTGTATTAAGGAATTATTTATAATAATTCCGATGCACATGATAAACAGGGAGATAATCCATTCCCGGGCAGGAAAAAAGAGGGTTCGACGATGTCCTCTATAATCTGTGACCGTTGCTGACACGTGAAACCTGTGTTAACAGCGTCAATGTTGTCAGCAGCGCCGGCGTGGGCAGAAGCTAAAAGGTGTGGCTGGCCATGGAGTGGTGTCAATATATAGCATCAGTCACGGCTAGCTATACAGTAGGCTATGTCTAGAGGGGGCATGCTATAAATACCTGACAAGCTGTTCACTGCCTACTTAACCTCCCTCCACCCTACACTCGCTAGACCTGGGAGTCAACCCCAAGAAGTCGACTAGAGTCAACTTGGGCATTTCAAGTCAAATTGGGTCACTTCGTCTCAGCGCAACTGACCACAAGTTGAATTTAGACTGAAAAAGTGACTTTTGAAGTTGATTTGTACAAGTCGCCTTAACTGACTTTATTCTCAATCAAATTAGTTTAACACATTTCGCAATTCACATGAATCAAAATCGTAATTATTTAATCGGAAGAAAGCGGTAAGCGTTACTTACTTACGTTACCCGAGTCAGACTGACTCCAATCTGTCTGCGAGCAGTGGTCTGTTCTCTGCCCTAATATGAGCTCAGGGCCGCTGTACATAGAGGCACATCGGGACGACAGCAGGGAAGTCTATTCCACGATATATGATCATAGGCGCCGGTACAAGATGTTCAAGAGGGTCAATAGACTCCCTATAATTTTTACACTGGGTTCTTGACCCCTAAAATTTAAGCACATCAAAATAATTTTCCATCAATAACTTGTATTTAAAGGATCGTTGAAGTTGTTTTGGTTCCTTTAAGAGTATCAATCGGTTTCTACGTGGCTGTGGAAAACAATCCAGTAGCTTATACATGCTGTGACACAGAAATTTGTTAGATAGTTTATTTCACTTAACTCCTAAAGAAAGGACAATTTTGATGCATCGTGCACATGTTTGGGAAATACACCCCCTAAATTCAAACCCCGATAACCCCACAACACCTTCTGCAAATTTGCCCAAGTTTTAACAGGTGATCCAAACTGAAGCTCGCCACACGCCCTCAAACTTTACTAAAAATTTCGAAGGATATGCAGCAATCTGGCATTTACATTCTGAAATTGCGCAAAATTTTCAGTTAATTCTTGGGCCCCATGCCCCACCCTGCACCAATAGGAGTGCACTTCGGCAAGAAGCAGTCGACATTTGATAGGGTAAAATTTCATCCCATTGTGCAACCTCAAAATCGCCCCATTAAATGAGTAAAACCGAAATACCAGCACTGCACTTCGTGCATGCTTCGGTAAACACTGAACTTTTTGTTCCCCGGTGGCGTGCATAGACTGAGTTGGATCTGATTCAGACCTATTTGATCAATCTAACAAGATGGTGGCACAGTGATCAAGGTCCGACTATTATTGCACCTCTAAAATGTGTTTGCATCCGACGTACAATTTCGCCGTTAGTGGACACACTTCCTAAATTTAAACTTTCGCATTCCGAAACCCCTTGCGTGAATCCACCTAAATTTAGTAGTTGACTCAGCATGAAGCTTCCCACAAACCATGAAAATTTCTTAAAAATCGCCCAACGGATATGCCCTGTGGGGCTTTCATATTCCGATTATCCGAAATTGCGTAAAATCTTCAGTATTAGGGATCCATACTTCCACCCCTGTGCCGATGGGGGTGAAATCTGGCGTTCGCAGAGGAGTCGACTGTGGACTGCTTAGTGGATGAGTGGACTACTGTAAAAGACATATGGATTTCGCTGTGTCGTAGTATGGCGTTGATGTATATAGCCAGAATTTTTTTTTGGGGGGGGATGGGGGTGTCCTGATTCCTGAATCATAATAATTACATGCACCTGTTGGTTACGTCATAAATCAGCAGAGTGGGCTTGACACCCCACTTTTTATAGCTTAGCTATGCCACTTAGCCACTATACCTCACCTCCTAAAATTCAATACGTGCCGGCACCCCTGACAGTGATTCAATGATCAAACATTATTAATCTATGATACGGGAAATGATCCCATGATCTGAACCTTACAATTTGCAGTCCAAATACAATTACCACAAACATGCATTCATAGTAATGAAGCAAAATATAGATTTAATAAATTGACCTTAGTCTGTTGATGCTGTAGCACTTTAAGTGGAATGTGCCAAAATGTGAATCATTATGAGTGATGAATAGCCTGTCAGTAGTGTTGTTATGGTAACCGAAACCGCCGCCGAAACCTAGCTTTTTTTCCCAAGACCGTTCGTCACCGAAACCTAGGTTTTTCCCACCGGAATTGACGGTTTTCAGGTGGGTCTCAATGCTGAAATTGTCAATAGTTAATGGCGGCGCGAACATGAAAGTTGTTTACGGTGATCTGCTTGATAAGTGTATATTCTTTAACATTTGTAGGCCTACATTACCGGTTTGTTTATAGCTTTCTTCTTTTGAGTGCATTATTGCATTATGCGGTTGTTTACTGTTCGAACTGGGGATGATGAAAGTACTGTTGTCATACCATATGACCATCGGCATAAAGAAGTTTACAATGCGTTTATTATGATAACCGAAACCGAAAACCGCGGTTTTTCTTGCAAAACCTACCGAAACCGACCGACAGCAAAATTTTTGAAACCGTAACAACACTACCTGTCAGTGTACGAGGTGCATCAGAAAAAATATCCTCTATAAAAACTTATCTCTGAAATTTAGTACATTTTAAACTAAATTTGCAGTGTTTACAGAGGAAGGTTCCAGCCTTCGGGCAGCAAGGCCTACTACAGTATCTTTCAGGCAATTAATGAATAATGAGAGGCAAAGTCAACTTTACAGTCAAAAATGGTTCGTATTTCTGCCAAGTCACTTCAAGTCATTTTGGTCCCAAGTCGTCAACTTCAAGTTACTTTAGCGTCAAGTGGGTTCAGACTGGGCCACCAAAGTCACTCCCAAGTCTAACGCTCGGGCGCACACATTGCATACACTTACTTAGCTACTTCTCCTCTTCCTGGGCATGCACACTGGACCACAGTGAGGTCTCAGCACTGAGGTCTAGAGTAGGCTAGACCTCTGCCCACAATAACAAACAAACAAACAAACCAAGAGAAAAAGACACGTGGACCAAAAAGTGTTCAGTATGGAGTGAAAGGGTGATAGATGGCGAAAATTGAAAACGGTAATAATAAATTAGCCTCATATGGGACTGGCGGTCGACTCCTACTTACTGCCAACTTCAAAGTCACTTGACACAAAAACTAGGACAAAAATAAAACATCCGGCATCAATAAGGTTTAGGTATTGCCCCCTAATTTAAAAAATCCATGGTCATTTGCCAGCCCCCATCGAAAATGGGGGGGGGAGATATCCTTTGATAATGGCCGAATCGTGACCTTGACCATGACCTTTGATCGGGTCATACTGCATACCGTCATGCATCACTCGTCAACCTCTACCTACACACCAAATTTCATTGAAATCGAAGAAACTTTTTCTGGGCGGACAGACGGACATTTGAGACCCACTTTATTAGGTCGACTCCAAGGAGTCGACCTAATAAAAAAGGTGCAGTGAACTGCAGAAAATGAGGTCAACGTGAAGACTAACTGCAGTGACGCAGATGAAATCTGAATGTTAATTATATTTAATAAATGTAAAAAAACTGTCGTTTTATAACACCGTGTAAGGCCCATAATTGACACATATAAAACAGCAAAAATTATTTTTGGCTCGTCAAGGGCCGTGGATATAATACACAGTTTTTATTATATGCCCGGCCCTTGACGTGCCAAAAATAATTTTCGCTGTTTTATATGCGTCAATTATGGGCCTTACACGTTGTTATAAAAGGACAGTTTTTTACATTTATATTTGCAGTTTTTCTACTAAATGTATTTTACAGATGCATATTATTGCACAAGCCTATTTACGGTGTTGCAAAAACGAACAGAATCCATACTGGAATACTACTTGCGGTTTCAATTCAGTAATTAGTCCATGAGCCAACAATAGTTTGCTGCACCCATGGGGGGATACGCGACTGCGATAAATGTACGCATATTATACCTGTAATTCACAATCCGCTTGTCTGCATAAGATTCAAGGGTCACTTTCCGAGATATTTGCTCCGAAAAACTGTCAAAGTTTGTTTACATTTGACATCAAGTAAAGCATAGAGAAAGCATAGAGAACAGTATAAAATTATTGTGCGTAGCGGTATTTTCGGGAGTAAACAATGTTATAAGTTATACTTTAATGCAGTTATTTGTCTCAAAAACAGATTGCTATTGTATTTAGAAATAAATAAAGTAAAAAAACTATACCAAGACTAAGAAATTATTGTTGTATGAATATATTTATCCAGTGGTTAGTACGCAGCAAGCAGTGACGTCACTGACGTCACTGACAGGATGTTTTTAGTCCATGAGCCAACAATAGAGTTTGCTGCACCCATGGGGGGGATACGCGACTACGATAAATGTACGCATATTATACCTATAATTCACAATCCGCTTGTCTGCATAAGATTCAAGGGTGACTTTCCGAGATATTTGCTCCGAAAAACTGTCAAAGTTTGTTTACATTGGACATCGAGTAAAGCATAGAGAAAGCATAGAGAACAGTATAAAATTATTGTGCATACTGCATAGCGGTATTTTCGGGAGTAAACAATGTTATCATCACCACCCCTTGACAGAGAAATAGCCTTAATAAAGTAGACGGTCAGCTTTGACTTATACGAGAGGCCACAAGTATAAACTGTATAAGAAACAGTCCAGTAT
>Ga0209363_1001995_pt1 | contig 10392 bp, 5 predicted proteins | sample WorMetexBAHAMAS3_FD_187385 | JGI IMG/M metagenome (GOLD analysis project Ga0209363, IMG submission 187385) | Marine gutless worms symbiont microbial communities from Max Planck institute for Marine Microbiology, Germany - Inanidrilus exumae... | ecosystem: Host-associated > Annelida > Digestive... | reverse complement strand
ATTGAGCGAAATCTGTCGAAATCGGCGTTTTCCGACGGGGGTGGGTCACTTTGAGCGCAAATTTTAGGTAGATGGGCCTGCAATCCGTCTATGAACCATTAGATAAAGGAACGATGTAGGTACAACTTTGCCGCTGGAAGTTTTCACACGACAAAACTTTGCAGCAGACTTTTTTCGACAGAATTTGAAATTTCCTGGAAAAATAGCAAAATCTCGTTTTGTGCCACCCTTTGGGGACTTAAGGGTAACATACACGGTTCATCTATGGCTCATTGGAAAGTGCGTGGTCGACTTCCTATAAGCGCTAATTGAACTTTTTCGCTAGCTCTTACGGTTGAAGCGCTATGAGCAAATATTGGTCTAAATTGCGCTGTTTGAAAGGGGGTGGGTCACTTTGAGCGCAAATTTTTTTTGGGGGAAGGGGGTCGACCACCACCGAGTTTTGGCGTCAGAAATTCCCTGGGCTATCACGTGGTGTTGTTTGCGTGATCCTACGTTCAGCCATTTTGATACGATACCGGCGTGTGACAGACAGACACACAGACGGACACGCCGTGAAGGCTATTACCCGCGCGGGTAAAAAGGAAAGTATAACGCTGCTGCTGATTGTTTATCACGTATTGCCTGATAAGAGGAGGGCGATTAAGACGGCTACGGGGGTCGGTCTGCACGTATCCGGTGTCTTGGGGGTGGCGATCGCCCCCACGCCCCCTATGGATCCGCCACTGACAACAATTGCCAGTTAGGCTATAGTACTCACTCATTAGTAGTGAAGGCCTATATAATAAATCAATTATTATTACTTACTCGTTAGTTACGCATCAATCAAGCCTACAGCTACAGGTCGAGCTGGCACACTAGATAGTCAAAAGTTTATGTCAAAATAATGTTCACAGTTGTCATAGTTGAAGGTCAGCCAGCTCGGTGTGGGCTTAATGGCGAGCGCTTCTATTCAGCAGCGCTCCGGTTTAGGTGACTCTTCGCCTTCTGTATGTAAGGATAAAGACCCTGTTTCCAAAAATTCAGTGAATGCTCATCATAGTCAGCGGGAACGTAACGAAGATAATTATACACACAACTGTATTTCGACACTGATGTGGTAGCAAACATACAAATTTACTTACTCTGTACATTAAACACAGAGGAAGTAAATTAAATAAAACGAAAACGTAACTAATCAAAAATAATAATTATTATTATGCACAGTCAGAATAAGAATAGCTACGCATTTCTTTTTCAGCGAAATCTTTCTAATCTCTTCGCGGATTCGAACTTCAGGCTGATGCTGATCCAGTAATAATTAACAGTGATGTAGCCCCGAGACCTTGGACTTGGTCTCGAGGCACTCGAGGACATGAAAAATGGTCTTGATCTTGCAATAAAAGCCCACTGCCCTGCTGTCGGAATAGCCGTGTCGGAACTACGGTTGTCGGAACAGCGGTATGCACCCGTAAGTGCCAACACCGACAGCAGTCGCCATCTACCGAATACGGCAATAGCGACGCGACATTAAGTCTAGGGATGCGTTTAAAGGATAACTATTGTCAACCAATCAAATCAATCGATCATTAATTTGCTTATAAAGTAGGCCTAGTAAAAACACGCTGAAATATAAAATAAAAGTTTAAGCAGGACAGCAAGGACGAGCACTGACAGCTGCCCGAATAATACAAGTACATACAACACTGACACAATGATTTATGAAGCAAGTGTTATACAGCAGTAAAATGGTAAAAAATACACAGACACAGAAAATAATTACTGTATTGTAAAAAAAACTATATGGCTGTATTGTGTTGAATGACACAATACAGTATGCGCCCGAAGCTATCCGCTATCCGTGCACAAGCTGTTTACTTCCTGCATTCGGTGATGCCTAGAATCACGTCCTGCGACTGAGTGATGTCAGCGTTATCTGCCGCATTACTCTGAATTATTTCTAACGGTAAAAATGGAAATACGCTTTACGCAGTGATCTCTTAAAACGGTTTAACGTACTGAAATCAACAACATGAGCAAATAGATAATTCCAAGGTTTAACAACACGATGAACGCAAAAAAGGTTTTCCTACTATTATTTTTGTCAAAATAAACAAATAAACGACAAAGATGACCCCATCAACCACCAATAACAGCAGAACTAACCTCCATAATGCACAATGTGACTAATTTGTTAGAAAATGATAATTATGTTAGATACCTTATGATTTATTTTAGTAAGGCATTTGATACGGTCGATCGTATTGTACTTGTTAAAGAACTCCAGTTATTGGATCTACCTGCTAATATTAATTCGGGTTTGGCTATAACTCCGCCAAAAGTGAACCGATTTGGATGAAATCAGGAGCACTGTGAGCGCACTGTTGGGGGCTGGTTCAAGCAGATTTTGAGCGCGATCCGCTCAGTAGCGACAGTTTGAGAGGCAGGAGACGTTTCATTTTTTTCCAGTCCATTAAATAACGCGCGATTTCGTCTGACAAATCTTACGACATTTGAACATATTAAAACGTCGATCGGTGTCGCCATGTAAACGTTTGGAACAGAATTTTGAAAATTTGACCATAAGGGGCAGTTTTTCCACAAAACACGCAAAAATTGCTCACAAAATTTCCAAGTTTTGCGACTTCAGGCCACCACACGATGATTGCAGATCGCCGGAAATTCACTACCAAATGATCCCCCTACGGGATGTCTAGTTTCCATTTTTACCGTTAGTATGAATTCAAAGTCTTTTCCCTGAGATGTACGTTCCGTACAAGATATACCCAAATTTTCGGCAACGTCCGATGTCCGATATTGCGTATTAAAATCAATACGACGCTGTGCTGGTGCTGCCTTGCTACCGATATATGGAAGAAAAGCAAACTGAATTGGAAACTGAAAATGAGTAACGCGGCAGATAACGCTGACATCACTCAGTCACAGATACGTGACACTAGGCATCTTGAAATGCAGGAAGCTAGTGTACGGATAGCTGACCGCTTCGAGGCGAATAATGTATTGTGTTCATTCAACATAATACAGCCATACCATCTAGTTTTAATTGGCTTATTTCTCTCTTAACAGGAAGCGTTCAATATTGTAAAGTTAACGGTAAACTCTCTGCACCGAGTAATATTAATCTACGGATAGTATAAAGATCTGGTCTTGGCCCATCTCTTTATGTCATTATGGAATGTGATCTCTAACCACAGTCTCAGCGGAATATACTAATAAAGTACGCCGACGACACCAACTTATTGGTTCCTGGACGCACGGATTGCCATCTAAATGAGAAGTTTGGCCGCATTCAAATTAGTTCCATTATGCATCATGGAGGTTAGTGCTGCTGTTACCAGTGGGCTTAAAGCCATGTTGATCTATAACAGAGGAGGCTAAAGTGAATGCTCTAAGCCACATGTATACAACAAATTTTTCTGCACTCGTGGAAAGGATGGGTGCGACAGAAATGGGGCGGAAGTCTGACAGACAGACCGGGTGTGTGATCTTAGGTACTGTAGTTACAAGAGCAGTTAACTATGATGCTGGTACAATGCCAAGCTGAAATGAACAGTTATACCATAGTACATGTATGTCAGCAGTATTGGTAAGCTGGCCTACTCGTACGCTCTTTCTTCTCTAGTGGTAGCCTATACAATTACTAATAAACATTGCGTCTATCCATGGAGGAGTAGCCAGCCTGAGATGGCCTGGATGGTTGGTTTAAATACCAAGACGATACACACGAGAAATGATCACCCGTCTCACTACTACCCTTGCATGATGTAGACTAACTTCGTTGATTTGCGCAACGCCGTCACCGCTAGGCTTAACCGCCAACCAACTAACATATGCCAGCAGTCTAACACAACTGTAGTATGTCAGAAATGATCAAAATAAAATCGAACCGATTTTGCATTTTTCGTGATATTTCAACAGTAAGTCGGCCTATACGATATTCCCACTCTGGGAAGTGGGGGTACGCTCGCCCTGCGTACTCGTCTAAAATTAAGCGTAGATCATCGAGGGCAGCAGCTGCAGCAGCATGTTGCCGGATGTCCGTCGCCAGTGAAGTGTCCCCTCAATGATGCAATCAGCTCGTCATCGACCGACGGCGCCACGTGTTGCTAATGGCATACTGACAGCGTCCAATTAGTAACCGGCCAGTAAACAGGATTAACTCGCCGCTTTCAAGATTATGTCCGGTTACTAAAAAACGTATCGGCGACTGTAAGCTTTTCCTACACGATATCTCTTCCTTACTCCCGTTGAGCGCATTTACTTAAGATAAATATTCTCGTGGCAGCAGAAACGAACGAAAGAAGTACATATATACATGTCCGTACGCTGGTGATGGTGATTGGCTGCCTGTGGCTGAGTGATGTCAGCGTTATCTGCCGTGTTGTCAACCCGCGTCGGACGGCGCAGAAAATTCGGGGAGGTTTCTTGTACGGAGTGTAGAGGCCAGAGAATGACTTTGACTTGATTCCAACGGTAGAAATGGAAACTAGAAATCCCTCTTAAAGGGTTATTTTGGCAGTGAATTTCCGGCGATCTGTTATCATTGCGACATTATGGCTGCCTGAAGTCACAAGACGTTGACATTTTTGAGAAATTTTTGCTTTTTGAAAAATGATCCCTTACGGTAAAATTTTCACAATTTTGTTCCAAAATTTTTCATCGAGACATCGATACGATCCACGAGTTATGTTCAAATTTCGTTAAATTTGGCCGGCGGGAAATCGGTGAAATCGTGCGTTGCTTACCTGACAAACAACAAACAAAATTTTGCCTGGCTCTCCAGCTGTTGATACTGCGCAGATCGCGCCCAAAATCTGCCAGGGCCAGCCTCCGACAATGTACTCAGAGTGCTCTAGATTTCATCGAAATCGGTTCACTTTCGGCGGTGTTATAGCCGATCGCGTGAACACTGCCAAAACGTGTCGTACAGTGAATCCAATATTCGGCTGAAGCCTAGCTTTGAGCCGAATAATGACGAGATAACTATATTAAGCTGTCTGCTACTTATAGTGGACCTGTATGGTGGCCATCCGCACCACCATCAAGTTTTTTTTACCTGCGCGACGCTATGTTACGAGGTAGAGCGGTATTTTGTGGCCCCGTGTCTATCCATACGTGTGTCCGTCCGTTACAAGCCGGTGTTATATCAAAACGGCTGCACTTATCATCATGAAACAAAGCGCCGCGATAGCCTGATGATCCTAATTTTCTGACGCCAAAGATCTGATGAAATTCCAATGGGTTCAACACAAACGGGCGAAAGCATATGGGGTTGGTAAAATTGCTTTTTTTCTACCATTGGAGTCAAAGCCGTCTGACACACTTTACCGCCAAAACGTTGTGCCCATTCGCTAGCGGAGCGATATGTTATTATTATTATCATGTTTAACCGTACATAAAGTACACAAATCAGTACGCCGGTAGTTCATGACAGTGTTGTTTACAAAGTTCGACCGCGGATCTTAGTTCGCGCATCTTAAGTTAATTATACGAGCGTCAATCATGAAAGGGCAAATTGCAGGCTATTCTGTCTACGAATACAATACGTGTACAGAACAGTGCAGTCAGCCGAATAAAATGTAGACCCAGCTGTTGGAACTTGGAACTTGGAAAACGTGCTGCTAACGCCGACGCGCGATCCGTATGCTAAGTTTCTTATTCAAAAGTTGTGCAGCAGTTAGAAAGGTTTCAGCTGACGCAGATAGTCGCGCGGTCCCTTTGACACAGCAGAGCTCCTTGTACTACATTAGATTACATACTGTATCTCACGTGACCATGAAAAAATAATAATATTGTTTATCATCGTGGTCCGAAGACGCAGAGGCGCTTGCGAATGATAATATATCATAGTATCATGACTGTGAGTATTTAGTGAGACATACTTTATTGTGAAACACAATATGCCGGCTACTTAGTGTAAATACGATGGCGAATATTGCCACACGACGTGCGTACGTGACCTCACGAGCAGCGTTCGATTGGCGTCGTCGTGTGCTGAGAGCGTCAGCGGCAGCAGCAGCACGCTCGACCGCAAATCGACATTAACGAGATCTAGCGACCGACAGAAGACGGCCAATCTTCTTACCTATCGGTTGTGCCTGCCCTGCCAGCGACGGCAGCCTTCTGCCCCGCCGCGATGCTTCTGTCTCCCCTCATGCGGCGTGCGTCATTAATTCCGACTACGAAATGGCCGCGACTGCTCCTACTATATAGGCTATTAACACGGGTGGACGCACTTCGGTGCACAATTTCATCATTTCCACCAATCATCTAAGATGTTAATACGCCGAACCGGCTTTTACATTTCCTTCTCGTGTAATGGTACGACGCAAAATCGCCAATATAATCTGCTAATAAGTAACGAAATATCTTTTCTAATTAAATCCGTACCCTTAGAATAGATGTTCATGTAAAGTTAGAAAAGCCCCCACTTAAGGTCGTACGGACCACTTTAGCTTAATATTATTCGCCAGAGGCCGCCAGCAGTAGTAGCACAGCCTTTGATCGCAACGTGCATTCTAATCTAACTCTAATCTTAACCCTAACCGCGAACTTTGACCAGTTACCTTGACATACAAACTTGACCTCAATTGAGTCAAGATGAGTCATCATGCTGAATATCTAGGCCAGAAGTCATTTCTTTCAAAGGTATCGTAAGAATGTACACAGAGACACACACAGCAGTCCGATCGCACTACCGGACCACTAAACTGATCGGAAATAAAATGACAGAACCGGGATGTTGAAATCAGTGATTAACATACCGACTTACGATTGTGACGTTTTTACTCCAATTCTCGCTTTTTCGTTTCTTTCCATACAGCGTCGTGCGCTGTGATTTAGCATTTTCACTCTTGATCTATCGCTCCTTGAAATTCATCGTCTTCTACTGCCAACTATAATGTGCCAGAGTTGATGTCTAGCAGCAGTTTCTTCAAGTCTATATCACCACGTGAGTTAATTATATACAAATTGCAGATAATATTGCTTGTCTTTGATAATGATACCTGCTAAGCAATCGACGAACATGAAACGAGCATACTCGAACATACGCAACCGGATGACTTTATATCTTACATGTACAAAATTACTCCTATATCGCATATCCAACTCTCTATATAATAGCCTTGTATTGAGTTGCCCGTATAGAACGATGACTGAAAAAGAAGCTCAGCTGTGGCAGAGAGACCGCGCGAGGCTTGTGTCGTTATGCCGGAACCGCGGCCCCCATATAACGTAGCATCACTTGCCGGGTGGACCATCGAATCCAACAACCAGTTCGACCCGTTTAACCGTTTTGACCCACTGCATGACTGTGTGTGAGGTTATAAATTACGGCACAGCAGCATTCAGTACCATAAAAAGTTGGTTAACAATAAAAGCCCAATAATTACAAATAATGAAAAAGAACCAAGGTTGTAGAACTGGTATAACATTGAAATAACAGGTGCAAATTGGATATACACCGTGTCTGGAAAAGGGTATCACTACATTCTTGTATCTAACTTTGTATAATGTTGATTCATTTTATCGCGCGACGCTATGTTAGCGCGGTATATGCTCTCATCGTGTGTCTCTCTGTCCGTCCGTCCGTCTGTCACATACCGGTATTGTACCAGCTACACGTAGAATCACAGAAATGTAGGATCGCATGATAGCCCTGACGCCAAAGATCTCGGCAAAATTCTAACGGGGTTACCCCCAACGGGGGCGCCTAATAGAGGTGGGGTAGGTTACAAACGGCGATTTTCTACCAATATATCGCTATATCTCAGAAACGGTGCAAGATATGGATATAGTTACTATGGAACGCTAATAGGAACTTGTATGTGCTCTATCGAATTGTGCTATTTCCAGTGACCTTAAGTGACTCTAATTACCCCCAAACCACCCCATTCTCGACATTTTGTATCGCCTTTTATACCTTCATAGTCAGTAGAGATAGAGATTTCAAATTTGGTAGGTAGGTTGACGGTAGCAAGATGCTAACCCACGGATGGCAAGCGATCACCGAAAGGGACGTGGTTAGGTCACGTGAACCATTTAAATTTTGGTGGGCACCAACCATATCTCTTAAACGGCTGATCGTGTCAGGTACTGTCAACTTAGGTGGACGGTCAGTGTGGTAAATTGGTGACCGTCGTCGGTCACCAGTTTATCACACTGACTGTCGACATCTGTGTACAGCACGGTGGGTGCAAGGCACTGCGTCGCGCGGTTCTGTCAGCAGCTGCGGAGACTTGTTGAAATTCTTTCACCAGAAGGCTTAACAGTAAATTGCTAGTAAAGCAACGATTAAACGTCCCAGTGGCGGCGTAAATAAACGTAATTTGTACCGATAATTCTAGCTTTATCGCGAGTGCCTATATAATCTCATACTAAACGTCGCTGAAGAAAATTATCCCAAATCCTTAAGTTTGGTTGAATTAGAACTTAACTGATGGTGCCACAGCATGACCGCTATAAGAGAAACGCCAAAAATCACAGGAAACCTGTAAAAACCTGTAAAATACTGTAGACCGCCTCCAATCCAATCCATGGAGAACTGACAAACAAACAAAAAATAAAATTTCGGCTGCCTCTCAAACTGTCGTTACTGCGCGGATCGCGTCCAAAAGTTGCCAGAGCCAGCTTCGAACAATGTGCTCACTCCAGATTTCATCCAAATCGGTTCAATTTCGGCGGAGTTATAGCCGAACGCATGAACACCTTTTTGCCCCCGTAGAGTATTTCCATAATTCGCCCGAAGCTATGCTTCGCTTCGGGCGAATAATGAACTCGACCTGGGTTGTGAGTTAAACCGACCGAATATTAAGTATATATTAAATATATTATTTTTGTTAGACTAGCCAGAGAAAACAAGATTCAGCTGCCTCAGACAGACCCGCGCGACGCGCTGCCTCACGCCCATCGTGTTGTACATATTCAGTGCGATGAACTGGTGACGGTCGTCGGTCGAACTATACGTTGACAATACTGGCGACGGTCGACGTGCAGTTGCGATGTTTTACTAAGTCCAGAGTTTGTGAAAAACATTCCAGAGGGAAGTGCTGGTATTTTAGTACGATAATCATATATAGCTTATTACCCATAATGCCCATAAACGTGCTGCATTGATCTAAAAATGCTTTCATACTCGTGATCAGCAAACGTTGAAATTTGCTTTCCGTACTTATGTTCAGCCATTATTGGAATTTGCTAGCCAGATCTGGTCGCCAGGTTACAACTACCTAAGTGAAAGTATAGAAAAAGTCCAAAGGCGTTTTACTAAACAAATCTCCGGTCTTAGGCATAGGCCTATATCCTATCAGGAACGCCTAAAGCGCTTGGATATATCTTCTCTGGAATTAAGACGTCTGCACTCAGAATTAATCTGGTGTTTCAAAATTGCATTCGGATATGTTGATGTATACTGTGATGATTATTTTGAGTTTCACTGTGAATCAGCTACTCGTGGACATAGTTTCAAGTTACGTAAAAGACACTGCAGTGTTAATTCTAGATCCAATTTTTTTACCGAGCGCATTGTAAATCTGTGGAACACATTACCGCCGGACATTGTAAATTTTAATTCACTCTCTAGTTTTAAGCGTTTTATTTAGTTAGTTAACTTTGCGGTTTTCTTTAATGTTTTTAACCATAATGTATTTTTCTTTCCTTTTATGGGCATCCGCAAGTGCTGCTATTCAGCCTGGTTTGTCCAGTTCAAACGTTTTACGTTTTATTGCTATCGTTGCCATTTTATCATTTGAACAAATAAATCATTGTCAAATCATTGTCATTATTTTTGAAGATATCCGAATTCTCATATAATACAGTGCAGGGTCAGCGGATGATAGCTCCCGTGCTGAAATCCAGATATATCTATTCAGTCGTTTGGATTGAACACCGGCTTGTGACGGACAGACAGACGGACAAGGTTATAGCTAATACCACGATAGCCCAGCGTCGTGCGGGTAAAAAACAGAAAGGCGCCTACCGAAGTTCCACTTTCACCCCACGTTTTAGGCTGGCGGACACCCGTTTTCGTGGCTTCGGTGCGGTCATTATCCAATCCTCTGGGATGGGATGAGGACTCTCCTGCAGACGACACGCGCTTTTTGCCTTCGTCTAATTGATTAAAGTAGGCATCGTAAAAGAAAACTACAGGAAATAAAAAGGACGTGGGACTTCTACTGCACATACGCATATGTCATGTGTATGTGCAGTAGAAGTCCCACGCCCTCTCTTCTGACATACCCTGATGTAGAATGTCAACATGTTATGTTGTTCTATACGTCATGATTTTAGCTTTTTTATCTCCTGATACCAATATACATTTGTCGATTGCTTTGAACAACTGAACAACTTTATTCACCTCAAGAGGTAGCATACAATAAATAATATAACAAC
>Ga0209363_1001994_pt1 | contig 10392 bp, 6 predicted proteins | sample WorMetexBAHAMAS3_FD_187385 | JGI IMG/M metagenome (GOLD analysis project Ga0209363, IMG submission 187385) | Marine gutless worms symbiont microbial communities from Max Planck institute for Marine Microbiology, Germany - Inanidrilus exumae... | ecosystem: Host-associated > Annelida > Digestive... | reverse complement strand
AAGCTAGTGGCATCGAATTTTGCACGGCGGTTCATCGGCGTCCTAAGCAGGGAATCTCCCATTTTGGGGAACTTTGCTCCCCCAGAAGCCTAACATCAGACGAATCGGCCAGCCACCGGGAAGTAAAGTTTTGGGTGTGAAGACCAACCAAAAACGTCATGCTAGAGATGTGCCATTCATGGACTATCACACGGCGTGTGGACGTAGGTCGGCAAGTGTGGATATAGGTCAGTTCCCACTGACGTACTTGTTACTACATGCATCATGTGCGACATGACATAACTCTATACACTTGGTTCATCCAGACATACCACATGAATACCTAATATTAGTTCACCGATTAATTAGCACCAGTTCTGTCTTTCAGCAGCCACTACCAACACTGTTTAAAATAATCATAAAGTTACATAATCCACACCTGCTCTGCAGAAATGCCATGTTTTCAAATACATTTGCTTTAATGACCATTTCCAACTAAACCTCGGTTGGTTAGCTGCTGCCTTTCTTCTCCATTAGTTCTGAATATTTGTAAACAGGCCAAAATTTTTCTTATCCAATTTTACATCCCCTCAGTCTAGTTTCATTTACATCCCTCACTGCACACTTGATCCACTCAGAGTCTCCACTCTGTGTTCCACATGTCCGCAGTATCTCAGTCGGCCTTCTTAATCATCAAGCTGACCAATTCTAATCAAACAATTATGTTGGTCCTCCTTATTATAGGGGCCGAAATGTATGCTGGCAGCGTCATGGTATGTCAATGGAACAGACAGACGGATGGATGGCAGACAATTACATTATGCTTTCCAACAGATGCGGCCGTGCAACAGTGTAAACAGTTCTGAACATTCTCCATTTTTCTTCCTTTCTCCAGTCTGCTGATAGTCGCCAACAATGTATAACAAGGTCTAGCTGTATCAGTTGAATATATATATATCATTGTAAAGTGTTTTACCGAATATTGCCACCTGTGAAAAATTGCTGGAAGTGGCTGGAACACTATCTTACAGGTTGCACGTCGTAACCAACAGTGGCAAAGTGCTAGAGTCACAGCTGAAGATGCAACAGAGAAATGCAGACCTGTTCAAGTGGAACGTGCTTCACAAGGCCACTGACAACACTGCGATTCTTTCCCTCACCAACATCCACTTGTTCAATGTACAACGAGTCAGCATCTGGATGCTTCTGGACGTCCACAATGCATCCAATGCGCATGTTGAGTCGCGACACATCCACAGTTTCACCAGCACCTGCTGCTCCAGCATCTGGACCAGTCTTCACATCTGCAACATGTCAGAATCATAATCTCACTCCATCACCTCCACTGCAACGGCCGCTTATCAGCTGAACCTCTCTTAGCCAATTCCTCTCAGTTTTTTCTTCCACCAGCTCTGGACGAGAACTTGTGGGATAAGTGGCACGGTTTTTTACATGCTGGGTGTTCTTACTTTCATCCGATCAACAGTGTCAAATCACTGAAGGAAACAAAGCACTCACCCCAGTCAGGGGCCTGCCCATGTGGCCGAGTGGTCAGCACACTCGGCCGCCATGTGCAGCAGAGCGTCACGCACTCAGTGGCCAAGGTTCGCGCCTCAGCCCAGGCACGTCCGCCTACAAAGAATTATTTCTAATAATTCCTATGCACATGATGAAAAAACGGAGTTAATCCCGGGCAGGCAAGAGGGTTCGACGGTATCCTCTATAAACTTCGACTGTTGTTAATGCATTGGTTAGCAGCGTCAAGATGTCAGCCACGCTGTCGCGAAAGCCGAAGCAGACAGATGTGGCTAAGTCCCCTGGCTAGGCGCTGAAGAAGTGCCAGTGAGGTGGCCAGGCGTTGAATAAGTGCCGGTCAGGACTGGCACTAAATAAGTGCCAGTCCGCGCTTAGCCAAACAGTAGGCCACGCCTAGAGGGGGTGCGCTTAGAAATACTTGAAAAGCCGCTCACGCCTACTGTTCCTCCACCCTACACAATACGCACATACACCGCACACACCTATCAACTCCCCTCCTCTTCCTGGGCAGGTGCATTGGACCGACATAAAGGTCTCAGCACTAGGGTCCAGAGTAGGCTAAACCCCTGCCCGCAAAAAAAAACGAACAAACGACCCCAGTCAGCGGTTTGGCATCATCCTTTCTTGACACAAGTTTACAACGTGGGCAGCTTTCATGTGGTTGTGTCAACTGTGTCACTAGCAATCTCCCCTCAGTAAACAAACAGTCAGTGTTGGATGGAGGATGACAGTTGTGACGACTGTAAACTGTCTGGTGGGCCAAACGGTGAAGCCATTGGTTGCTATTATATGTACTGCATTCACAATGATATTTAAGGCACTAAATAATTAAATTATTTTTGCAGTTTTAAATGTGTGACTAGGACTAGACTTCTAACACTCTTATTAAACATGCTAAGTTTTTTTTACTAGTGATGTGACAATTATCGAGATCGAGATCACGATTTTTTTTGAAAACTGAACGGAATCAATATCAGTATTTTTTGGAGCAAGTGTGACTCATTTTGATACCGTATCGCTCTAGAGGGACCGGCGATTGGCGCAGAAGGTCACAGAATGGGTTTTACACCCCCGCAAGTCCGATCTCGCCCAGTGTGGAGGAGTTTTTATCTCTGTGAATCCGACCATGCCAAGTGCAGAGTAATTTATGTCTTCAATTCCAAATACTGGGGCGAAAAAAACTGAAATCGAATCGACATCAAATTCTTTTTAAAAAATCGAACCGAGTTAAAAATTAATGTTGTTATAACCACTGAACTTTCACCGCCACCGCGGTGGTTAGCTACCACCGAACCAACACCGCCATTGCGGTGTTTTACAGTATGTTCAGCAGTCTTTCTGGGCGCTGTTTACTGAAAACTGCCCCTCACTTCAAGCAGCATCATTTGATCCCTGCGTGAATGTGAACACACAGCAAGATCAGTTGGCGGCGATACTGCCCGCCCTCCCCCACACGTCTGCTTCCCCACTTGCAAACGACAGGACTGCTGGGACAGCAGCGACAGTGTAGGCACTGTATGTAGTGAGAACGTCACGACGGTCTCACTTAGTGCACCCTCCACCGTCGCGTGCCGTGAGCAATTAGCACATTCCAGGACAACCAAACCTGAACGGCAATATCCACCTGTTTCCAATTAACAACCCTAGCCTTGACACCGACCGATATTCGCCACCACCACCGTCACCGCGGTGGCATGTCAAAAAAACACCGCCACAGACCGAGTTGCAAATTCCTGCCGCCATAACAACACTAGAAAAAAACACAATCATCACATCACTATTTTTTACATTTATTTTAATGAAAACGACATCTTCTTTTGACAATACTTTATTTCTTTATCAACTTACAGTTACATCTCAGTTGACATCAGCCAGCAAGTCATGTCTGACATTAAGATTTGTGACTGCTGTTTGTAAAAATTGAAAATCTCTTAAACAAAATAAGGGTTCATATAAATTTAGTGTCACTGGCATAAATAGATGTCACTTTCTGCAAGTAACATATTTAATTCGATGCAGGTCTGCAACTGTTACTGCAAAAATTTGGGGTCTCACTTTTTCTGGATACAGTGTAAATTCTCTTCATCTGTATATATTTATTAATGAAAAGATGGAAAACTGATAAAATAGCTGATCAACAAATGTACGATAAGCAGCAAAAACAGAAGAGTAATGTCGACTTGGTAAAGACTGATACCTTTTTGCTTTTTACCAGATTTTGCCGACTTGTTCAAATCAGAGACTGTTGCCTCTTTCACGTTAGCTTTTGCACCATCTTTGTTAACTACTTCACTGACAGTGCTGGCTGGTGGAACTGGCAACTTCTGCTGTTTGACAGTTACTGATACTGCTTCCACTGACAAGGGCCTGCTGTTAGGTAACAGTACCTGTGGCACTTCAAAACAAAGCAAAACAGACAAATAGCCATTACTAACATACAGTAAAACTTCGTTAGAACGGATCCGGTTATAATGGACACTTGCTTAATACAGACTTTTTTCAGGTCCTGGCTGAGTTTCTATTAGTTTCAATGTATGATAATACAGTTAAAACAGACTTCAATAGTACGGACTTTCATTTATTACAGACCAGTTTGTCGGCCTCAACATTACAGACAACGCTGTATACAACACACAGATTGAGATTACAACCACTACCGGCGTGCTTATGCAACCGTGATGGCCGTCTGGCCGACAGAACGGCCGTTGTCACGTCACAATTACATAATCATGCTGCGCACCAGCCGTTTTACAATTGTCCGGTGTGATAGCATCAGCTTGCATGTGGTTATATCACTCGTGTGTCGTTAGCCATCTCCTGCCATCAGTAAACAGACGGTTGCAGCCGAGGTGAGGGTAGGCAATTGTGTTAACTGCAACTGTCTGGCGGTCGGTGAAGCTAAATAAAGATTTCAAGGTCCCGCACATGAACACTGGACCTGCCCATGTGGCCAAGTGGTCTAAGCATTCGAGCGCCATGTGCAGTAGAGCATTGTGTGCTTAGTGGATGGGGATCACACCTCAGCCCGGGCACGTCCACCTACAAAAGAATTATTTCAAATAATACATACGCACACATGATGAACAGGTAGATAATCCCGGGCAGGAAAAAGAAAGTTCGATAGTGTCCTCTATAAACTGTGACCATTGCAGTCATCTTGATCTGTCTGCTGCGCCGGCGTGAGTCGAAGTAAATAGCTCTGGCTGGCCACTGGCTAACGTAACACGCAGTGCCAGTCTGGGCTAAGCCAGATAGTAGGTCATGTCTAGAAGAGGCACGTTATAGTAATACCTGACAAGCTGCTCTCTCCTGCTTAACCTGCCTTCCCCACACACACATCACACACCTACCAATTGCCCTCCTCTCCCTGGGCAAATGCACTGGATCGCTACATGGTCTCAGCACTGAGGTCCAGAGTAGGCTGGGCCTCTGCCCGCAATAACAAACGAACGAATGAACATGAACACTGGTAAACCCTCCGTGTCTAGTTTTGGTTTAGCAGACTTAGGATATAATGATCCTTTTAGAGTGGTCCCCAGAAGTCCATTATAACTAAGTTTCAATGTACATATAAATGAACACCAAATTAACATATCACGAGCTAAGAGCCTATCAATCACTACAAGAATGCATAATAAAAACACTGTCGATGTGTTGTTACCATGGTGATTACTGCCACTTTAAGATTAGACGCTGATTAGACAAAAGTAGGTTAAGAAGAAGGCAGAATCAATGATTCACCAATTCTCAAATCCAGAATGTTCCAGTACAAAGTTTCAGTGGTACAGGCATTAATACCATCAAAACGCCACATTCCTAACTGTTGTAACTGCTGATATTATTTGGCAAATGAATACAATAAAAAAGGTAAAGTTCTCCCACACTCGTTCCCGAGCGTTGGGCCCGTAGCTGATCCCGGTGTACAGGCAGTCAGCCCACAGGTGACTTGAAGCCATCCACCTGGCGGTAGGCTGCCATTACTTTCCGCCAGGCCTGCAGTTACCTTCCCAGCCGAAAAGTGTCACCGCCCATCGGCCGGTACCAAATTATACTGCTTGGTGACAGAGGCACACGCGTGTGAGCAGCTTGCCCAAGGCTGTCACCTGGAAGTGGACTGGCCGAGATTCGAACCCGCGACCTTTAGGATCGCGAGCGAACGCTCTCCTGTTAAGCCACACAGGCCACTGAATACAGTAAATTGGTCAAATCAAAAATGTATTGATTTAAACCAGACCAGCACTGCCCATGTAGCCCAGTGGTCAAAGCACTCAGGAGCCGTATGCAGTAGAGCATGATGCTCTCAGTGGCCGCGGTTCAAACCTCAGCCAGGGCGGGTTTGCCTGCCAAAGAATTATTTCAAATAATACCTACGCACATGATGAACAGGGAGATTCTGGGCAAAAAAAAGAGGGCTCGACAGTGTCCGCCATAAACTGTGACCGTTACTGACACCTTGATTAGCAGCGTCAAGGTGTTGGCCATGCTGGCGTGGCTAAAGCATCTAGACTTGGCTAGCCACTGGCTGGAGCAATACACAACACCAGTCAGGGCTAAGCCAGACAGTAAGCCACGTCTAGAGGGGGCGCACTATAAATACCTGACAAGCTGTTCACACCTACTTAACCCCACCTTCCCCACACTTCACACACACATTGCACACACCTACCAATTCCCCTCCTCTCTCTGGGCAAGTACATTCAGCTGCTATATGCACTCAGCGCTAAGGTCCGGCGTAGGATTGACCTCTGCCGGCAATAACAAACGAACGAACGAACGAACGAACCAGACCAGCTTGAAGCCTTAATATATAACATCTCATAAACGTCCATTTTAATTTTTTTTTACATAAATCAGTCTAAAATAAATTGATTTTTAATAATATTTAATAAATGTAAGCGTGGTGATATTTGACAGAACTAGTTACAAATTTGCCAACCATACCTGTAAATGTTACTGCACTACCTTGTAAAATTAGTTCCTCCTGTCCCTACTTAATGGTAACAGCAGTTTAGGTCACTCAGTCATTCCTTTACCCCAAAACTGAATTTTTTAAATCTGCAAAACGTTTGTTTTCCACGACTGATTCAAAAGCACCATGGCATGGGTATCATCCTTGTGTCACATCACACTCTTTGAATTTACTGGTGACGAAATGCATCGCATACACCATGTACCTCCATTCTGCATCTCAGCAGCTACCAACTCCTGCTTCAATCGTTCAATTTCGTGGCGCAGAGTGGCATTCTCTTGAGTCAAACATTCCACTTTGATGGTTACCGCATCAGAAACTACAACAGAAATCACATTGACTCAAAGTACATGCTGTAACACCACTGACATGATTTAAACATGTATCCATAAACTGTTTGTGCCCTACTGTCATCCAGAATAAACTAACAAGATAAAAACACATGTGTAACTGCCAGTATTATTTTCTGTTTTATTTGCACATGATGGATTCCTGACAAATAACTCAACACACCATCGCATCACGCGCAAAGCAAAAGAATAGCAAATGACTTATTTGGGAACGCTAAGCACAAACGAGGATAATGACAATTGTAATTCTAACAGCAATAGCAATATATACCTACCTCTGTGAGAGGCGGTCAGAGATAATGTTTTCAGCCACATGTGTTTGTTTGTTGTCAGAAAATATAAAAAAGATTTGGATGGATTTTCAAACTGTTGTAATATTGATTTTTTAGCAGATTTAGCTAAAGTAATTCCAATCACTGTCTAGCTGGAAATGTTAGCACTGCACTGATGCTAAATTCCACATGGTGCATAAGAAAAACAGTTTACAGACTACAGAGCATACTACAGCATACTTTAATCATGAGTAATGCAATGTTTACTGCATCACGTCCCATATTATTTAATTTAAAATACACCTTTTTCAGTCAGACAATCTTGGAAAAATGGAGGGACCTTCTGACATATGACGAATAAGGTGCATAGGGCAGAAAAGTTGGAAACCACTGCCACAGTGCACTATAATATTTGAGCCAACAAATTATGTAATTATTTATTGCACTGTCAATATGCAACATTCAACTGCAATATGTTTGAAAAAAAGAAAAACAACATACTGGATGCATTAGAAAAATATTTCAGCTGTTGCAACTGAGCTTTCAGCTCATTAACTATATGATCTGCTTCAAGAGCACGCTGCTGAAGTCTAGGCAAAACATCTGCAGAAGCCATCACCAACTGTGCTATCTGTCCACAAAAGAATACAAATACAACTGACTACAGTGAGTAAACACATATACTTCACAACAGTCCTGATAAATCAAGCGGAGACATTATAGGCCTTGAAGAAATGCATCATGTTAACCAGCCATATGGAGTGCAATAAGTGCATGTGTGTGTGTGTGTATATAATGCCAAATAATATACTACATTTACATTTAGTATTAGAATTTAAAAATATGTATACTGTATTAGCAATCTGCGTGTCATCATCATGCTTTGTTTGCAAAACAGTTACATCATTTTGCAGTTGATACACCAAAAGCTCAACAAAGTAGAGCTTGATATTAGCATTCATCAGAAAAGCACTCTGGGACTGACATGTTGGCATATGCTCCTCAATGCTGATAGAAGGCACCAACAGTAGTTCTTCAGAGATGCTCAAAATTCTTGACTGACGACATTGTCATAGACACACATATTGAGTAATGCCTCCGAATATAATTCAGGTATGCACTCACAGCGTTTGGTGAAATGCAGAATTGCATAAAGCTTAAGGTAAAATGCGGAATGAAAAATGTAGAATGATGGTGATTGGTCAACATGTAAGATCACATGACTACAGCTATTACGCAGATTACCACATGCCATACGTGGACAACAAATCGACAAAATGCTTAATGCAGATGTGGAAAGTAACTTTTTGCACAGTGCATGCAATTTTTTAATCTGCCATTTGCATAATAATTTGTTGTACTGCTGATACTTATTGATAAATACTGCAAATAAAAGATACTGAAGCATCTCAAGCCATTGTCAATAAGCACAGTATGCACTTCATCACCTGCAAATGGCTAACACTGACGACCAGGCATATTAATAAGACACTTACGAAAGTTACCTGGAGAAAGAGGTAAGTAACAATGCTAGGTGCATGGAGGCGAGGAAAACCACGCACAGCATGGATGGACTTCATCAATACATGAACAGGACTCCCCGTGGAAGGGGTATAGGTAAAGTGTGAGATGCGAGTTTGCGAGGTGTCGTGCGAAGTTTTTAGTGCGAGGCATGGGTAAATTGTGAGGACCTAAATTATCGTGCCGCTGGTCAGAGCGGTTGACGCCATTGTGATCACCGCGGCCTGTTTGATGTCGCTGCCGCATCCATTTTGTGACAGTGTCTACAGGTAGTATGTTTTCTGGGCCTATCTTCTGGTGTTACATTAGGGTCTGTTACTGTTTGCTAATCAATTGAAACCGAACAAAAATATACCAACAGTAGTTATTTATAAAAAAGTTTCGATTAATATTAAACAGTAACAGTAGCAACTATATTCCATTCTACAGCATAACACCTCAATGCCAAAAAAATGTACGAATAAAATAATACAAAGAATGGCTACACCGACATAAAGAAGACTGATAATTATAGGGGTAGATTGGCGATCTACTGATAAACGTTCGAAAATTGATAGCGGTAGATCGGCACAACACGTACTCTATTGTTTCTTTCTTTGTTATGCCCCCAAAAGACCTAGCCCCTTTTCTTATATATACCCCAGAAAAAACCCTCTTTAAAATTTAAATGATAATGTATGAACTATCGACTTCTTGTGGTGTTTTCTGACCTGAGTACAGCTACATCAGCAAACGGGTAAAAAAAACTGGCCTACCCATGAACCCCGATATGCGCCTCCGCGAAAAATTCCTTTCAATAATGTGATACAAACTTTGTATGGGTGTCAACGAAATGCGCGTAAAAATATTACCGTTACTGTGTCGGTTAGGGTTAGTGTTAGGGTTATGGTCAGTTTAGTTAGATTTATCAGCAGTAATAGTTTGGTGACGTTAAGTGTCACCATCTGGTGAATTAAACTGGCGATCTACCCCTATCAATTTTCGAACACAGTATAGGTATATCAGCGATCTACCGCTATCAATAATTATAAACGTTCGAAAATTGATAGCGATAGATCGGCGATCTACCGATATTACTCCACTCCACAAGATCCGGAAGTCTCCTGGGTCGCCAGTTGACAGCCAGCTTCAGCGCATGGTTCAATGACTCGCATGCGTTGTTGTTCCAGCATCGTCACAGCCACTGATTATGCTGAAGCGGTTCAAAGATGCACTTCTGAACAGCTGGTCGTATGTGTCACGCGAAGTGCTGTCCCAGCTCTTTTGCTGTCTTTTGTCTTGTCTTTAGTCGTGTTTAGTAGTCTTTAGCATAATTACAAGGACCGGGCTTTGTGAAAGTGGAAAAGTCAATCAAAATGACACAGGACAGATATAAATGGAAAAAGTACGTCCATGGTGTGGCCAATCCTCGGATCGAGGACGGCTAAATAACAGAACATAACAGAACATAGATCAAGACTCGGAATTACGGTGCCGTCTGGACGGGTGTGACTAATTACCACATCGGACCCCCCTGGTACATTATGAGGCACCTAGAAACCTGCCACAACAATAAGAACACTAAGTTAAGTCGACTTCCGATCACAGCACCGCCATCGTAGCGTAGCGATCGCGGTTTCGCGTTCCGAGACAAGATAGCTCCTACAACGACACGAGGCCTAGGCAGCCCGAAAGTAATAATAAGTAATAAAATAAAGTAAGTAATAAAATAAGTAGCTGTGATGTCATTGCCGGGTACTTCCGCGGCCGTAAGTAAGACAGACAG
>Ga0209363_1001993_pt1 | contig 10393 bp, 5 predicted proteins | sample WorMetexBAHAMAS3_FD_187385 | JGI IMG/M metagenome (GOLD analysis project Ga0209363, IMG submission 187385) | Marine gutless worms symbiont microbial communities from Max Planck institute for Marine Microbiology, Germany - Inanidrilus exumae... | ecosystem: Host-associated > Annelida > Digestive... | reverse complement strand
ACACTGCACGGCGGGCCAGTACGGTTACTTCCCGTTAGGGCGACACCTCGTTTTTCATTTTGCGAACAAACTGCTACAAAACCGAAGCTAACGTGCAGTTGTTGTTTTTTCGTGACTCAATTAATCACTTTGATAATAGGCATAAAATTACGGTGAAATTACACAGTTAAACGAAACACGTGCACACTTTTATAGTGGCAAAGATATGACCATAAGCAGTAGTGAGGAAACGCGACTTGCTTTGATCAGGGCCGGATTATAGGCATTGTAGGCAAATGCCTATGGCCTACGACGTCGAAGGAGCCTACGAAAGATGGCTGCAAAATATTTTGAACATACGTTATCCATGCAATCACTTATGTTTTACGCACTGTAAGCACTGAACTGTCGATTTTTGCACTAAGACATCAAATAACACATTAACTGTTTAAGTCACTAAAGAAACAAACATTTTAGCCCTGCGTCGTCACGACGTCAGCGTAGAGGGCGACAGAAGTAACCTTACCTTAGACCTTAGTTCATCCCGTGTCATAGACACAATAATTGGGCCTCACGCCGACATCATTCATTTCTCCTTGATGCCAGCTCCTCTACTTCATCCCAGGCGATACTAGGGTCTTTCGAATCACGACGTATTGTATCTTACCAATTCTTGCGTGGTTTCCATGGTTTCTTCTTGACATTATAGATGTTTCAGTACAGTGCTTATTTTGGAATGCTGTCGTCTTCCATTAACAGTGTGTGTCCTAACCATCTTAGTCTCCTTTCTTTTATTATTAGTCCGAACGTCTCAAACCAGTTCTTTCTCTGACAGTATCATTTCGAATTCTGTCTCTCCATGATATATCCAGTAACCTTCTCTGGAATTTATGATGAGCAGCCTCTAGTTTCTTCATCTGTGTTATAGAGATTGGCCACAATTTCGCACTGTACAGCATTGTTGACAGTACTAGGGATTTATATAGTCTTATCTTAACGTGCAGGTTTATATTTTTATTCTTGCAGACATTGTGCAACCGTCAGAACACACTTTCTACTTTTCCAACTCTGGTCCGACAATTTGAAAACTCGCGGTCGGTTAAAAGTTATGGTAAAGTGGTCGGTACGACCTCGATTGAGGGCTGACTAGTTTCGCTAGTGCTATTGGCTGCTGATGGTGGTGATGATGCTGATGTAGAACTATTTCAGTGATCCGTGGAACGTGTTCGATTTCATCATCGTTCTTGGCAGCATCACCGACATCATCTACACTGAAGTCACTGTGAGTGTTTACTCATAAACTAGAGCTGCGTTTCTCGTCGTCAACAAGGCAATGGTGGCCACCAGACTTCGCCCCGGTGCCGCCACCTGGCGAACTCGACGAAACACAACGTCGGGCTTGATTGTTGCCTATTGCCTCCGTTATGTGAAAACGTGACGTCATCTACAAAACCGGGGGTACATAACATATGACGCGGTCGGCAGAGGAGGAACGAGCCACGGCCACGGGTAACAATTGCAGAGAAAATTTCGTGAGATTTGGACATGTGGTTTTTGAGATATGCAAGCAGACAGACAGACACGCAGACAGACACACTGATTGCATACTTCACCCACCTACTTGGAGGCGAAGTAATCAGGGTCCGGTTGGTTAATCCGACTGCTCTGGCATTAGGAGCGTTTGACATGATCAGCCAGTGGGAAGCTAACCGTGGGCCTGGCAGAAAGTAATGGAACCAACTGGTGGGTTTATGTTTGCCTAGTAATCCGGAGGTCAGCATCGGCTCCTACGGTCTTTCAGGACTATGGAATTGCGTTTTTTTCGCGGTATAATTGCATTGTGGTGAAAACGTTGAGTTAGTGTAGTCCACAGTCTGTGTGACACGTGTGTTGTATGTTGAACTCAGCTTGACAGCTCGACGATCATCAAGATCAACTTCTTCCGACTGTTTCGTGTCATGCGACTCGTCAAGTTGCTCAACCGCGGCGAAGGCATCCGCACACTGCTCTGGACCTTCGTCAAATCCTTTCAGGTACGTCTCCTGGTCAAGTCCGTACTCGCCGTTATTGTCAGTAGTAGATCTATACAGCACATAATCGCAAATACGATACGATACGACACGAGATGGTATACTTACATGCGCTCAAAAGCTGACGAACTGCCTAGCTTAATCTAGCGCACGGCAGCAAAAGAACGCAGACGGAAAAATAAAGAAGAAACTAAGGTCTAAGAACAGAAACTGGGTAGCTCAGAAGAAACGGTTCGAGTTATAGTCCGTGAAGGCAGTCCAGAGGGGAGAAGTGAAACTACGGTAATGTATGTAAAAGACAATACGAACCGCCGCCGGTCCTTTGCCCCTAACTTCACGTGACTCATATTGCCAAAAGTGTGCTAGAATTTCTGGGCTTTATTGACCCCAATTGAAAGCAGATGCCATATGGAAATAATAAATATATAATGATTTTCCAAGTTCGTGCTATCTTGCGCAATGTTGTTAGCCTACCACTGTTATTGTTTTGTAACTTTTGTTATTGCTAGATGTTGGCAATAGAATGGCACATAGGGCGCAAATTATCGCTCGGTCATCGAGTGGTCAGAATCGATTTTGAGACAAGAAAATCGATACGTAGCAGTGTAGGTTATGTGTATGGGTTGTACTAAGTGATACTTTTGTCTTTAATGACGACGTTTTACGGCTGAATCTGACGATGAACGAACTTTAACAAGTGGTCAAAGAATTTCGACGAAAGTCCGTATCGCATGTGTTATTGAAAATTGAATAATTCTTTTTGCTACGAACACCGCAGCCGAGACTTCCAATGCTTCTAATGAGCCGGATAACAAAATGTTTTTTTTGCATTCCCATAGGGAGATGAGAGTGAGACCCATCTAACACATGGTTACTTGAGTCAGAACCCCAATTGGCATCTTAATTCTCGATTGGTTCAGCCGTTTTTACGTACACAGCAGTAAGGCCCCTAATGTTTTTGAATGGGCCGAACAACCCCAAAAATTGCCTTTTATCTTTGGGCATCTGGACCCCCTATCGAATGCATGGTTCTTTGGGCCAACCCGGGTCAGCCGCTCAAACAGCATCTCGATCGGTTCAGCCGCTTTCGCAGGGCTCACGAACGTGACCAACAGACAATCACAAAGACAGACCCAGTGTTTTTTCTAGCATTCGGGCTCAGAGTGGAAGTTGCAGATGTTCAGGATGGCAGTGTCTGTGGTCTTGGCATTCTTTTCTATTGACGCTTTCGCTCTAAGCTTTCGGGCCCTACCCTAACCTGATCTTTATGCCAACCACACTAGGTGCTAACTTGTTAGCATCACATTTTGCTGACGTCATCAGCGGGCATTATAGAAATACAGCACGTCATAGCCGGGCTGTATTTTCATAATGCCCGCTGATGACGTCAGCAGTTGCCGAACAGCAGCTACACGGTTCACTGGGCATGGAAAGGCACTGGATAATGCACGCTGTTGCCGCATGACGGACACGCCCACCGAGCTGTAAATACCTATATCGCCCATGCCTAACTACGCCCCTGCAGAGTGGGCCTTGAGGGTGGAAGTTCTCCTTTTTTCCCAGGGTGGGAGATGCCAGAGCTCAGGGTGAGAGTCCTTCCACTCTCATCACTCTGATAGAGGCGTAGAAAAATCACTTGACAGACCGACCACGCTATTCCATCTACAGTAATAACCGCATCTTATGCAATGCATGCGGTGCGGCAAAAAAATTGACCAGCATTTGGCGAAGTTACGGGTAAGTGTATATTGGTATATTTTTGACTTACAGTAGTAGTCAAGGCCTGTTTTTGCGGCTCCCTGTACGTGTGTGTGTGTGTGTGTGGGTGCCTGTGTGTGTTTAGGCTCTGCCGTACGTTGCCTTGCTTATCGTTATGCTCTTCTTCATCTACGCAGTTATTGGTATGCAGGTCGGTAGAGTCAACGGTCGTTGCCATTTTATTCTTCTCTTGTATGCTCTTATTGTTCCTAGATACGATACAAGACGATATATTTACGTGTACTCAAAAGCTGACGGAGAGCCAGCTTGATCTAGCGCACGGTACCAAAAACGAAAAATAAAGAAAAACCTTAAAGCTAAAAAATAAAATCGAGTTGCTCAGAAGAAACGACCCGGGTTATAGTCCATGGAAGCAGTCTGGAGGAAAGAAGTGAAACTACGGGGGGGGGGGTTGTAAAACGGGTTGTAAAACAGGTAAGTTTTAAGCCAGCAATGAAATAGTGATGGAGTTATGGATGAGCAGAGTGGTGAATCAAAAGAGGAAGAAGTGACAGTGATAGGAATAGGTGAGTCGGAAATAGAGAAACTGGTATAATATACAGCCAGGCGATGGCAGGGAGACGAGCTTTTTGTTTCAGCCACGCTCTTTTCTTATTCAGCGTTTCAATGCCATTCTCTTACACGACAGTTTTGTTAAAGAGGAGGAGGAGTATTGACAACTCCAGCTTGTTTTTTATGTGTTCATGGCACAATTTTGTCTTCTCTTGGAATTGAGTAGCGGGGTCAAATAATAATAACAACAACAACAATAACAACAACAAGATGGCAGACTTCGGTCAAGGTGCCGCCACCTAACGAACTGGTCGAAACATACGCGTAGTCTTTGATTCTGACCCATTTGCTCCGTTATGCGAAAACGTGATGTCATTCATAAAACCGGAAGTCCATAGCTTATCGCATTGCCGCCAGAGAAGGACCGAGGGACGGCCGCAGGTGAACATGTACAGAAAATTTGGGTGAAATTTTGACATGTGGTTTTTGAGATATGTGAGCGGACAGACAGACAAACAGACACGCAGACCCACTGATCGCACTACTTTGCCTACCTACCACGGGCGAAGTAATAATAATGATCATCATCATCATCATTATTATATCTCCGTTTTGCTGCTTTGTTTTAATTCAGTTCTGTTGCATGACAGTCGTACAGATGACTGCCTCGAGCATTAGCCTCTCCAGTGTTTTTTTCTATACCCTCGTTTTCACGAACGTTTAAAAATAAAATATAAATAAAAAACAATAATAACGATGATAATGATGATGACTGTAATGATTTCTTGCTTGTGTGTTCTCATCAACACGTTAGCGACTGCTGCTGTTCGTAGTCAGTGAAGCCGAATGAGTGACTTTGTGATCATTGTTGTTGCTGTCGCCGGCTGTGATTCAAGGCCTTCGGTAAAATCGCGCTCGACGACTCAACGCTCATTCACCGAAACAACAACTTTCAGACTTTTCCCGCTGCCGTCATGGTCCTTTTCCGGTCGGCTTCGTTTTTTTTCTCGTCCGTCTGCTTCTTGTTTCTGCTTTTTAATTTTTGTGCCATAAGATGTTATGCAAATGACAGTGGCTGCATGGCTAGCTTTTGGTTTAAAAGTACGATCTAAAGTATCAGTATTTTGCTTTGTAGTGTCAACAATTTTGAGATAATGTTACACTTGTTACCAGCGCCGATGGTAGTCACGTGGTTAAGGTTTTCAGTGGCGTTTGTGTGTGTATTTGTTTGTTTGTTTGTTTTTCCATGCGATATCTCAAAATTGATGCAGCTAAGATCACCGAATTTGACATATAAATGTTCCATGATGAGTCCTGGAAAACCATTTATTTTGGGGTTAAAAGGTCAAAGGTCAAGGTCACGAGGCACAATAAACATCGCAGGCGCGGGTCATGGTGCTCTTGTAAGTACTGGCTTCTAGTTTTATGTAGTAATGAATACGATAGAAACATGGTAATTATAGATTATTAATAAAAAGTTGCATATGGTCTACAAGATGGCACGGTTGTTCATAATTCTGAGTGACCTTTCAGGGTCATCTCGGATTTTGTAGATTATTGTTTATCAGGTACTAGAAATTTATATAGCATTTGTGATCTTGAGTGTGTTCAAGGTCATTCAAGGTCAAGATAGATAACAGGTAGCAGTTCTAACTTAAAATACATAAAGACTGTGTGCGTTTGTAACAGCTGGCTCTTATGTGTAAGAACTTCTAAATAATACTGGGCGTCGCGCGGTTTCTCTGCGTATTTGTTGTACGCAGATCGGCAACGGGCGAGTCATGGCAGGAGATAATGATGTCATGTTCGGATCGTCCATCAGTCTGGTGCGACGAGGCTTCAGATGCTGCGGGTCAACACTGCGGTTCAACCGTCGCTTATCCGTTCTTCATCTCTTTCTACATACTCTGCTCCTTTCTCGTCAGTTACATTCTAGTCGCTTACGTTAGCGTCAGTTCGTCATAGCGCAAAGCAGATTTGCATTTTTCAAATCCACGAATTTTTTTTACATCTGTACTTTATGTAGCAACTGCTGTGATGATGATGATGATGATGATGATGATGATTTGTTACCCGTCATAATGTACTCTGGACTGTTCATCATCAGCCACTGTGAATGCTGTACGTTGAAGCTACAACACTGTTGGTTGGGTGACGGGAAGGAAGGCCTGTACAAAGATTTCTGCCAATTACCGTCAAAGAACAGCTGGAGGTAGAAAACCGAGGGGAAGCGGTAAACCAGATTTACCTTGACTGGAGAATGGCCCTTAGGACGAACGTAGAGGGTAATCAGTATAAAACGTCTGTTTCCATTGTGCATAGAGATGTTTGAGGTACTCACTTGGTTGCAGATAATCAACTTGTTCGTGGCGGTTATTATGGACAACTTCGACTACTTGACTCGCGACTGGTCGATACTTGGTCCGCACCATCTCGACGAGTTCGTTCGACTCTGGTCAGAGTACGATCCAGAAGCCAAGTATGTATGTTGTAGTGATGCGCCAAATGATCAATTATCCACACATGCCGATAGGCAGGGTGTGGATATATCGTTTACTGTTTTTGTGTGTTTTTTGTTTGTTTGTACAGTTACGAATTTCTTCGCCGAGGATAAAGCTGGCGGGTTCAAATTTTGCATGGCGATTCATTGGCGTCCAAGGCAGGGAATCTCCCATTTTTGTGAACGTTGCTCCCCAGAAGCCCAAAATCGGACGAATTGACCAGCGCGCGGCCACGCCCACCGGGATGTAAACATTACCGTAGAAATGCGCCGACGTAAACGTCACGCTAGAGATGCACCATTTGTGAAATCGCGCAGCGTGTGGACGTAGCATCGGCATGTGTGGATATATGTCAGTCCCCGAAGACAGACGTACTTGTTTGATAACCGGTTACTAGGTTGACCATGTTACGGAATACTAGAAAACAAAACGCAACTGTAAGAACTACTTTTGCCTTGATTTGCTAGAGTGACGTAGTATTGAGTACAAAATATACTGACGACATTATAGCAGCATTAATGATGTAGTTTGCTTTTGTCGTTTGACTTATTGTCGTCTTTTGTATAGGCCTTGTAGTTTATAACCACTTCTGCCGCAGTTGAAAGTATAACGAAAGTGGTCGGTGCGACATCGAGTTATGGCTTTTCTAATTACCTACTTACCTACCTACCTATAGTTTAATTTGTCTCTGAGTCTGAGTTAGTTTATTATTTTCAATAATAATAATAATAACACTAACATCCGCCACGCAGGGCGGGACACAACAGCGCCACGCAGGGCAGCACTATATACAATATGTGATCAATGCGTTTGCCAGGGACAATATTATCATTATAACTCGTCTTATCTTAAGACACCTTCCCATAGTGCCTCCGTGGCAGTCTAGGTTTTCTGCGCAAGCATATATGTTTTATACATACTTACATACATACACACAATGGATGCTGAAGCTTGCAACTGCGTTGTTGCTTGTGTTCGCTAGGGGTCGCATCAAGCACCTTGACGTCGTTACTCTACTGCGTCGAATATCTCCTCCGCTCGGCTTTGGAAAACTGTGTCCGCACCGCGTCGCATGCAAGGTACGCTACCCGTCAACTCCAGCTGTTGTTGTGCTAATGTCTATTCTTCCACCATCACAACATCGAAGATTCACTGGACACAGGCCCCGCGTGGGTCCCGCGGCTGTAAGTAAGTGGGTAAGGGTCTAAGTAAGTAAGTAAGTGACAAATTTATGAAGCGCCGAAACCAGAATAGGCCCTCTCCGTTTCCAGGTCGGAGGTCGTAAGAGGCGACCAAACCTGGCTGTTGGCTTCAGTTTATGGGGTTCATTTTATGTTGTAGTGAATTTTTACATATGCGTGTTTGCTTTGTTGTGTTATTTTTAGTTTTTTTGTACTTAGCCAAGAAATGGGCTCGGAAGAACGTCTCCGAAATGACCTATTTTGAGTTGGGTGGAACGCAGAACTCAACTCAGTCACTGGACACAGTTTAACTGTAGTGAATGAGGTGGAACTATAGCCATGTTGTAGTGCCCACAATTGCTGAAAGTATTGCCAGTTCTTTTTTTCATTTCTGCCGTGTTGAGTTTGCTTATTCAACGCGATGCCAGACAACGGACGCGCGGTGACGTGCGGCGTATGGCTGGCCGATTTAACATTTATTCACAATTAGTGATATCCGCATTTCGAATTGTTGATATCAACAGTTCGAATTGCTGATATCGCTAATTCGAATTAGTGATATCACTAATTGTGAATAAATGTTAAATCGGCCTGCCATAGCGGCGCAAACACAACATGACATGAAAGAAAACAACGTGCGAGTCAATAGTGCTGCTGCTGCTGGTGCACTCGTAGCCTTGTTTAACTTTATTATACACGCCAATGATTGGCGTGTATTAAATGCAAAAATAACTTCTATTTGAGCTAGTTATTGCTATGTCGTCATTTTCCATGTCGTATGCAAATTGGACCACTGCACGATGGGCGATATCCTGTTAGCTCTTTGGTCGTGCGGAATGTTGCGGCATATTGTGACATGTTGTGGCGGAAGCGACACGGGTCACACGGTGCGTCACGTCGCTGCCGTGGATCTGGTATGAACGCAGCTTTAGATAGCTAGTTGACGGTATTGTGTAGCGGCTGGTGACAATGAACATGCCTCTGAACAGCGACGGTACAGTCATGTTCAACGCCACGCTGTTTGCTCTCGTCAGGACTTCACTGCATATCAAAACCGACGGTACGTTAAGCCCCGTTCACATCAGCAACAATGTCGAAGCAACGTTCGACTTTGTCGAAGCAACATTCGACTTCGTCGAAAGAATCGTTTGACTTGTAGCATTCGACAATGTTGCTTCGACATTGTTGCTGGTGTGGATGGGGCTTTAGACTGCATGTGTCATGTTGGACACGTGAGCGTAGTAGGCTAATCAATCAACTTATTAAAGGACACTACTTACAAAATTTTATTGCAGTACATTGCATAATATGCCGTATCGCATGCATTGCACGGATGCGGCCTATTGGACAGACGTCGCTTGTAGCGTGGTCTGTGTGTGTGTCTGTTTGTCTGTTGGTACATGGGTGAGCCTTGCAAAAAACGGCTAAACCGATCGAGATGGCATTTAGGGGGCTGACTCACGTGGGCCTAAGGAACCATGTATTAGGTGGGGGTCAAGGTTGGACGAATCCAATCGCCGCCGCGAGGGGTGATAAAACGGCGATGCGGCCTCTTGCCAAAGTACTTATTTGTTATTACACATTAACAACAAAGAGCCAAACATAACACCGGCATGCCATGCTTCATGCTTTTGTACTTAACTTTGTTTCATTTTATTCCAATTACCTAAGCTAACTTGTTTTGAAATTACTTTCAAGCAGTCATTAAATATTCATGGGTTAAGATAGAGCCGTCACCTCTGTCTGTCTATCCGTCTGTTATGATTTTATTATGATGGAACGACAACCTGTTATCGCACTGACGTCAGACTTAGTACATCGTCGACAGTGCCACGTTTCCTATTGTTTTTCGTTCAAAATGTCAGCGGTCAAGGTCACATAATTACCGAATGCAAAAATAGTGTGTGGGCGAATAAATACGCCAGATTGCACTTGCTTCAAAACTCGAACGCTATTGTCGCTCAACAATATAATAACAATACTTGCTCAACGTTTTAAGAACTTTCAACGTACGACGTTTGGGTTTCAAGGACTAGGACTGGGATCGGAACGTATTGGCTAAACGGTTTTTGCTTTTAATTCTTTGTCATTATTATTCAAGCCGATGGCAGTTGCGTAGGGTTTTTACGTAGGGTTTATATCGCCGTTTTTCTGTCTTTTTACCGCACGACAACTCAAAAACCGATGCAGCTAGCATCACCAAACTGGACAAACAAAAATGTTCCACGATGAGTCCTGGTAACCCGTTTATTTTTGGGGTCAAAAGGTCACAGGCCAAAGTCACGAGTCACAAAACTGATGCCGGCATGGGTCTTTGCAATCTTGTTGAGTGCCGGCTTTTTCTAGTTTCCGTTTAGTTGTTATTGTTCCGTGCAGAAGATTAAGCTGGCTAATGTCCAACAGCGTTTTGGCGTAGCCTATGGTAGCATGT
>Ga0209363_1001992_pt1 | contig 10394 bp, 2 predicted proteins | sample WorMetexBAHAMAS3_FD_187385 | JGI IMG/M metagenome (GOLD analysis project Ga0209363, IMG submission 187385) | Marine gutless worms symbiont microbial communities from Max Planck institute for Marine Microbiology, Germany - Inanidrilus exumae... | ecosystem: Host-associated > Annelida > Digestive... | reverse complement strand
GAGGTTAATATATTGCTGGCCTTCCTTCACTGGGTAGGGATAGCTCTCCACCCCTGACCTTTCGTCTCTGATATAGCCATATTTGTGCTGAAAAGGGACATTAAACACCAACTAACTCCACAGTTTGGAAAAACTCCCATATGCACATGTCATGAACAGTCTCATAACTACTTTGCCGTTATTCCGTAACTCCATTCAGCTCAATGATCAGATCAAAGTAATGACAAGCAGACCTGGTGTTCTTTCAACTTGTCCGCGGCCTCTTCTTTATTGGCAGACAACAACTTCAGCGGCAAAATAATCTGTTCTTTATCGTCGAGCCACGACGACAAACTCTTGAACTGGTCAGCATACTGGCTGACTGCTCGTTCTGTTAGCTCCAGCTCCGAGTGACGATCCGATAACTTCTGACCAATCACCTCATAGCGGTGGTTGGCATCAAACAGATGACGCTCCGTCTCTGAAAAATCTGCATCAGACCATCAATGCCATAACGACTTAGGGCGTAATCGATCGGCGAAACCCAACCAAAACCAGTTTCAGACTTTTAGGTTTCATGCATTCAATTTGTAGAATCTGAAAACAGTTTCACGAAACTGCTGAAATCTTCTTGGGAGACTAGTAATTATTGCTCTATGGTCGATGGACAAAAGTTTCCTGTCTCATTATGCCTTTGATACCCGACAATGTCAGTGAAAGCATTCTTTTTTGGGCGGCCCGTCAGCTTTAAACATCCGGACCAATCTCGTAATAAGTTATCTCATTAATGGCTTCAGCAATCTAGATAAAACTTCAAGGAAATATTCATTAGCCTGTACTGATGACCTGACTAGATTCCGGAGGTCAAAAGTCAATGGTCGGTCAAAGTAACACCAGGCTGTCGAGGTGGCGAACGCGTCCACGTTGACGCTGGGGCATCAAAGTCCATCTTGTAGATTTAGTAATATAGTATGAACGTTAAATAACAACCACCATCATAAATGTTCACCTGCAGGGCTGAAGGCTGCTGATGCGGTCGACTCGGTTGATGGCAGCCTGTGATACGTGAATCCGGGCGAAGTGCGACCGGCATGAACTGATGGTATACCAACAGGAGACATCAACTTCTGTGAGATTCCTCGTCGTCTGAATTCTAACATAATACAGCAGAACATTACAGTACTCCAACTCTCACTAAACACCACAGCACAGCTATTAAGCTGACAGTCCGGTTTCCTCAACCGCAAATACTTCAAGACTTTCTTACTTACTTCGTGTTACTGGAATACTGGTGATCTCAAGTCCTTTCAGTGACGCGTCGTATGCACTACCGACTTCGTTCAACTCGTCAATCTTGGCCGCGAACTCGTGGTACTCGTTCAACAGCATCTGCAGCGCAAATAAACATTCCGTTCTCGCACGAACTTGTCAGCAGAGACAACAGCACATCAAAACACATCAGTCTTCAAACTTTGGCAAGTTAGTGAACTGAAGTTTAACGTCCCTTTACAGCACAAATATGGCTATATCAAAGACGAAAGGTCAGGGGTGGAGAGCTTAAGTTTCACCAAAGTAGACGACATCAGGCGTTGATGATATAAATACTGCCAGAAGTTGCTACAGACATAGTAAAGCAACTAGAATAAGCCTGTACTCATTAGAGTGCAAAAACCCACACTGGGGAAAACCCAGTCTGGCTTACGTACGCAGTCAGCAAACGGGCGTGGGGAATTGACACAGACGGTGTGACCTTGACCTTTGACCTTTTGACCCCAAATAAATGGGTTTCCAGGACTCATTGTGGGACATGTCTACGTGAAATTTGGTGATCTTAGCTGCGTCGGTTTTTGAGATAATGTCTGGAAAAACAGACAAACACAAATATACTGCTGCAAACCCTAACCATGCGACTGCCGTCGACGTGGGTAATAATAATCAGAGTCGAAAACATAGAGAAACAACAAACCTTCAGCTGGTCCATCTGAGCATGGAGCAATTGGTCATCGACAGCAACAGGCTCGAACGATTCTGTCTCTTCCTCCTTCTCTTTGAGCCACGCGACCACCACTTGTCTCAGGTCCTCAAAACGTCCGGACGTCTGACCGCGCAGCTCACCCTCCTGTCGACGGGCACTCAGCGCCTTGTGGGCGTCTTCCATTGCTCGTTCCATCTCATTCACTGCGTCTCGGACTTGGTTTGAGTCGCCGACGACAGGGCTGTTGCTGATCTCGGACGCCAGTCTCTGGACGCTGTCCACGTCGGACTCGTGTGACTGGATGTCGTCGGCGATCGCTCTGAGTCGCGGTTCCGTCAGCACATCTCTCGAGTCGAGAACATCGAACACCGGCAGCAGCCAGCTGTCGAACTCTCTGATGGCCTGCTGGAACTCAGTCAGCTGACCGGACAGACCGTGTAGCAGAGATTCACGTTCACGACAAGCGGTTGCTACTCGCTCATAGCGCGAGTTGAGATCATGCAGCTTTGCATCCACATCAGGCGAGTCAGACTCGGCAGCTGCACTCCTGTTCACCTCGTCAACGCTACCCGCTCGGCTCTCCACGTCTGCGCGCAGCGACGCCGCCTCCGTGATCCTGGCGGCGATGCTCTCCTGGTCGAGGCGCACAGGTCGCACCAGGCTGCTCAACGACACTTCGGCGTCGCGCACCCAGCCAAGAAGACCATCAGCACCTTCGTGGACTCCCTGTGACCTGACCAGCGCAACCTGCAGCTTGTTGCAGCGGTCCGCAGCCGAATCGGAGATACGTGCAAACTTGGCGCTGACGGTGTTGACAAGAACCTGCAGCGACTCATCGTCCGCACCAACAGACTTGAGAGTTTCGGCAGCGGCGCGCAACTTGTCCATCATCTTCTTCTGGACAGACAATTCAGCCGTGACGACTTTGGTCTGTGTAAGTTCCTTCTGCAAAGCGGCCGCGTCAAGTCCGGTGACTGGAGTATCGTCGACGTTCACTTCGTCCATCCAAGTGGTCAACACGTCGGCGACGCTCTGCAGTTCCTGGCGTGCATCATGAGCTCGCCGAAGTCGACTCTGAACCTCATCACTCGACGCCTTCAGCTGCTGGTAGCGCTCAGACAAGCCGGCAACTCTGCTCTTCATCTCAGTAAACTCGTCACCGCCAGCACTTGTCGGCTTGTGTTCTCTGCTGAACTGCTGTTAACACATGTCAGAGCCAATTGTGACCTGAGTAAGTAAGTAAACTTATTCGTATACAGTAGCCGTGAGGCTAGACTAATTACATACAATTACAACAGAGTAAAATGCAATCACATACACACTAATAAAACAATTGGTTGATAATACACGATCCACACAATACAGAAATAAAATAACCAACACATAACAAACGTCATACAATACAGGGTGGGTCAAAAAACGAGACAGATTTAAATATTCGTTGCCTAGTTTGCATAAATCTTCACTACACCTGAAATTATTCTGAATTTGACAACAACACATAAATTTTACCCAATTTTTCACCCAAACGCACAACGAAACGAAAACGATCATCAGCACACACACACAGTTAGTTCAGACTACATTCAAAATGGGCACCGATCGCCTTAATAGCTATCATCAGTCTTATTTTGGCAGCTGATCGATTGCACGGCTCAACGTATCCTAACTTAGCTAAGCCCAACAATCAATAAGCACATGTTTCAGCTAATCAATGTCTCAAATTTTGTGACTGATACACCTGTGAATCGGGCATCAAGTTGTTTACAGGCAGGACGCCTTTCCTTAAGCCCAACCGACAATGATGATTAACTGAACAGAGCATAAGTATAATTCTGCATATTTATTACATACAGAAGTATTTGGCGTGAATAAGCATTGTAAAATGCACGAAATGATACAGTTTTCTTGTTCATAAGTATTACTCACTGTCAGACAGTTTAATTATCCAATAAAACTTGTTTTTTAAAAAGAGAGAAAAAGTGAAACAGCTGCTTCACGACTGTCTACCTTGGCCATCTCGGTGAATCTGTTGGCGCACATAGTAACGTAGCGAAGATCGGCCTGACGTGCTACCACTTCCTCAACGAATGTCTACAACACACAAGTCCACACAGACTGTGACGGCCAACCGAGACAGACGGAATAAAACTAAACCTGCCTGAGACTTTGCTGCAACATCCCTCACAGAAATTCTATCACACACAGCATAAAACCTAGTACCTTCTCTACTGAGATCTGTCTATCAGATCTCAGTAGACTGAGATCTGATAGATCTTAACACCACAAAACCACAAAAACTCATACATTATTTCAAATTTTATCTCAGATGACAATGTGTATGGCATCAACATTTCACAAAACTAATCTAAGCATATGGTCAAAACTGGACAGTAGACATTAACGTTACAGTGCACTATCTCGTTCTCCAGGCAACTCCCTTGTTTTCTCATGATGTGACCATACTATGCTAGCTTCCTTGCTTTGACAGTGTCTAACAGTTCGCTCTTTACTCCAGCTTTGTTAAGAACTCACTCATTTGTTTTCTTTGCTGACCACGAAACCCGCAGAATCTCTCTCAGCCCTTTCATCTCAAAAGCGTCAAGACGTGTTTCTTCATTCTTTCTAAGTGTCCAGCTTTCACAGCCGTACATTGCTACGAGTTACACTAGCGCTTTCATTAGTCGTATCTTCGTTGAAGTCGTTATGCTAGGAGCTAGTGAATATTCCCTGTCAGTTTTATCAAAATTGTTCAACGTGTTCATGAGATATCATGGCAACAATATCTGACCGGATAAATGGACAAACAAACGAGACAATGGGACAGCTCGAAAACACGATGCTTTCACGGACACTGCTGGGTGATGAAGGCATAACAAACTCCCAAACATCAGTTCAATCATCACCAAAGTAAACATAAGCAGTCGAATCGACATCTGCACCCACGCCAACATAGGCTGTTGCAACACGCGTCACTAGCAACCGTGCGACCATGACGGTTTTCGTAACCGTGTGACCTTGACCTTTGACCTTTTGATCTCTGGGTCAATGCATGCCGAGTGACTGCTATAGAGTATACGTGTACCAAGTTTGGTGTCGATAGCTCAAACGGTTTTCCTGTTAGAGCACGGACAAACAGATGCAACTGAATGCCCTACCCACGCCGGCGGCTATGCCGGCTTGGGTAGGGTATTGTATGGTATTGTAGGGTTTAACGTCCCATTCGACACATTACAGATCATTTCAGAGACGATTTTACAGGTCAGATGACCCAACCAACAGTGTAATAGCACTGAAGGATGATAGTCTTCCAGGTCAAGGGCCAATCCCACAGGCTCCGCACACTACAAAGTAAAGCCGGCGTGGGTAACCAAGTATGTAATGTAAGTCGATGAACACAGAATAAGAGACCTTGTGTACAGCCTCGCGCTGCTCCAATGACTCTGGTTTGCTGATCTGACCACGACTTGACTCGAGCTTCTGTTCCGCTACTGTCAGCCATGCTTCAAAACTGCTGCATTCTAAGTTGAACTTGGACATCTCCTCCAGACACGCGTTCAACAGCTTGAGCAATGCGTCACACTCTTTACCGACCTACGGTTGACATATCATGACACCCGTCACGAACACAATCCATCACATCTATAATTCACTCAGAAACAGTTGCACTAAGTTAATGATCTTTAACCATTGAATGTTACCTCAGCTCTTAACCTAAGGTTAACGATATTGTCATTGCAAGCAGTTACTTAGTACGTGATGCCGGGTTAAATCAGTTAACTTTCAACTTGTCATTCACCTCCGGTAAAAAAGATAACAAGAAGCTCAGCTATTGCAATGTGCAACGTCAACTGAATTGTACAAAAGTCTAACTTGAAAAGGTTTGCAATAGTTGAACGACCTTCACTCAAGGTCAGTGAAATTGCTGCTATTTAACAAGCCATATATCACTTCCCATTCGTGGCCTTTAATAATAGCATCCCTATCTTGTACCTTTTCCAAAATATTACCACTTTTACAGTGTACGTGACTGCCTGTCACCTTTAAAAGTCTTTCAGTTTAAAACTATAGCATATATTTAATATTAAAAATTTACACATGAATTAGACAGGCATGTGGCTTATAATTCCAACTGTCTTTTCGAAACTGTTCACCGTAAATGTGGTAATATCTCGGACACGGTGCACCGTGCAAGGCAACGTGGTTGTTACTACAGACCACTAATAGGAAGTGACATGTGGCCTATTGAATGGCGGCAATACCGATGACCTTGAGGCACCTTCAAGGTCACGTTGCAAGCCTTGTACAGCTATGCAGCATCTGACAAGATTTCAACTGACATAGAGCGTAGCACAGTCCCTAGGCTCTGCAACAGCTGAGCTTCTTGCTAACCACTGTTGTCTGCCGACAGCTTAGCAGCTAAACGTTTCATTGGTGCATGTAATACGCTTTGTTTCTGAGTGATAAATAACCAAATGTGAGTTAACTCACGACTAAGCACGCATAATCTAATTTAAAATATGCTGACAATACAACTACGACTTTCGTCGTTGTTTCACTGACAAAGATTCTATAGTAATAACAGATTAGGTCCCACCCCCGAAGATCTTCATAAGCAACCTCTGGAGGCCGCTGCACTGATGACGGTACCAATAACAAAATTCTTATACCGTCCTGCAGTACAATCGACATATGCCCGTTAATACTATTCAAATGCAGCTGTTTAATCAATACATCTTACTTCTAAATAAATGTTATTTAACTCTTAAATGAATACAAAACACGACATGGGTGAACACATGGGTGAGCACATCGGCAACAGACGACGTCCACTCGCCTCTGATTCATTCTACTGAATGATTATGGCGCTTAATAAAATTCTATTACTTACTTACTTATTACTTACTTGAGTGGACAAACACACGTACAGAGACAATGCAGATCAATACTAACGGTGTTGAGCCTGTGTCGGACTTCATCCATCAGTGTCTCCATGTTGCCTGTCTGCTCAGCAGTTAGCCGTGATGATGACTGCTTCAGCAGCTGCTCCACGCGGAACGTCAACGTCACCACGGCTTGCCGACGTGACGTCACTTCCTCCTGCATCTCCTGTTTAACATCATAACATCATAGTCACTCAGTAACTCCAGTGTCAGGTCCTTGCACAACACGTTAAATACTCTGTCTTATGAATAGGTAGTTTATTAAGATCTTGTAGCCATAAGGTTAGATTGGTTACAATAGTATACAGTGTAAGATTACAATATAAAATACAATACAAAATACCATATATATTACTACTAATACTACTAATAGACTATAAAATACAGTTCGTAAGTAAAAATTACATAAAAACACAATATGTACAACTACAACATACACATAAAATAAGATAAAATTGCGCTGTTACAAAATGACAGGTTGTCAGTGGTAACACTTTAGGGAGTAATTTATAAAGGAGCAGTACCGTTTAGTTCGGACCTGAGGGATACAATAAACTGTAAATATACACTGTACTATTTTAAGCTTCATGTTCATAGAAGCTGTCATTTTTCTTACATCTCATCTTGGTAGTTGGTACTCAATCAGTACTAACTACAAGGCATCTCAGCCATGTCTGTCACTAAGGACCAGCCAAACTTTCCCATCTTGAACATCGAATATCACCAAGTTCAAGTTTTCACCATCACGTTTTTTGCTCCTGTCCAAAATGGGTCAACAAATGGAAATGATTCCGGTACACTAACAATAACGAATTAATGACTACCTAATGATAATCTATACTAATTTGCCCGATGCTGTAAAAGTGGGCGGAGATAGCAACATAGGTGGAACTTCTCTGGTAAATCTACACGGTCACGTGATTTGTTTTGCAGTGGGCGGTAGGCACGCAGCGGCGGCGGCGGCGGCGTACGCTGTTCGTGCAGCATAATGTGCCCAGTTAGCTAGCGCCGGTCCATGTGTGTATGTATGTGTGTGTGTCTAAACAGAAAACTCAACGTGGTGGAATAAATGGAAAGCGTGTCAGTAAACTAGTAAGTAAACGAAAACCGAATCTAGCCGTTAAAAAGACCTGCACGGAGTTGACTTGTCGCTGTAGACCACCCACGTCGTCGGCTAACGGCGTCCGCCTGACAACAGCGAGTGATTTCTCAACACCGTCGACCCAGTCACGATGAGCTCGTAGCTCAGCCAACAGAGAGTTGTAGTGGTCAAGCACCTGCACCATCAACAACCAGCGACCGCCGTCAGCACCATCAACTCTCCCCCTCCACTCAACTAATTGCTTACCAATACACTAACCTCCACCCCTAACTACAGGAAAAAATCCACTACAAGCAAATAATGCTAACATTTCTTACACTCTTCAGCTCAATCAAAACCAGTATGTCCGTCCTTTTAATACTCGGACGGAAATGTACGCTGGCCGCGTCACATGCTGCCCCCTGGTGAGTCAGGTCGAGTATGCGCAAAGCGCTCTATTAAGGTTAGAAAAAAAACGGGACATACAGACAGACGGACGGACGCCAGACCGTTATAGTACGCTTAACACTACACGCGGCCAGCATAATAAATGTCACATGTTGTCTAAACACGGCAAAAGACGCTGTTAGTAAAGCGTGTGAAGCTCAGCAGAAGTCTGTTAGTAATGTTAGTAGATGAGAGAAAGAGTTAGTTGGACGCTCAGCATCACGTCACTGTAACACACACACACACACACACGCACGCACACTGCACAATTACCAAAACATTATCAACAGGAAATATCCCTCAACAACTGTCAACTATTGCAGCCAGACAGCAATAGCGACATAAATAAAATTAACAAATTGAAATTAAAAATTTAAAAAACAACAGAAAACTGAACCAAACAATAAATTTTAACTGAATAACAAAAATCAAATCTGCTATTATGACACTACGATATAACAGAAGGCGACTAAAAATGTAGCTAAATGCAAATTGATTAAGTTAAGGTTTTACGTATCACTCAACACGAAATAGGTCATTTCAGAGACGTTCTTCCCAGCCAATCTCTTGGCCTAGTACTGAAAAACGAAAACAAACACAACAAATGCAAACATGCACCCGCAACACAATATACTACAACATAAAATATACCTAAAAACAAAGCCATTTGGTCGCCTCCTACGACCTCTGGCCTGTAAAGTTATAAACGGAACAGGTCTATTCTGGAAGAAGCAGATATATAAGTCAGGAAGTAAACAAGTAAGGAAGTAAATAAGTAAGAAAGAAAGCATAAAGAAAGAAGAAAGTAAATATGGAAAAAAAGAAGAAAGGAAGTTAAGTAAATACACAAACAAACAATTTATATAGCGCCGAAATTAACACATGAATCACGGCGCATTACTGCCTCACAGCCCGTACGGGGGCAAATAAGAGAATAAAACTAATTAACAAGCAGTAATTTGAAAAAAAAACTGATATGATGCACGTAACTACGTCGTGGTTCACCAAGAACATGCCGATATACTTCTGGTGAAAACCATAGACGAATCAGAACAATTTTACATAGTTTTAACTAAAAAAAGCATTCTCACACATTTGTAGAAAGCACACCACCTCACCGTAATGCATACAGATATTAACAAAGAGGAAAACACTCGCAATTAATCAATGCAGAAATTTTCATCCGAAAGAGCAGTCTCATATGAACCTTTCGTCAACTGCTGTTCCTGATCATAAGCTCAGAAAACGCTGTTATAAGGCAGAGGGCATACGCACTGACGAAAACACGTTCTCAAAACTTATTCACACTGCACAAGTTAAGTTATTGTCGAAAGTAAAATGTCACGTATTTTTACGGTACACGATAAAATTTATATAGGTAAAATAAAAATAAATAGTTACATAAACAGATGAAAGCAAGAGCCAAGAACCGCAGGAAATACTGAAATAGCAAACAACGCTCACAAGTCCATGAAGCCTGAAAGAAATTGCTGCACTCGAAAGAAATGATACAATATTTTTGAAGAACTGTACATACAACTAGATACATGGCAAAGCCCAGCTTGAGCCCGCAGAGCATTCTGTTGTTCTAGACTGTAAGCTCGTGCCACTACATAACACGTGCCAAAGTTTGTCTGCTGTCTGTTATATAACGTCCATGCGGTAAGGCTGGCAGTGTATCCCAATGCAAAAATTTAGGGGGTGGGTAAAAACTCCCTAAACGTTCTCAGCCGTTTCTGGACCAAAGTTAACTAAATTTGGAAAGCCTGTAGGGGAGTCCCTGTAGATTGACAAGTTTCTTTCCGATTGTCGATATCATGTTCTGTTGCAAAGATGTGGTCCGTCAACGTTCAAAGTTGGTCCCAACAAAGCAGTTTTTTGCCCCACCCCAGCCCGTGGTGGTAAATGCCTGGGGGAGTTTGGACCAACTTTTTCAAATAGCAGTCATAAGTGAATATGTGTCCAACTT
>Ga0209363_1001991_pt1 | contig 10394 bp, 4 predicted proteins | sample WorMetexBAHAMAS3_FD_187385 | JGI IMG/M metagenome (GOLD analysis project Ga0209363, IMG submission 187385) | Marine gutless worms symbiont microbial communities from Max Planck institute for Marine Microbiology, Germany - Inanidrilus exumae... | ecosystem: Host-associated > Annelida > Digestive... | reverse complement strand
TATAAATATAAATAAATAAATAATTAATTTTATTATTTTATTACATAGATAAGTATAGAAACATGGCTTGAAACATCTATTGACGATAGCACAATTGTGATCTGTAATTACTCCAATTACTCTATTCTAACAATTTGAACACTACTGTAGTCTATGTGAAGTTGTGAACTGTGCGTAATACTTCTGCTGCTGGTAACTCAGGACATGAGCCAACACAAATTTGTACGATGCCTTACAAATACGTTTTCATGTATGACAATATATATCACAAAGATTTCTTGCTATTTCGTCTGTTGGAAATCGAAAATCAGTACTACCAATTGCACTACTGATAATGGCGTTGCTATGGATGCTGTCAGCATCGCCCCCAAAACACTAAGTGGCGTCATGTCCACTGAATTAATATTGCACCGGAGAGTTGCCTAGCTTGTCTTAGAATATTCAATAGCTTTGCTCGCACTAAAACCTCGCACGACACCTCGCAAATTACCACCTCGCAAACTCGCACCTCGCACTTTACCCATACCCGAATTACGCCTGTTCATCTGTCTTCGTACATAAGCTTTTGATTGGTACTAAAATCGGTGACCTTGAATGACCTTGAACGGCGAAATGGCTCTTATTTTGCGTTATTTCACATAATTTGGTAGCATCCGGGGCACATTGCGTAAAAGTGGTTGAAGATATACCTAAACTTTTGACGACAAAAAGGTAGCCCAAAGCATCTAGTTTTAGCGTAGGTATACATGATATAGGCAGTTTAGAATCATAGGGGTGTAACTCGAATTTTTTTATAGTATTCTAGTACTTACTGCTGTTTGTTCAATATGATCAAATCCAGTTGAGCACCAGCTGCATGAAGCTGGTTCTCGAACGTGTTGTTATTCGGCTGTATTGCTGTTGGAATTGTGTCACTCAGTCCCTTCGGACAGCTACACTGGCCTGTAGATTTCAGTTACGCATTTTCACGTTTGGTTTGCTTACTTACTTAAGTTTTTACTTACTGGATCTTTGTAGTGGAAGATGACTGGTGACTGAAACAGACTGATTATGATTAGCACAATCGACTGATGAGTGACGACGCTTTTTCGGTTTACTTCCGATATTTTTATTAAAGTTTAGACCTACTTGTCGAAAAGTTGTTATTGTCGTATTTAATTAGTAAACATGCTGAGTTACTTCATCGATGCAATCGCTCATACGCTATACGCAGGACCATCGTTGGAGACTTGAAATTTATTAATTATCATCCATAACTCATTAAAGTTTTGGGGCATAACCGGGCCAAAGTCGGCACAGTGTACTCTAAAATGGGCGGCCGCGGTGAGCCGTGGAATTCCAAGAATTTGCCGCAGCGAGCTGCAGAATTTCGCAAATGGCACCGCGGAATTTGGCAAAATTTGCTGCGGAAAACTGTGGGCCCTACCTATTAGTGATAATGTTAACTTTTTTCGCTAGCTCTCACGATTGAGGCACTATTATGCGAAATTTCTTGAAATCGGCGTTTTATGAAGGGGTGGGTTATTTTGAGTGCAAATTTTAAGTAGATGGGGACGTCACCCGCAATCCATCTATGGATTGTTTAATAGAGGAATGATGTACCTACAGCTTTGCCGCTGGAAGTTTTTGCACAAAGATACTTCGTAGCAGACTTTTCGACATAAGTTGAGTTGTACTGGCAAATAGAGCAAAATTGCGTTTCGTGCCACCCTTTGGGGGACTTAGGGGTAACGTACACTGTTCATCTATGGCTCGTTGGAAAGCGCGTGGTGGACTTCTTATTAGTGCTATTTTTAAAATTTTTTTTGCCAGCTGTCACTGTTGAGGCGCTATGAGCAGATATTGGTCGAAATTGTGCTGTTTGAAAGGGGGTGGGTCACTGACACAAATTTTAGGGGGGAGGGAGTTCATCCATCAACGACTCTTGGCGTCAGAAAACTGGCGCTAGCATAAGTCTCTCCTGCCGCTGACAGACCACGTGACGCAGTGGACGGTCAATGTGATGAACTGGTGACGGATGACCGTCATCAGTTTATTACACTGACCGTCCACATAAGTTGACAGCACCTGAGACGACAACTTACCTGCAGCCGTTTTAGAGATATGGCTGGTGCTACCCAAAATTTAAATGATTCGCTTGACCTAACCACGCCCCTTCCGGGATGGTTTGCTATCCGTTGGCTAGCACTTGCTACCGTCAACCTGCATACCAAATTACAAGTCTGTATCTACACCCACTAGGAATATATGAAAGGCGATATGAAATGTCGATCGAAAATGGGGTGGTTTAGGGTAGTTAGGGTAACTCAAGGTCAGTGGAAATACCACCTTTCGTTAGAGTACATATGAGTTATTATTAGCGTTCCAGAGTAACTATGTCCTTATATTTCACTGTTTTTAGATATAGCGATATATTGGTCGAATATCGCTGATCTTAACCTGCACCCCTGTATTTGGCGCCCCGTTTGGATTTGGAATGACCCAGTTGGAATTTCGCCAAGATCTGTGGCGTCAGAAAAGTGGAGTCCCTGGGCTATCGCACGGCGTTGTTTGCGTGATCTTACGTTTAACTGATATGGTACAATACTGGCGTTTGTCAGACGGACACACAACCACAGCATATACCGCGTACTTATAGCGTCACGTGGTAAACATTTTGATGGCAGACTGGGAAGCATGTTTGTAACAAATGAAGAGAGGGTATGTCAATTTTCCTTGACACGTGCCACTAATCGGTTACCATAGCAGCGTCACAGTTTGAATATACTATTATAAAGCCCACTAATCGCTCTATATTTGCGGAAAGTTTCGTAAACATCAGTCCAGGTGTCCAAAGTAAGGTGCCAACGCGCGTGCTAATTAACTCAGGGGTTACTGGACCAGAATTCACCAAATGCTTTCTAGACGTAGAGGGATCATCGGCGGTGTTAACGCGTGCATCCATTGCAATCCTCCCACTTGTTGTGGAATGCCAGCGCACAGTGTAAATTGGTGTGCCAATTTTTGTCGATTCGCGCCCAAAATCGGTTACCATAGCAACATCCCCTGAGCAATCGCGAAAAGAAGGTCAGATTGATTATGCCCACCCGTATGTGTACTTATCCTGAAAATTTGGTGAAGATCGGTCCAGTACATTCTGAGATAATTGGTCTCCAAGGAGACCGCAGAAAAGGAAATGAAAGTAACATCGACAGAACGTACAGACTAAGTAAATCAACCTCGCGCGTTTGCATATTGATGGCTGATAATCGCGAGACAGGTGCTGCGTGACGCCATGATGGACTAGTGATGTCCAGGGCTGTTAGCCTGCTGCCGCAGTTTAAATGCATTTTACGTGTTGGAGTGAACGCATTCGGTGGCTGTGCTGTGCTCGGTTGGTGTGCTGGGACTATAGCATTGATGTACTGAAAACGTTTTATAGCTTTTGCCAGCTTCTAGGCAGCACTGCATGTGTTGCATGAGATGCGGCCTATTGCTACGGATGTCGCAGGTATTGGAGTTTGTCATCACGCGGATGTCAGTCAACATACCCCATGGGAAGAGGCAATTTTGGCTGTGGTCCGGTCCACTGAAAAGCATTGTTGTTTTTGCAGTGAACGCAGCAAAAGGGATATTCAAAATTTTGTCGTTTTGACTGTGTCCGCTGACCTGCCCCTGTAGTCCAGTGGTCAAAGCACTCGGGTGCCATGTGCAGTAGAGCGTGACGCGCTCAGCAGCTGAGCTTCAAACCTCAGCCCGGGTGCGTCTGCCTACCGCAGAATTATTTCAAATAGTTCCTACGGACATGATGAACAGGGAGATAATCCCGGGCAGGAAAAAGAGGGTTCGACCGTGTCCTCTATAAACTGTGACCGTTGCTGAACCTTGATTAGCAGAGTGAATTATGTCAGCCGCGCCGGCGTGAGCTGAAGTAAATAGACTTTGCTGGCTACTGGCTGCCGCAACACCGTGCCAGTCAGGGCTAAGCCAGACAGTAGGCGACGCACTTCTAGAGGGGGCGCGCTAGAGATATCCAACAAGCTGTTTACCTGCTACTGTCCCCGCGCTCACGCAAACATGCCCACACAACTACTAATTTCCCTCCTCTCACTGGGCTAGCGCACTGGACTGTTATGCGGTCTCGGGGTCTCGGCGCTGAGGTCCAGTAGTAGGCTGGATCTCTGCCCGCTATAAAGAAGAAAGGTAAGACTGTGTCCGCTATTGGCGGTGACTTATTAAACTGTGGTAGCAATTTAGCAAATACAGGGCATTAAGGCCCGTACAAGCAAAACATAGCCCGCGGGCAGGCATGCCGCGCGGGCTAAATTACACAAAAAATAAAATTAATAGTTGATTTGAATGACAGTTAGCAGCCATTCTAATCGATTGTGTAATCAGTTAATTGCTAACTGATTAATTACCCAGTAATGTAATGGAGTAACAGTAACGTGCGTCTTTGAGTTAGCAACAGTGAAGTTCTAATGCAGCAGCTGTTTAGTTAAAAACATATCTACACAAATCTATGCTTTGTGCCGTTTATCAGTCATTTTTTTAGTACACGTGGCTTAGTAACGAAGAAAAAATTCTATTACGTGTCGTTTATGATTTATTTGATGCTCGTGTCAGATTGCTGTTTCATGCACTGAATTGTATTGGACTTCTCTGGTATTTTGCATTTGAATTGCAAAATAACAGGTACTTGTGAGAATGTGCTAGAATGAGATTGCACTGCTGTGACCGTGAATTAAAAACGCGTATTTCAATTAGTTCGCATACGCTTGGCAGTTAAGTGCAATTAATGCAGCTTGTAATGAACTCATCGACCTCCCATTGACAGTATGCTTGACTGCTTGGATACCGCTGCCGCTACTGAATGGCTAGCTGGTTGCTATGGTTACGTGATGGCGTCGTGTGTGGTATCCGGTCAGGTGTGCGCGGTGTCTGCGCTGTGGGCGGCGAGTGTGCAGGTGCTGCCTTGCACCGTCTCACCTCATTCACTAAGTCACAGCTTCAACATAGACATTGCAGCCACGCTCAGTCACCGTCCTCTGAGTAACGCTGGTGTCGGGCCGTAACACTACTGGCCCGCCGCGTGCTGCCCCTTGGTGAGTTACGTTGCGCCTTGGAGTGTTACAGACGACGACAGACGCCAGCGACCGTTACTAGTCTGGCCCCTACACTATGTGTAGGCGGGCCAGAAAAAACTTATCAGTGGGCATTACTATCCTGACATCTTTGCTGCTTTTGCTGCGCGACGCTATGCTAGGCTGTACCAAAACGGCTAAGCGTAGGATCATGCAAACAGTGCCATACGATAGCCCAGGGACTCTAGTTTTCTTGTGACGAAGATATCCGCGAAATTCCAACGGGGTCATCCTCCGGGGGCGCCAAATAGAGGTGGGGTAGGTTATAATTGGCGATTTTAGGCCAGTATCTTGCCATATATCAGAAACGGCGCAAGATAGTTGCTAGTTACTATAGAGGGCTAATAGGAGCTCGTGTGGCTCTGTCAAATGTTGCTATTTACAGTGACCTTGAGTGACCCCTAAGTTCCCTAACTACCTGCAAAACACCCCATTTTTGACATTTTTTATCGCCTTTTATATCTTCGTAGCAAGTAGAGGTAGAGACTTTACATTTTGTAGATAGGTTGATCATAGCCCGCCGAATGACAAAACATCCCTGAAAGGTGCGTGGTTGGGTCGCGTGAACCATTTAAATTTTTGGCCTCGTAACATTGGCATCGACCTTCTGGCCTATGGCTTGAGGCCAAAATTTTGTCTTGTCTGGACTTGATGCCAACGTTTTGGCCTCACCTGGCCTCGATGCCAAAATTGTGGCATCGGCCTCATAAAATTGGCATTAACCTTCTGGCTTCTGCATAGAGACTAAAATTTTAGCCTCACCTGGCATTGAGGTCAAACTCTTGGCCTTGACTTTGGCCTTGGGGTTGAAGTCGGAGGCCGTGGCCAGGATATATTGGCATCGACTTTGGCCTGCACATTGAGACCAATAGTTTGGCCTCAGTGCCAAGGCTGCGGCCAAAAGATTACTTACGTTTACTTTTAATACTTAACAGTACTTAACATTATATACATTTACTATCATCTAGGGTGACCATCTATAGTGGGTGTGGTCGATCACCATTCACCATGAGCTAAACATGTCGCCCAGTGGAAAATAAGAGTTTACTGGTACAGTGTACTGTATTTACTAGCTTTGCTCTTTCTCGCTTTGAACCAGAAATGCGCGAACCATAGATAAAACAGAGCCCCAACCGCATACCGACAGCTACTCTCATGCTTCGTCGTCAAGGCGCAAGGAAAAAAGGAAAGGAAGAGTATTTATATAGTGCATTTTATATACTATGTATATCTCAAAGCACTCAGGCATGGATCACACAGTTTTACCTGCAAATACACCATGCCTGCCTTTCCTTCGTAAGCGTTCACCAGACGGCGCCACCCCTAACTGAGGTAAGAGACATCCAATTACAGCTTACTACTCATCTATCGACCCCGAAGCGATGAAAGGCTGGGTTGGCCTGGTTGGTTGACCTATAGCGGACGGTTTAACCACACAAGTGGTCACCTGTCAGCTACAGGTCGCAACCAACCGTAGGCCGCAATTAGCGATGGGCAGTGCAATAATTAATTAGATAATTAACAAATAACAGAAATAATCTAAATATTACATTTGCTTAATGTCTGTGGATATCATATCGAACGCAGAGATGGTGCTGAGATTCCGTATGGAAAGAAGCATCAATGCTGTACTGTGCTCCGGACACAGCAAGGTCCCACAGACCGAGTCCTTCCTCTAACACATCACTAGCTTTTAACTTCCATTTCCAACAGCACCATTTTGTTAGTCTTACATGTACATAATTGTACCACAGTGGCGAATTCAGGCTGAGCAGTCTGGGCGGCACTCTTTGGCTGGGAAACCCTTAGGATGAAATGCATGAAAATAGAACAAATAGCTAAAGTAATTTGGCAAAAGACCGTATTGCCATCTTGTCATCCCTGGCAGTGACCAATGGATTCGTTCGATCATGACCCCCTTACAGTTCATTGAATTCACACGAATCAGCTCCAAAACGGGCTCACGCTCGGTTCAGCCGTTTTTGCACAGCTCATTGTGTGCCCAACACACAGACAGACACACAGGCCATAGTTGTAAAAACATAGATTTTGAAATAAACACATAAAAATGCCTATTTTTTACTTCTATAAAAATTAGAAAACAGAATAAAAACATGTCAAACATCAGTCGTATTGTTTGCGATTTGAGACTTACCAGGCCTCTTATAGTACATAGTAATTGTGTTTGTTGTCTATGTGAACTGTGAAGTTCTGCGAAATATGATTACCGAAAGAGAGTAAAATAATGTTTTTATAATTATCGTGACAACAGTTGATTTTAAATTAGCAATTAACATCAGAACGTATAATGATTGTGATTACATATGAATGTTGTGAAAAAATGAGAGAGAAAACATCCAAGAATAGAACATATTAAAACATGTTTTTATTGAAAAAAATGTTATTAAAACTTTGGCACAGACCACGCTACGTGCGACATCTGCAGCAATAAGCCACATCTGTGCCCAGCATGCATACAATGCACCCAAAATTGTACCAAACTGGAGGCGAGGTTGGCCGTCACACGAGCAAAACTGTTCAGCTTTGGGATGATATATTTAATTATATATAAATTTAAAGCAGAAGGTCAAAGGTAAACTGAAAATTGCTGGGCGTCATAGGCAGTCAATGCCGAAATACATCACAACCAACCGTTTCTCAGCTTGGTGATGTTATCTAGCATCATGAAATGTCCAGGGCATGAGGTCCCCACATAGCAGATGCACTAAGTCAGATAACGAGCAGACACAGGAATTTTATCTTGAGTTAATCTTGCACAAAACAACACAGTGAGAAGCTGTAAGTCAGATTCAGAGATGTTGACATCACGAGATCTGTAATGTAATGTATGATTGACTATTTGACTGTTTAGTTTCGCAGTCCTTTTTAGCTTTATGTGTTATATCTTGATTGTTGGGTATGAGCAGTATAGCACTGACTTGTTGGCTAGTGCTAATGTCATTGCTGTTGTTTTGTGCTGTGCAGCTAATATTGTCGTTTGACTGATTAACATCATCGGTGGATTGGCTTCTTGTACAGTGCTAGTGAAATGGTGTGTGAGTGCATGCTGCCGCCTGCCTGGCTGTCAGATACTTGATCTGCCGTGTTGATATTTGTTCCAGTTCATCTGGAGTTGTCGTAAGTACATTATAAGATGCAGTTTGTTAGTGCATTGACTCAATGAAACGAGTCTCTGTGTTCCCATCTTGCACTGTTTCTGACATATAGCAAGATATTGGTCGAAAACGAACGAACCTACCCTACCAGTATGGTGCTCCCATTAGGGGTGACCCAATTGGAATTTCACAGAGACCTTTGGCATCAGAAGCTAGAATTCGTGGGCTATTGTACAGCATTGTTTTCGTGATTTTGTGTTTAACCATTTTGGTACAGTACCTGTGTGTAACAGACTGACAGACAGACAGGACCACAGGATTTGCCATGCCAGCATATCATCGCACAGTAAAATGGTTTAGACGTCCCCTTCAGGAATGGTTTGTCATCTATGTGCTAGGACTATACGGTCAATCTTTCTACCAAATTTGAAGTCTTATCTTCACCAGTTACAAAGATACGAAAGGCAATGCAACTTCGTGTAGAAATTGGGGCAGTTTGGGACACAGGGGTTACTTAAGGTCCTTGGACACAGTACCGTTCTATAGAGTGCATATGAGTTCCTATTAGCCTTACTTAGGATATTTGTCTTGATCTTGCACCATTTGTGAGGCATAGAAAAGTTGTTGGTCGAAAATTGCCAATTTTAACCTACCTGACCTGTATTTGGCATCTCCATTTGGAGTGACTCTATTCGGATTTAATCAAGCTCTTTTTCTTCAGAAAACTAGAGTCCCTGGGCTGTTGTATGGCATTGTTTGCGTGATTCTGCGTTTTGTCATTTTGGTACAATAATGGCTTGTGGGAGACAGATGGCAGGTATACTCAGGCCATAGCATATGCAGCACTAGAAAAGTGTCGAGCAGGTAAAATTATTTTGATTATTGCACAACTTTCCATGACATCTGTGAAGTTGAATGAGAATTTTTTGAATGAGCATTTTGAACATTTTTTTGTGAGCAGTCATTCATCAATACAGCATCACTTTGTACTGGTGATACGGGCCCACCCTCTAGATGCCCATAAGAGATTGCATGCCGTTGTTGTCTTTCGGTCTGTCCCATGCTCGCCTTTGTTTGCTTACTTAACTTCCTTCCTTACTTAGTTACTTACTTCCTTATAGTGTTGTTACAGTGGCAGGAATTTAACTTGGTCTGTGGAGGTGTTTTTTTGACATGCCACCGCGGCGGCGGTGCCGGTGGCGAATATCTGAATATCCGTCCGTGTCAAAGCTAGGGTTGTTAATTGGAAACAGGTGGATGTCACGGCTTCAAGATCGTTTTGGTTGTCCTGGAATGCACTAACTGGTCAATGCACGCGACGGTGGGGGTGCACTAAGTGAGACCGCCTCACTGTAAAGTGCCTAGACTGTCCCTGCTGTGAGTGGGGAAGCGGATGTGTGGGGGAGGGCGGGCGGTGTCGCCGACTGATCTCCTGATCTGGCGGTAGTTCACAGTTCATGCAGGGATCAAATGACGCTGTGGAAGTGATGGGCAGTTTCAGAAAACAGCGTCCAGAAAGACCGCGATGGCGGTGTTGGTTCGGTGGTAGCTAACCACCACGGTGGCGGTGAAAGTTCGGTGGTTGTAACAACACTACTTCCTTACTTATTTACTTCTTTACTTATCTACTTCCTTGAGAATAGGCCCGTTCCATTTACAGGCCAGAGGTCGTAAAAGTCGACCAAACCTGGCTTTAGTGTTTTCGTGTTTATTTTGTGTTGTAGTATATTTTGTTTACAGATGCATGTTTGCTTTTTTGTGTTTAATTTAGTTTTTCAGTACTAAGCCAAGAGGTTGGCTGGGAAGAACGTCTCAGATGGCACACTGCGGGCGAAGTCTGATATCTGCAATTGCCTTGCTGATAATTGTATATTGTTTACTAGGTAGAATGGAGGATCCTGACAGACCATTGAAAGACTATGGATCATTTGTGCATGTTCAGCCTAGTGAAGCTGACATTGCTGGTATGATTCAGTTGATTTATTATCTGATTTGATTGGCTGCGGAATTATAATATTTGACTTTTGCGGTGAATGATTGTTTCAAAGCGTCTCGCCTGCCTTGCCGAGAAATTGCACAAAATTATCTGACTAGTATGGAGAGTGAAGTCCCAGCCCATGATAACCTAGTGTGAACTGTGAGCTTGGTACATGTG
>Ga0209363_1001990_pt1 | contig 10396 bp, 8 predicted proteins | sample WorMetexBAHAMAS3_FD_187385 | JGI IMG/M metagenome (GOLD analysis project Ga0209363, IMG submission 187385) | Marine gutless worms symbiont microbial communities from Max Planck institute for Marine Microbiology, Germany - Inanidrilus exumae... | ecosystem: Host-associated > Annelida > Digestive... | reverse complement strand
CGGATTCGGTCAGCAGGTGGCATCATTAGTTCTCTGGTTTGGCTTGGGTGGTTGGTTGACCAGATTAACAGGGTGGCGACGAGAACGCTGATACCTTCACCCAATACCTAAGTCACCCTGATACCTTTTCCCCTGAAGGACTTGGACCCCATCATTATACAGTTCCTTGGGTCCAGCAGAGTCTATCTACCAATCGGCATCTTGATAGGTTTAGCCGTTCTTGCAGGGTACATGAACATCACCAACAGATAGATAGACAGACCACGCCACTCCATCTGTAGCAATAGGCCACATCTAGCTACTGCTGCGATGCGGCCTAAAATAGCTCACAACATATTAGCAGTATTATTGCTAAACTGTAAAGCATAAAGCACCATTGAATTCAGACGTTTCACTGAGAATGCGCGATGCAATGCCAGCAGGGTGGACTTTGGTGGATGTATGTTCACCGCGTGCACTCGTTGGCGTCTGTGGTTGCTTGGCAACACGACGTTGACGTCGTCGACTACTCCCTCTATGACTCGACGCACCTCTCGTCTTTGGAGTTCTCTCTTGAATGTTGTGTGGTGTCGACATGTTCAGTCGCTTCTTGCAGCTGCTTGCTGCAGCATCACAACTTCATCATGACTATCACCGCCAACCGGCATCTCATTATTCGGCTCAAAGTTAGGCTTCAGCCGAATATTGGATTCACTTTAGGGCGTGTTTTGTCAGTGTTCACGCGTCTCTAGCTTAAGCCGTTCCAGGGATATCTTAGGCAGTCTAAAAATTTAAAGTGGGTCACGTGACGTGGCCACGCCCATTTCAGGGACGGTTTGTCATCTGTAGGCTGGGACTTGCTATGATCAACCCACATACCAAATTTGAAATGTCTACGATGACCTGCAACGAAGGAGTGAAAGGCAACGCCAAATGTAAAAATTCTGGTTTTGAGCCACCCTTTGGGGAATTAGGGGTAATGCACAGGGTTCATCTACGGCTCAATGGAAAGCGCGTTGTCGACTTCCTATTAGTGCTAATTGAACTTTTTCCGCCAGCTCTCACGGTTGAGGCGCTATGAGCAAATAATGGTCAAAATTGTGCTGTTTGAAAGGGGGTGGGTCATTTTGAGAGCAAATTTCAGGGGGAAAAGGAGGTTATCCACCAACAAATTTTGGCGTCAGAAATCTAGAGTCCCAGGGCTATCACGTGGTGTTATTTGCGTGATCCTACGTTTAGCCATTTTGATACAATACCGGCGTGCGACACACATACACAGACACACAGACAGACAGACACACGATGATGGCTATTACCCGTGCATCGCTAGCGCCGCGCTGGTATAAATTTTAACGTCTTGTGACTGCAGGCCACCGTGACTCCACAATGATTACAGATTGCTGGAAACTGACTACCAGAATAATGATCCAGCCAATCACTATTGACGTGACACTAGGCCTCGTCAAATGCAGGAAGTAAACAGCTTGTGCACAGATAGCCGAGCGCTTCGAGCCAAATACCGTATTATGTGCATGCAACACAATACAGCCATCTAGTTATCTCATCTAATTTATAGCACACTTAAGCATTTAAATGTACTTGCTTAATGAATACAACTTGAGAGCAACGACGGAATTTTCATGGCAAAGTAAACTACAATTCATTTGGCAAAAGACAAAATGACAAACCACGAGTGGTGATGGTAACGTCAGTGCGTACTGCTGGCGAGCCATGTTCATCCAATGCAGGAAGGTGTGACAAGGCATGCTGTAATGCTATAGCTGTGTTTCTTCTCTTGACACTGCACAGCAGATTCTGTCATAACTACACATCTGCTCAACTTCACTCAAAGAGCTGGCGCACATGATGCGGCTTCACTGGCTCAGCAGTAAGGCAAAAGTCAGTTGGCAGATCAACAGCGAATGAGGCCAGTTGATGACTTACCCAGGCTGGAAGTCAGTGCTTTTATCTTATGTAATTTACAGCACATTTAAGCATTTAAATGTACTTGCTTAATGAATACAACCTGAAAGAAATGATGGCATTTTCATGGCACAGTAAACTGCAAAAATACGAAATAGCAAATTATGCATACATTATTCATTGCTTTCACATGGTGGCTGGATGACAGTCGGGGAAAGGTGGCTTGTATCAACCCACTCCAATTCTTCCCAAGATTCTCCTTTGGGGACCTGGCCCAACCCACAGTAAAGCAGTCTGTACGAGGGGTCAAAATACTGGAAAAGCAGAGCAGGGGATAGACTGATTTTGATGCTGAAGGCGCCGAGACCGACTTTGGCGTTGATGGGTGGGGAACGGGGAGGAGGTATCCCCCCGCCCCAGCCGACTAGAGGGTCTGGGGGAGCGTCGTAAGCTCACCCAGCGGGGTCTGGGGCGGAGCCCCGGCCGAAAAATTTGGTGCATTTCAGCTTTAAAATATGACATCTGGTGGCAACAATTTTCATGATTTTCCTGAGAATCCACTTACCAAATCTCGTGCAGTTTAAACAGTAGCAGTAGGAATATTAAAGGTGATATGCAACGTTTTTTTTACCAAATTGATTAAAAGTAGATTCTAGCTGCTTACTGTAATATAAACAAGCCTGTGTAACAAATTTTGATAAATTATGCCCTAAAATGCTAAAAAGTACAAGTTTATTGGTCTTTTTGGTATAGTTATACTTGGGCTATTTCCGTCATGTGTGATGTCATACCAGGATACGCTTGTTTTGTTTCTTTGTTTGCACTGTTATGCGTTATTGACATTAGATAAAAAGTTATTTATTTTACCAGTTTATGTTTTAAGAACCTATTTCTATGTCATTATGCCTATGTGTTGTGTAATGTCTCACTCAACACTGCAATAGCCTGTTTGTTTGTTTTCCTGGTATGACGTCATCACTTGCAAGTAAACAAATCATCGGATGTGCACTTTCTGGCGCTTTTTCTAAATTTTGCGCTTTTTTGATTTTCCTTGATATTCAAATAGATTTGCGTATATTAAAGACATACTATTGGCAATTTACTTTAACAACCAAAAAATCCTTGCATGTCATCTTTAAGGCAAAGTGATCTACTGGAGTCTGTGGGGCAGTTCTTAAGGAACCCTTGGCTACAGGTCTATTTGTGTTAATGTGTGTAACTGATGTTCGCCTACACTATTTTTGTTCAACTTCAATCGTTGGTTGTCATTTCCACACAAGCTGATAGACACGGTGTGGATATAACGGTTATTGTTTGTTTGTTTGTAATTTTGTCATTCTGTATGGTTACAGATTTCTCCGCCGGGGACAAAGCTAGCAGTGTCAAATTCTGTGCGATGGTTCATGGGCATCCTGGGAATGGAATCTCCCATTTTGGGGAACTTTGCTCGCCCAGAAGCCAAAATCCGACGAATTGGCGTGCGGCGGCAAGTACTGCCGATAAACGCCAGTCCCCTCCACTGACGGCATCAGTAGAGGGCACTGGCGTCTATCGGCAATATTTGCCCTCGGCATGTGTGGATATACGGCCGTCCCCAAAGATGAACGTACTTGTTTGTTTGTAATTTTGTGTGTTTGTACGGTTACGGATTTTTCCGCCGAGGCGACAAATTTTACACGGCGGTTTATCGGCATCCTGGGCAGGGAATCTCCCATTTTGGGGAACGTTGCTCCCCTGAAGCCCAAAATCGGTGACGTTCTATTTATAGTTCAGTGAGCGCGCAGGCCAAACGCGCAAGAGATGCACCATTCGTGAAATCGCGTGGCATGTGGATGTAGGATCGGCATGTGTGGATATACGGCCGTCCCCGAAGACAGACGTATATTTGTATAGGCCTATAACCTGTCTGTAATTTTGAATTGCCGTCAAAATTAAAGTATTACGTAAACGTTTTTTGCTAAATTCACGACTATGATTACTGGAAACTGTACTGTGTAAATGTTTTTGTTATTGTTTAGTTAAGCTTGGAGAAGTTTTTTATGTTTTTTATTTTCTGCTACCATATTTTGGCAAATGAAGATGAATATAGTCAACCAAGCCAGATGTGGTTTTGCTGTGTTGACTGTTGAGAATTACTGTTGAGAATTACTACTGACTGAGAGCTTTGTCGTTAGACTGGGACCAACACAGTTCAGTCTATACATAAAGAAGAAAGTCGATTAGCTAGCCGACATGCACTTTGGCGGAATGTAGGCTGCTTAATAGCTTTTGCCGTCGTCAGACACAGTCTCAAAGAGCCACCTCAGCCGGGGATAATAGTATTGCACAAAGTTTCAAGTTTCAAAGTTTAAAGTTTCACAAGGCAGTGTAAAACACATTTAAAGTGAGATGGAAAATCTCGTAAAATATGTGTATACATAAAACTCTGCTACTGCAGATAGACTGCACAACGTGCTATGTTAGCAAATTCGTGCTATGTTTCATGAGGTATGGGAGTTAGAAAGGTTTCAAACAGCTAAAGTGACCTTCAAGGTCATTCCATGGTATTAGCAATGGTGCCTCAATAAGCCACATATGATTTCATATTAGTGTTTCACTGCAACTATGTCTCTATCTTGCACCTTTAACAGGATATTATCACTTATTTCCCAAAATTTAAAGAGGTCACGTGACACATCACACATCACTTTGGGGAGTAATATATCATGCATATGCTAGTACTCCTGTGTATCAGTCAGCAAACAGCATTTGAAATGTCTAGCTTCACCAATTCCAAAGATATGATTGGGCCAAAATTTAAAAAACAAGTCACATGACCCTCCCCACACCCCTTTCTGGGGTGATTTGTTATCGTTAAGCTAGAATATAATATAGTCTGTACAAAATTTAACGACTCTAGCTCTAGCCGCTCCATAGATATCATTGGGGACCCTGACCACACCCCTTTTAAGGGTGATTTGTCAGCCGTATGCTAAGACTTGATATAGATTACCTGTGTACAAAACTTGATCACTCTAGCTTCAGCTATTCCAGGGATATGGTTGGTGCCCACCAAAATTTTAATGATTCACGTGACCTGACGACGACCCTTTCAGGGATGTTTTATCATCAGTGGCCCGTAGGCTAGGACTTGCTACCATCAACCCATCTACCAAACTTGAAGTCTCTATCTCCGCCCACTGATAAGATATGAAAAGGGATTCAAAATGTGGAAAATGGGAAGGTTTGTGGTAGATAAGGGTCACCAAAAGTCATTGAAAATGGCGCCATTCGACAGAGTTCCTATTAGCCTTCTACAGTAACTATTTCCGTATCTTGCACCGTTTCTGAGATATAGTGAGATATTGGCCAAAAATCACCGTTTTAACCTACCCCACCTCTATTTTGCGCCCAATTGGGGGTGATCCCATTGGAATTTTGCCGAGATTTTTGGCGTCAGTAAACTAGAGTCCCTGGACTATTGTACGGCACTGTTTGTTTGATCCTAAGTTTAGCTACCTTTGTAGAACTCCAACTTGTGACAGACAGACGGACAGACACATGATGACAGCATATACCGTGCTAGCATAGCGTCTAACAGTGATAGAGTTTTGAAAATTGAATTACACTGCCAAAGTTACGACCAAAAATCAAGTGTGTTGTTTTTAAAAACACATGTATATACAGATTGTGAAGGCAATAATATTTTTCAATATCAATATATAAACCTCAGCTTAACTGATGTTGAGTTGTCTGTATTACAAGATTAAACTATCACTTGAGGCTTAGTCTTGAATATATGGATCCTGATCTTGAACCTCCATGTCTTAGTCTCAATTTTGAGCCTGAATCTCAAAGTGCTGGCTATGGATCTTTAGTCTTGGTCTTAGTCTGGAATTTAAAAGACTGACGGCAGATTTTTCCACCGCAAATTAGTCTTCCATTAACGTTAATGAAATATTAACTCCCAATAATTAATGGGAGTTAATCTCCCCCATTAACACTGATAGAATGGAACACTAATTTGTGGTGGAAAAACCAACCCTAAGTTGGAGTCTAGCCTGCTATTTGCACAAACGAGTTAGCTGGACTCACTTGCACTGGTACTGATCAGTGGCAAACACGACAGTGTGTCCCTTCTCAGCACCACTCTCATAGTGAGCAATGACAGTAGCCAGTTCACTCCACGGCTCATCATCAGACCTCGGAGCAAGAACTGACATGCCAACTGGCAGCAAGTCACACACAATGATACGATCGAGTGGAACAATCAGACTGTTTCCATCATCAAAAGCAACAAGTGCTTGACTGTCTGAAGTGCATGACACAATGTGGCCAGAATAGCAGACCTTGTCTTTCCACAATGCATACACCTCTGAACCTGTAACACAGGCGAGAACAACAATTTGCTTAGGAAACGCTAACACTTGAAACTGTAGTGTGGTGTATTAATTAATTCATTCATTCATGTAATTTGAATCAAGCAACATCATGGCCCACAGAAGACAACTATAAACAAACAAGACACAAAACAAAAACACACTAGGTGTACCGTAAAATCCATTCAAAGATTGTTATTTTATCTATTTACTAGGTAAAGGTACTGATAGTTTGGACTCAATACCAGCAGTGTACTAAATTTCAAAACGCTGAAACTGATAATGAGACCTAAAGAACTGAAATGTGTTTTCTGTTAGTTCTGCTTTATAAAAACAGCTCATGATAATTGCAATGCAACTGTACATACCTGGTAGAGCTGAAAATTCAACAGCTGACGCCCAGCGAGGTGGGATCACCTCAGCATTACCACCTGCCACTAGCAACAACAGGACAGTTTACAATAATGATCAACAGTTAATATTAACCAAATTGAAACAACAGTACTGGTAATTCAAGTAACAAGAAGCTCAGCTATCTCAGAAGGACTGCACGACGCACTATCTTAGTAGGACACACGACCATGAATAAGCCCATTAAGGGGTAATCTGTCACCCCAAGACCAGCACTCGATATATTCTACCTGCAGACAAAATTTGACGACTCTTGCCTCAGCCGTTCTGGATATGATTGCGGGCATCAAAACTAAAAATGGATCATGTGACTGTGACCATGCCCTTTTGGGATGATTTGTCATCCGTAGGCTAGGATACAGTCTACTTGTGTGCAAAAATTTGATGATTCTAACTTTAGCCATTCAAAATATATCACTGTGGCCTGTGGCCCCAAAATTTAAAGTGGGTCACGTGACCCTGGCTATGCCCCTGGCGCCCAGTGGCCTATTTTAGATGTATTGCGCCTTATAAATGTACTTACTCACTTAATTATTTACTTATCATTCTTTTGCTGGGACTTGACATAGCCTACCCTTGTACAAAATTTGACCACTCTAGTTTCAGCCGTTCCAGAGATATGGTTTGTGCCAACAAAATTTAAATGGTTCACGTGACCTGAGCACGCCCCTTTCAGGGATGGTTTTCCATCCGTGGACTAGGAATTGCTATGATCAACCTATCTACCAAATTTGAATTCTCTATCTACACCCACTACGTAGATAAGACACGCGATACAAGATGTCGAAAATGGGGTGGTTTGGGATAGTTAGGGGTCACTCAAGGTCACTGAAAATAGCACCATTTGACAGAGTGCATACAAGTTCCTGTTAGCCTTTGAAGGAACTATGTCCCTATCTTGCACCGTTTATGAGATATAGCAAGATATTGGTGAAAAATCGCCGATCTGAACCTACTGCACCCATATTTAGCGCCCCCGTTGGGTTAACCCTGTTGGCATTTCACTGAAATCTTTAGCATCAGAAAAATAGAGTCCATGGCGTTGCTTGCATGATCCTATGTTTAGTCGTTTTGGTACAATACTGGAGTGTGACATACGGACGGACACACAGCAGCATATACCGCACTTGCATAGTGTCACATGGTAAAAAGGTGGCAGAGAATACAGGAAATGGTTATGTGCTAATAGTTATAATGATTTCGTTCTGACAGTCAGTAAAACATGCTACTCTATCTGAAAGTGGTTAACAGGAAAAGCAATGTTATTGAGGGTAGTTTGAACAAGACAAGCATGTAGTTTTGTTTGCAGCAGCTGTTTGCATCCTAATGCCAAAAATAGTTCCAGTGAAGACATTTGTATGTGGTCTAGCACACAATTAGTTGAAAAGTTTCGCCATCTACAAGATATGTTTCATATTGGTGGCACACACGCATCTATGATGGCCAAAACATAAAGTGGCTGGAGTAAGTTTAGACAGCTAAAACACTATCCTTGTTCTTCTTATGATGGGGAGGTGCACATTGCAGAGAAAACAGGACTAGTACACGTAATTCTGACAGTTCAAAATCCTAACATCATATACATGATGCTATATACAATGAAAGATGACTATTACACGGACCATTTCTTCTGAGCTAATCAGTTTTTGTTTTTATTTTTTCTTTATTTTTCGTTTCTGTGACATGCGCTAAATTAAGCTGGCCATCTCGTCAGCTTATGAGCACACAAAAATCTACCATATCGTATCATATCAAGACAGGTTCAAGGCATACCATTCACAGCAGAGTCAGTTTGTGCTGACGCTTGACAAACTTGCATCTGAGGTGAAACAACTGCACTGACAACTTCAGTTGTGCAACTGTTACTCTCTGTAGCCTGAACACACTCAGTGTGTGCTTCAACAGCCTCCGGGATGCACTCAGCGCTTCCGCGCAAACCTCGTGAAACACGCACAAGCATAGCGTCAAACTGTGACTTGTTCAGTGCAATCTTCGAAGCTGGAATTCTGCAAACATACACCACGTGCACACATTGTAGACAATGAGCATACTGGCAACAGAGAGAAAGTGTACTGCATGATCATCATTCATCATCCTTCAAACACATTTATAATACCACGATTAGCACACAGCACGCTAGTTTAGAAGTTGTATGTGTGATGCTGTGACTACGGCTGCTGGCTGTGCGGCTGCAATCACTATAGTAACTGTGCACGTGGATGATGACATGGCAAGCAGTATCATGCATCTTAACCATTTACGTTTCGTTGGAATGGGGCTGAGCACAACCATGGTACACACACTGCCTGACTTCCCGCCATAACTAGCCAGTTTCAGCAACACGTCTGGCCACACCCAGCTGTTGTCAACATTTGCACAGACATACATTACAGCTGCATATCCACTCTAGGTACTGTGTCACATCTATCAGGAGTCAGATGGTGTTCAAGAAAGAATCAGTCCAGTGGATGATATAGCATCCACGCTAGCAGCCCTAACGTAAACTGACAAATCTATGCCCAACCGGCAGTTAAAATCACGTACTGCGGGTCGTCCGGCCTACACACTACAGCCTAGCAACAGATACAAACAGCTGATGTCTACTTATAAATGCCAAATTAAATGGAAACCAACCAAATGTAAGTTGATAGTGTACAGCTTATACAAATGCAAAATACTCTGCCAAACTATGCACAGTAAACACATCTATTAAGAACATGTATATAAATTAAGCAGTTCAACATCTACGGCTACCACAAACGCCTACAAAATACTGCGGCTATAAATGAATACACATTCATCCACATTACTGCAGTCTTCATTGTCATCATCATCACTACTGTCAAAGTCTTCTAACGACAGTACAATACAAAGAAACTGTACCGAGTGTGAGATGTTTGGCCACTGAATAAGACTGTGTATCCCTGCTGCTGCGAGTCAACATCAGGATAGCGGTAATACGCATGTATGACCGCCGGCTCATACCAGTCAGAGTGAGTAGTTTTAGCTAGCACTGTACAGCCGACAGGAATTTGACTACACTTTGCTAAGTTCTGTCGAGGTACTGACATAACACTCTTATTGGCAAATTTAACGTCGATGCCGTCGCTGGCTATGGACGTAACAATGGCTTGGTAATAGCGTTCATCTTTCCACTCCGCCAACACAAAGTCGCCTGCAAAGTACATCAACCACGTGTCTACAGTACACTCAGCTGTGACAAATGCGACATAAATTAGCACCATGCACTGTTACTGACAACACGTATTCAAACATTAACATACTATCAGTCGCCAATACAAGTGGACAGATTCCAGCTATTAACAATATGTGACCAGCAGCCAACTACTGTGGCAAATTATTATTATAATAATAATAATAATAATTATTATTATTATTACGTGGTTGATAACGCATGTAAAGTCATTCACAGAGTGAACAATCACAAGTGTGGGGTGGTCACAAATCAAGTAAGCTCGGTTGTAAAGTTCGGTCTTTACCAGTCGTTTAAAAGTTACAAGGCAGGATAGGTCTGAGACTATGTCTAGTGGTAGACTGCTCCAAACTGTGGGTGCGGCATGTGAGAAAACACGATCGGCAAAGGCCAGATTAGTACAATCTTCACGTAGCAGATTCCTTCCACAGGACCGAAGTGCCGTGAAGCAACACGAAACCTGATGATGTCGGCAAGGTAGTTCGGCTATTGTGTTGTCAAGACATTGAAC
>Ga0209363_1001989_pt1 | contig 10398 bp, 9 predicted proteins | sample WorMetexBAHAMAS3_FD_187385 | JGI IMG/M metagenome (GOLD analysis project Ga0209363, IMG submission 187385) | Marine gutless worms symbiont microbial communities from Max Planck institute for Marine Microbiology, Germany - Inanidrilus exumae... | ecosystem: Host-associated > Annelida > Digestive... | reverse complement strand
TTTCGACCACCCGGCTTCTGTTAGAGACCCGGCTTCTATTAGAGGAAATAAATTAGAGGAAATACGGTAACTAACTGTTGCAAGTGCACAATTTGTCATACACCCAACCATCTAATACACAATACAAAGCGAAAGTAATAAAACATTGACACATATATGGTGCCACCATAGTCATTATATATTTTCAGCCCTAAACTCTAATACTAACGAGGCCAAGGATTGAACGAGGCTATCTAGCTAGTAGGCAGGTACTAGACAGGCTAGTGCACACTCGCAAGGTTAGATATCCTTTACTGAACTATAATCCACCGTGCACACGCACAGTCAGTAACACCTTTAGATGGTAACACACCGTGGGCACTACTTGCACGGTGAATAACATTTTCTTGACACTGTGAATATAATTATCGTTTGCTAAAGGACAGTTGGAGTTACAACTTACGAGCCACTTGTGCTTTCCGATTCCTGTGTAAATGTCGTAGATAATACGTTTCTCAAGGTATGGGAGTTAGAAGGTTTCAAACAGCAAAAGTAATGCCAGTGGTCATTCAAGGTCACTAGTAATGGTGCCGCTAAAGGCCACATCGATTTCCTGTTAGTCTTCCATTGCAACTATGTCTAGGTTTTATTTGTGTTTATTTAGGTTTCGTTATGTGTGTTCTTTTGTGTTAGCTTAGTCATTTTGTTCTCGTATTGGTTGCTTTTGATGTGTTGGGTTTAGTTTCTTCAGTACATAGCCAAGAGGTTGTAAAAATGACTCGCGTGACCCTGACCACATTTCTTTCAGTAGTGATTTATTACCATTCGGCAAGGAGGACTTGACATAGCCTATACCTGCTTACAAAAGTTGACAACTTTAGCTTCAGCCATTCCAGAGATATAATTGGTGCACCACACCAAAATTTAAACGGTTTACGTGACCTGATCACGACCATTTCAGGGATGGTTTGTCATCTATGTGCTAGGTCTAGCTGTGAATCTGTGATCAACCTACCTACCTACTAAATTTTAATTCTTTGTCTCCACTGATTATGAAACTATGAAAGGTGAAAAGGCGATACAAAATGTGGAAGATGGGGGTGGTTTGTGGTAGTTAGGGACCACTCAAGGTCACTGGAAATAGCGTCACTCGATAGCACATACGAGTTTCTATTAGCCTTCCATATTAACTATGTGCCTATCTTGCACCGTTTCTGAGGTATAACCAGGTATTGGTGGAAAATCGCCATTTTAACCTATCTCACATGTATTTGCCACCCCCTTTGGTGGCCCCTTTGGGGGTGACCCCTTTGGAATTTCTCCGAGATCTTTGGTGTCAGGATAGGAAACCATAGTCTCTGGGGTTACGTACGGCATTGTTTCCATGATTCCACATCAAGCCTTTTTGCTACAGTAGCGGCTAGTGACCGACAGATGGTCAGATAGACATACAGACACACGACGACGGCATATACTGCATTAGCATTGTGTCATATGGTAAAAACCTTGCTGTGGCAAACTGGATGTTTTCCCGGACCAGCCACGTCGTAGGATCAAATTGAAATTGTGCATGGGGGTAATCTTTGGGAGATTGTTCTAAATGTCATATTTTGAGATTTTAATTCATCAAAATTTGTTCAGCAGTTTCAGAGATGTGAGAATGTACTCTGCCTTGCATTATCCAATGGCTTGTACTACAGGTATTGTACTGCCGTATTAGCCTTGATCTGATTAGAGCAGCTGTAGCTCAGCAGTTGTTAGTTAAGCTGTTAGACAAGACGGACAGCGGCAGTTGAGATAGTGATCCCTGAAAGAAATACAGCTGAGCTGATGTAATTGAGATGTTTAAAATGGTGAAGCTCTTTTCAGCTACTCCATGGTCATTTTTTTATCCACATGGCTGGGAGACATTTCTACTGAAGTGCGTAGCTGGAATCTGGTGAAAAACGTGCTGCTGTGATACACTCTGTACTTCTTTTCTCAGCGTTTCACAGAGAAATGGAACAGTCTGTCAGAGGCAGACATCGTTCAAGAATTGCCTTGAGAAAAGACGTCGTTGGCAGATGGACTACTGTAAAGACAATTAGTCTACAAATCCTGTTGGCTGTAAGAACGGCAGATCATGAAGCATATGCAGGATGTGGAATGTGTATGCCCAATGTCACCGAAATCGTTAATTACCCGCCACCCCGTAACTAGAAGAAGCCAGCACTCACAAGAGTGCAAACACCCATGGCGGCACTGTTTTTGTGATTGACTTTTGACCTTTTGACCCCAAAATAAATTGGTTTTCAGAACGTTTGTATGTCAAGTTTGGTGGATGAGTTTTTGCAATATCGTGTGGATATACAGACAAACGGCAGTGAGAACCCAACCCTTGTGACTGCCTTCGTTGTGTGTGATGATTTGATTCGTAGTGCAGGGAATGAAGTTTTGATTCCACTGGGAGCTGAGTTAATCATTGCTGGTGTTAGAAAAGGGGTACTGCCAGTATAGCTCAATTCATTGCTCTTCATACGACCTTTTTGCCACATTGGGGGAGCACTTCCAAGCCGTCTAAGTTCCAAGTGATGAATGCACGGCGTCAAACGGCGTTCTGTAAGTGTCAGTTAGGTTTGCAGTGACAACTCGTTGATCTCGAGTTTTGATCGTCGAAGTTACACTGCTGGGGATGGGTAACCGTCTTATTGCAGTTATACCGTCTCATTATGTAACTCAGTCTGGCCATTCTCTGTGGGGGAATATGGGAAAATGCCGAGTACAGATGGACCGAGTGCCTTAGCGCGACGGAGTTCCGTGCTACTGAAGCGGCGTGGCTGTTGCTGTTTATTGCCCACTAGAAGATTGATATTGACACGCATGCACGTCAGGAATGCATAGAGCGCTGGCTGGCTGGCCGCACCAGCTTCCTGGGTTGGGCCTTCAGCACTGGGGCGTGTGTATGTCGGCCTCATTTGCAGTCAGTCGGTGCGCGGTTGTAACACATTTAATTCAGGATGCATTGACACAAGAGTCGCTCGCATCATTCAATGCGTGTATCTGCCGCAGAAACTATGCAGATGTGAACTATTCACTGCTGTCGAGGTTATATGTATATATTAATATTCACGATGTTCCAGATGTCCGTGATCGTAACAGACAGTTAAATGGCGTGATAACCTAATTTGCCACAAACGCCGACAGGTGACAAGAGCCATTCAGTCAGCGCAATGCCTGTCGGGATTGTTGCAAATGCGTTGGCGCTGGCGATCGCGGTCGCTCCCTGAAATCACCTGTGGAGAGGTGACAGCTGGAAGCAGAGGGCGCATGACAAGGCGCCCGCCGAAGTTGTCAAGGAGTTGGGTATTAGTACGGAGTGTGAGTGAGCGCCCCATAGGGGCAATGGTCGGCCGAAAACGATTTTGTTTTGTGTTATGGCTCTCAGACAGCTCTTAATTATAGCATTTTATATGGTTACAGGCTGCATTCAAAATTTAACAAGAAGCTCAGCTATCGCAGAGGGACCGCGCAACGCTCTATATTAGTAAGTTTATGCTATGTTTCATGAGGTATGGCAGTTAGAAAGGATACAGTCAGCAAAAGTGACCTTCAAAGGCATTGCGCACTGGTACTATACGATTGGCCACATACGATTTCCTATTAGTCTTCCATTTCAACTATGTCTGTCTTGCACCGTTAATGAGATATTATCATTTGTACATACCAAAATTTAAAGAGGTCACGTGACTCTGAACATATCCGTTTTCGGGATAATATATTATGCATGCACTAGTACTCCTGTGCATCAATCAGCACACGAAATTTGAAGTGCCAAGCTTTACCACAAAGGGACTGCGCGACGTGCTATGCTATTACATTTGTGCTATGTTTTACGATATACAGGAGTTAGAAAGGCTTCAAGCAGTAAAGTGACCTTCAAGGTCATTTAAGGGCATCAGTAGTGGTGCCATTCAATAGGCCACATAAACTTCCATTGCAACCATATCTTTGTCTTGCACCGTTTTTGAGACATTATCACTTATTTCCCCAAATTTAAAGAGATCACATGACTCTGAACACATCCCTGTTGGAGGTAATATATCATTCGTGCACTTGTACACCTGTGTATCAGTCAGCGCACAACATTTGAAGTGCCTAGATTCACCAGCTCCACCCATTATGAAGATATGAAAGACGATACAAAATATCGAAAATGGGGTGGTTTGTGGTAGTTAGGGATCACTTCAGGTCACTGAAAATAGCGCCATTCGATAGGGCACATACGAGTTCCTATTAGCGTTCCATAGTAACTATGTCCCATTGTTCCTATCTTGCACCATTTCTGAGATATTGGCTGAAAATCGTCGATTGTAACCTACCCCACATCCATTTGGTGCCCCCGTTGGCGGTGTCGCCGTTGGAATTTCGCCGAGATCTTTGGCGTCAGAAAACTAGAATACATGGGCTATCGTATGGAGTTGTTGACGTTATCCCACGTTTAGACGTTTTGTGACAGACGGACGGACACACGACCGTAGTGTCGCGCGGTAAAAACTGATCGTTGTATGCATGACATGCTTTGATTGTGAGGGATTTTGATGTTTAAAACATGAATCACTTTGTGTTGCTAGCACATACAAGAATGTAGCTATCGGTACTGAAGTACAGGCCCGGGAGGGAATTTGCCAAGGTTGCCAGAGGAAGCTGATGAATGTTTCATGTCGGGCTGTCACATTGGTGGCGTTCTGTTGTTACGCTGGCCGCCTCTATAGCGGTAAGCGTAACGGTCTGGCGTCCGTACGTCTGTCTATCTGGCCCGTCTTTTTTGCTCAACGTTACTCACCAAGGGGCAGCACGTGACGCGGCCAGCGTGCATTTCCGTTTGAACATTACGAGAATGGACATAACTTGTGGAGTCTAAATCATGCTATAGACTATTGCCGTCGCTGGTAAACCGTTGTTAAAATTGATTGTGTCCGCGTTAGAGAATTCAGACGCATTCAGTCCAAGAGCGTGGATTTTGGTATGTGCGCAAACTGTGACAAGTTGAACGAATTTTCCACTCCCGCTTTACTCTCATGCATGTGCGTTATTTCGTTCGTTATTGCGGACAGAGGTGCAGACTGCTCTGGACCTCAGCGATGAGATGAGACCTCGTAGTGGTCCAGTGCGCTATAGATCTCATGCATGTGTGCATTTGCAAAAAAACTAGGAAGAAGAAATGTATGTATTACACTATGTCTATAGTTTTCTTACAATCGTTCCTTAACGGTTGCTGCAGCTACAGCATAGACTTTTCTACCCCCCCCCCCTCTCAGAAACACTACATCACTCGCACTGTTTCGGCGCGAACTGAAAACGTTACTGTTCAACGATTCCTTTCCAGTCGTTAAATGATATTCACTACATGTTAACGACTACTAGAAACAGTTTTTAGTTTTGGTTGTACTATTGTACGTGCAAGTTTTGATCTCTGTAAGGTGGTCTTGCAGTATTACGCGAAATGCCAACCTAATGACATAGATTTATAATAATAATAACAAGGTGTCGCCCTAACTGGACGTAACTGTACTGGCCCGCCGCGGGGTGTCGGCCGCCCGACCGCCGACGTCCTCTCCACCCCGACGTACGATCGGCATGTATCGATATACGGCCGTCCCCGAAGACGGACGTACTTGCGTTTAATTTTCCTTATTTTTCGTTTCTGTGCCGTGCGCTAGATTAAGCTGGCCATAGCTTCAGCTTTTGAGCGCACGTAAATATACCGTATGGTGTATCGTAATCGGATGAGAACAGAAAGCGATCGTTGATAGTCGTGTTTCGTTGGCGTTGACGGGCTAATCCACTCTCTACCCACACGGCAGACATGCTCGACGGACGTGACAAGTCGTCGGCCGGAGTCTCTGTTCTTGCGGTACAACGTGCCGCGCATCATTGCTCGCATTCCACGGCGCTGCCAGGTCGTCTTGCAATGTTCATTCCAGCACCCCGTCTGCCGTACCCAGCATGTCCATTGTGTCTGTCTGATACACCGAGCGATTTGCATGCTTCTCTATAGAGTCCATCCTCGCACACAGCCATCAAATGACATGCCGCTGTGGTTTGGCATTTTTACGTGCGCGAGGCTATGCTAGCGCGGTACTTGCTGTCGTCGTGTGTCCGTCTGTCTGTCTGTCACAAGCCGGCACTATACCAAAACGGTTATATCTCAAACAAGAAGCTCAGCTGCTGCAGAGGTACTGCACGGCATGCCATGTTAGTAAATTCGAGCTATGTTTCACGAGGTATGGGAGTTAGAATTGGTTTCAAACAGCAAAAGTGACATTCAAGGGCATTGGCATTCTGCCATTCGATATAGGCTACATACGATTTCCTATTAGACGTCCATTGCAACCATGTCTGTATCTTGCACCGTTTCCGAGATATAATTACATATTGCCCAAAATTTTAAGAGGTCTCGTGACCTTGAACACATCCCTTTCAGGGGTAATCTATCACTCGTGCATTAGTACACCTCTGTAGTCTGTATCAATCAGCACACGACATTTGAAGTGCCTAGTTTTATCAACTCCAAAGATATAATTGGGAAAATTTTTAAAACGGATTACGTGACCCCGACCACGCCCATTAGGGGTAGTCTGTCATCCCTAGGCTAGCATTTGGTATATTCTACCTGCATTCGAAATTTTACAATTCTTGTTTCAGCCGTTCCGGAGATATCATTGTGGGCCCCAAAATTTAAAGTGGGTCACATGACCCATGACCACGCCATCAGCGGGATAGCAGTTATTACGATCAACCTATCTACCAAATTCAAGTCTATCTCCACCCACTACGAAGATGTGAATTTTTAAGCGATTAAGAATGTGGAAAACGGGGTAGTTAGCGGTCATCCAAGGTCACTGAAAATGGCGTCATCAGATAGAGCGCATACGAGTTGCTATTAGCTTTCTGTGGTAACTATATCCCTGTCTTTCGCCGTTTTTGAGATATAGTGAGATATTGGTCGAAAATCGCCAATTGTTTGTAACCTACCCCACCACTGTTTGGCGCCCCCGTTCGGGGTGACCCCGTTAGAATTTCGTCCCTGGGTTATCGTGCGGCGTTGTTTACGTGATCCTATGTTTAGCCGTTTTGGTACAGTGCGAGCTTGCACTGCAGGATGTATCCGTAGAAAAATTCCCAGCATTTAACATTGGTAAGGTTGCGTGCTCCATGTGGGTGATCGTTATCCGAACATTGTTCAGCATGATCCCTGGTTGTTCTCTTTTGTATGGCAAGATACAGATACACCGGCATGACGGTTTTTACCACGCCACGCTATGTCAGCGGCTCATCGCGGTATATACCGTGTCGTGTGTGTCTGTTCGTCCGTCCATCTGTCTGTCACAAGCCGGCACTGTACCAAAAACGGCTAAGCGTATGATCACGCAAACAACGCACAGGGACTGTTAGTTTTCTGGTGCCAGAAATCTTGGCAAAATTCCGACGAGTTCACCCACAACTCGGGTGCGAAATAGAGGTGGGTAGATTCAAATCGGCGATTTTCAACCAATATCTCGCTATATCTCAAAAACGGTGCAAGATAGCAACAGTTACTGTGGAACGCAAATAGGAACTCGTATGTCCTCTATCGATTGGTGCTATTTCCAGTGACCTTAACTACCCCCCAAACCACCCAATTTTGACATTTTGTTTTGCCTTTTATATCTTCCTAGTGAATGGAGTTAGAGACTTCAAATTTGGTAGGTAGTTTGACAGTAGCAAGTGCTAGCCCACGGATTGCAAACCTTCCTTGAAAGGAGCGTCGTTAGGTCACGTGAACCATTTAAATTTTGGTTGGCACCAACCATATCTCTGGAACGACTGATCGTCTCAGGTGCTGTCAACTTAGTTCGCCGGTGAGTGTCATAAACTTCTGATGGATGGTCGTCGAACAACTGTTGATCACATCCACTGTCGAGATCTATATTCATCGGCTAGGCCGAGTAGAAGTAATTGTTTGATTGCCATATGATGCGATGCGGAATATTTAGCATGTGCTGAGCCTCTTTGTCGCGCGGGTCTGTCAGCGACAGCGGAGACTCTTGTTGGACTTAATAGTGCAACCAGAACGCTTGGTGGCCGGTCTCTGCCTGCATTCCTGGGACAGCTTACATGCGTGTCGCCGACTGTTGATGCGCTTTAACGTTGTTGTGCGCCGCATCGCGACGGAACAAGAAATTTCGTTTCGCGTTTATTCCATTTATCTCTCTGTCGTCGGAAACGTGGGTCGCGCGCGCCATACGGCGGTGGACGGCGCTTAATTTCCGGCGTCGAAACACGCGGAGTACGCCGCCTCTCGGTGTTGTGAGGGCCTCTCCCCACTCGCCCTCACTCCATCCTTCTCTCCCGTCGTCCGCCCGGTGCATAATACGCCATTCCTCGCATACCGCGCTTTGTGGTGAGCCGTCGGCCGGCCCAGGGAGCCGGGCCCGACCTGCCTGCCGGCGATCATTGCCTCCCGCCGCGTTCGTGGCCAGTGCGGCCTGCCGACGACCAGGTTTTTTCGACAACTGAGTCGTCCTCGTCGACATGTATCGCTCGCTCGTCACGCGTTTACCGGTACGTACGGATTGTGGACGATATTTGCGTGATAAAAGTCCGTGATAAATACGGCATCAGAAAGCGTACGTACGTCGTACCGTACGTAGGAACTGTCGCGATCACAGTCGGTGCTGTCAACGGTCGACACTGCTCGATCTACGGGTTACAAGGTACCGTTACCACGCCTATTGTATTGACGTACGAAGTGGGTGACGCGTAGGAGCTGGTGGTTTACTAAGCAGACTCAGCGGAACACCGAGGACGAACGGCATTTGGATAATGCGTGCTTGTGAAGAGGCAGGTTTGGCAGTGAGTAAAATGTCCTAACCATGACCGGAAACCCATCGTCACACCCGCACACCGGCGTTTTACCAACTGTGCTCGCAATTACTGGATTAGCTATTGTAAAACGCCAGTTATCGGTCACACCTAGGTTGCCAAACGAGGTAGAGTAAGGGGTCTACATTCACTTCGGTCCCTTTTTGAATGACCGAACGGACAGGGGCGGATCTATGGTTTCTGGTGCCCTGGGCATTGGGCAAGATTTCCCAGACTGTGCCCCCACATGTTTTTCGTTATGCAGATTCGCGTTATTTTTTGCTCTTCCCCCATCCTCTTTTAGGTGGCACGGTGGCGCAACGCGTAGAGGTCGTGTGTTCAATTCCTATACTCGTGCGAAAGCTGCGTACCAACCTTAGGCAAGTTGTTCACACCTATGTGCCTCTGTCACCAAGCAGTATAACTTGGTACCGGCCTAGGGGTAGTGATGCTCTGCGATTGGGAAGGTAACCGTAGGCATTGCAGTGACCGATATGATGACGCACTTGGTAAACAACGGGTGTGTGGTAACAGACGCAAGGCTGGATGATACGTAGCGTACATATTTTATTTTTGAAAGATACGTGCGTACGCTAACGTAGGCTATTTTAGCGTACGTAGACAAGAATAGAATGCGTGCATGACAATGCTTATCCGTACTACAGGCTGGGCGATGGATGGGTTTTATCACCTTGTAGGGAAACTGTACCCGGAAACTGAAGACCAAGTCACCATTGCCAGTCAACCGACCCAGTTCAGATCCAGTCATGTTATCTCCCGAAGACCAGTCGCCAAGGCAGCAGCCTTGACAATGCCAGCCTATCAGTAGTGGTTAAATTTAGGAGCTGGTGTGCCTGAGCTTAAAGAGTTTTCTGTGTGAATTTTAGTCAAACAGCAAGCTCGAGTGAAGCAGAACGGAACTGCAAATGTGTTTTGTCTGTTTTTTGTTTTTGTTTTAATTGCCAAAGCAACAATCAGCGTTTAAGGGACTGCTGGGACTGACTTCTCTAATGCACCTGTGTTGGTTGTGTGTCGTGACCACCACTGATCTACGTTACATGCCTTCAAGAATATGGTGTTAGCCTTGTTCTGGGCCACACATTGACTGACGCATACACGAGAAGTGCTCGGGTCTCCAAGTGTATAACCGCTCATGTGTGGTAGATTTATGAGCCGCTATAATGGCGCAGTTTTGGCTTCAAATTCACAATGATAATTCGCGCATACCGCGCATAGCAGCCGTGCAAGTAGCTATTGCCTGGACATAGTTACTGCGAAGTCTGTTTTGTTGTGCGTGATACATACGGGTGATGGTGCAATTTGACGGATGTTAAGGCTTTTTCGGCCGCATCGCAGAGTTAGCTAGCGATAGCGGCCTATTGCTACACAGGGAGTACCGTAGTCTGTTTGTGTGTGTGTGTGTGTGTGTGTGTGTGTGTGTTTGTCACATTCGAAGACGGTTAAACGGATTAAGATGTCGTTTGGACTTTGGAGGCTGACTCCTGTGAGCCCAAGGAGCCATCGATTAGATTGGGT
>Ga0209363_1001988_pt1 | contig 10399 bp, 5 predicted proteins | sample WorMetexBAHAMAS3_FD_187385 | JGI IMG/M metagenome (GOLD analysis project Ga0209363, IMG submission 187385) | Marine gutless worms symbiont microbial communities from Max Planck institute for Marine Microbiology, Germany - Inanidrilus exumae... | ecosystem: Host-associated > Annelida > Digestive... | reverse complement strand
GTAAGAAGATTAGCAGTCTATGCAGACTAGACTAGGCCACTAGGCTAGGGGCAGGGCTGGAAAATGCTAGGTTATAAAAATTAGGTTTATAGGTTTTTAGTTTTTTTAGGTTTGTAGGTTTTTAGTTTTTTTTTCTACGAAGACCGATGTCACCAAACACGAAAGTGTGACCCCAAAGCATCTGAAATCTGCATCCTATATAAGACTCATACAGTACTGTACAAGCCATTCTCTTTTCACTGTCATGGATTACAGCATAAAAAGATAAAATTGCAGCATTACTTTACTGGGTGTAAACTGTAAAGTATTTTAAGTATAATAACTACTAAGCTGGAATTCTGAACAGCAACAGCTGTATTTATTTTTAACAGCTGTTTGTTGTCTGCAATAACTGTGAGTAGGCTATAAATATCACTGACAAACCAGTCTTTTACAATTGCAAGTTCCAACTTTCAATCTTCTATTGCAGCCTATAATGTAATACTATACTCACTTGTACAGCTAGATCTGATGTTTATTTTTTCCTTTGCTACTTATATCTATTGCGAATAATAGACATTTAGCTTCTACACTGTTTGCATGTCCAAATTTTACTGTATACATTGGATACTGTTTTTGACTGTTTTAATATTATACTCCCAGACCTGTTTCAGTCACAGAAGGATAAATGAAGGAAATGAAGCATGAATCTCACATAAATCGAATATGAAATTTAAATAATTAATTTAATTCATTAATTTAAGAAAATTAAAATGTTATAATAAAATTGAAAAACTAAAAACCTAAATTGGGATTTTTAGGTTTTTTGTAGTTTTTTTTTAAACCTTAAAAACTAGGGTTTTTAAAACCTAATTCTACAGCCCTGGCTATAGGGCCTAGGGGTCACGTAAAAACTCCAAAGTACTAGTAAAAAGATTATAATTTTTTATCTTAAAAGTAAAAACGTAAATATCAAGGTACTTACGTGAAAACTGTTTTATATAAAATAGTAAATTGATTGATTGATTGATTGAACAGCACGACACTATTTCCTGCTTATTTATTGTTTGGTAGACCGGATGCTGAAGCCATATTGGATCAGATTGTTTTTGTTTTGAAGAGTCGTTAGCAACATGAATTATGGACACATGTAATCAATATGCCACGATATAGATAGGGCGTACAGCCAGAAGCTTGCTTCCAATGTTTTAATGTTATAATATGCAAGTTTAAAAATTTGGTGTTGTCCGGAACATGACGTTTAACGTGTACGGCAACAGGGAAGACTTGTCGTTGAAGTTAAGAGCTCAGTACGACATGCAGTTCATTACTTTGTTACAGAATGAAGACTCAGACATTTTTTATGAACAATTAAATGCTTGCCTTGCATATTTTAGCCTCTTACACGTATTGTACGCATGTAATAATTGTTTGACTCATCTTCTTCTGTATCGATACTGCCTTTACGTGCACGGTGCTTTCCCTTGTAGAAATTCTCATTGGTGTTAAACTCTCTCTGTAAAAGCAAAAAGGTGGTTAACTTTCTTTGTAGATCCAGCAGAGGTTAATACTCCATATAAATACTTCCGTGGTAGTTGTATTAGTGTGTCACAGCTTCTGGCCAGTTTTGCAAAGAAATTGAAACAGTGATTCTTTGAGTTCATACAGTGGTAGAACGCCGGTCTTTGACCAGCAAACTTTCCCTTTCCCACGCTCGACCTGTAGCTGTGGGTAACCCATGTGCTATAAAGTCAGCCAACTAGGCCGACTCAGCCTTTCATCCTTTCGGGGTCGATAGATGAGCAGTAAGCTAATCCAGATGTGTGCTACCTTGCTTGGGCGACACCATCTGGTGAATGCTTACGAAATGCATGCAGAATGGCTCATTCCGTTCGTGGATCAACGTGTGAGTGGCAGGTAAAACTGTGTGAACCCCATGCCATTCAGCCATGTGTCACACCGATGGTGACTGTTAAGTCGAGTCTAAGCGTTGGAGGGTGTGCATTTGCATTTGCATACAGAGAATTAAGCAGCTCTAATAACAGTGTGAGCGTGTGTGTGTGTTGTTGTGAATCTGTTGAAGATGGTTTATTTCAGACTATTCAAGCTTGTAATGTAGTGAATGACAGTAGTCAGGTTTAGTGTGGATAACGAAGGTTGCAGTGGTAATTACTGTAATTATTTTGCTGTAATTGTAGTAAGTATGGCAGCTTAAATGATCAGACAAAGCAGTTGGAAGTGGACAATGAACAAATGGAGAAGAGACTGCAGGAGCTAAAGATTGCCATGGGCCGAGAGAAGGCTCAGAGAGAGTATAGATTACCTTTCTTTATTTTAAATTTAGAAAGTGTGTATTAGGATAGTGTATCACAGTTGCCTGTGTTTTGGTATAAAATGCTTGATTAAAATTGTAGCACTGCCACATATAAACTTCAAATGCAACATTGTCATTGTAGTAGAACTTACAGTAAAACTGTTGAAGTACAACTTGTTTACTGCTTCATCTAATCAGTATTAACCATTAATGTTGCAGACAAATGCAGGATGGAGTTTTTTGGAAGTCTAGTCAACACAGCTCATTGAATACAGCCAGTAAAAATATGCCAGCAAAACCAACCAGGCCAGATGCAACAAAATTGGTATGTTTGTTGTAATTGTGATGCCATTGTATCTTTGTGATGTCACTGATGTGTGAGTTACAAGACAGCTCAGTTTTGCAAGTTTTTGATTTGATTATATTTCACTATATTTCTTCATCCCCCCATAGATGGGCAGAGTATTGCAATCAATGTGTATGTTTGTATGTTTGTCTGTTTCTTTGCATGTCTCCTCAAAAGCCATGGGTAAAAATTTTATGACAGTTTTTGTACGTGTTACCTATGACCATGGCTTGGTCCTCTTCTGATGACAGTGTGATATTCTTTGCATTGTCTGTTTTGTGGATGACGTCATGTTTTCACGTAATAGAACAAATGGGCCAGAATCGAAGATGACACATTTCGTTAAGTTCACCTGTTGGTGGCATCGGTAGATAATTATGCCGTCTCGACTGCATCTTTTTTCATGTTTATCAGTATACTGGTTGTTGAAATTTGAAGTGTGTTTTTCACGCATAGGCTTTTAAACGAAAAGTGAAGATGCTTAAAGATGAACCTATTGGTTAGTATTTAATGTTTTGTGCTTCATCTTCTTTATGTGACTATGTTTACTGGATTTCATTGATATTGGCATACAGCAGTAACCAACAGTGTTATTTTAATGTCATTTTGTTTGCTCATTGGTATTCATGTGTAGTCATCTGGATTTTGTAACAACGTGCTTCTTTGATCAAGCACTATAGGCCAGGTCCTACAATGATCCATCTGTGGAGACCATTGGGGATGTCTGGAGTGGGATTTTTTCTGAGGTTCGGTGGTGTCATTTTTCATACAAACCAACCATGTTGAAGTAATGTTGGTAAAAATAAGCGGTGGTCACCAGCTATGTCAATTTGCCAAGAGGATGACTTTGCCGCTGTTTCTTATTTTCAGCATCATTGTAAGTCTTTCAGTAATTCTAGAGTTGTAATGCCAGATTCAGTTGGTATGAATGTTGTGTGTGTGATGTACAGCGGTTCCTGAGCGGCCAAGAGGACCCGGTACAGTGACACGCGTTGCTGAGGGAAATAAGTCTGCTAGCAGCAGCAGCAGCCACAGACGAGATGGTCGTCTATTGTGTGGACAGTGTGAACTGAAGTCGGCACATGTTGTAAGTATTTTCACCATGTTCACTAGTTCTGTTGACACTGTCATGCCAATGTTTGACAACCATTTTACAACAGAGTCTTTATTAGCCGGTTGCCCGCTGATCTTCTTTAGTCCTATCCACTTTTTTAAAAAAAAGATCAAGAGAAAAGATCAAAACTTGACCTGTTGGACACCATCCCACACTGTCTTTCTGAGGTCTCTCCTCTGTCTAATTCCTTCTGCCTCCATTGTTGTACAATTTTTGATCCATTCAGTGTGTTCTTTACACTCCTCATGTCCCAGCCATCTCAGTGTACTCTTCCTCATCACCAAACTCGATGGTTCAAGTCCAAATAGTCCCTGATGACGTGTATGTAAAGGTAACTAAAAAACCAAAAGGTTGCTGCGTATTTACCCACGCCAACGGCAGTTACGGGATAGTGTTTTCACTGGCATTTTTTTGTGTGTTTGTATTTCCACATGACATCTCAATGATGAGTTCCAGAAACCCATTTATTTTTGGGGTCAACCGGTCAATGTAATGTAATGTAATGTAATGTAATGTAATGTGAACATTTATATAGCGCGAAATCGAGAAAATCCTCAGACGCGCTAAAGGTCAAGGTCACTAGTCATAAAAACAGTGCTGGTGTGAGACTTTGCACTCTTGTGAGGACTGACTTTTTATAGTTTTCTACAGCAACTACAGTGTATCTGTCTTGTTTCACTGTATTACTATTATGGCATAGGCCTACCTGTTTTGTTACTGTATAATTAGGTGTTTCTTAACTGTATTAATTGAGTAATAATATTAAATGGTGAGGATGGCGGCTACCAGCAGAAGGACTTACAACCCATGTCAGTTGGCTTGGTCTGAGGCTTGACTGCTACATGGCGCTGGGTGAACTCTCTCGCTATGCCCTGAAAACAGAGCCATAAATGTTGAAAAATTTGCTAATCGTCATCCGTTATAGTAAAGTAAAGTATACATCAATTTGTATAGCGCATCATCATAACTACCACTAATGCGCTCAGACATGGATCACACAGTTTTACCTGCAAATTACACCATGCTTGCCTTTGCTCCCCAGCCATAGAGCATCATCGCCCTTTGGCTGGTACTCATTTTACCTTCCCACGGAGGGTAGAAGGCTGAGTCTACCTGGATAGTTGGTTACATACCAAAATAAAGTGCCACCTCCGGGAGTCGAACCTGGAAACGGTCACCCATCCCAGTACTAACCGGGCTCAGCGTAGGTTAACCTTGTTGATCTAGACCAACGACGCTACCACTACGCCACGCCGCCACCAAATTGTCTTATGTTATCCATCACTGTCATCACTATTACTGTTATTAGTTTATTACCTCCCTCACCGAAGGTGATGGGAGGTTATGTTTTTGCCAGAGTCGGTATATAGGTAGATATATAGGTATATATGTTTGTGAACAACTTTCTGGTGCCAATTCAAGTCCCATTGTTACCAAACTTCGTCAGTCATACCCTTGGCCACAGGGGACGAGGTGATTAAGTTTTGGAAGGTCAAGGTCAGGTCAAGGTCAGTGGGGGAGGTTTGCACTCTACTGAATGCCCTTCTAGTTATCTCTGTTGTAGTGGCTATTTTCCAGGTTAACTTGGGTTAACCAGTTGCCCCTCAGTTATTTCCTCCATTTGTTCCTGAAGAGAGCTTTTGGATTGTTTTTGTGAGCCAGATATACTTTCTGTTACGTAACAAATTTGATGAAAGAACTGAAGGTAACACAGCATTAACCAAACCAGTTTCAGGCATCATTTCTTCATTCACCACCACACTCCTGATGGAAGGGGCATTGCTTCTTTACATCGTCTGTCATTATTATTATTATTTATAATGTCACATTTTGTGTTGTAGAACTGTGTTGAATGTTGTGAGAAATTTTGTGCCTCTTGTTTTGCCGCCTTTCATATGAAAGGAGCTCTTAGGAAGCATCATTCTGTGCCAGTTGGGGTATGTTCTGTTATTGATGTTTGGTAAGAATTGTCTCATGTTAACTTTTGATCGTTGTTAACTGGTAGACAGCTGTTAATGAAATTAGTGTTTGATGTTAATGCCATAGTCACAAAGGCATATTAGAGAGCTTGTTTATTTTACGATGTTTCAAATCTAACAAACCTAGTTTATTGTTTCGTGCTTTTGTAACATATGTTAGGCCTTTACTGGAGTACAGTTACCCTATGCACTCTCCCATACACATATGTGTATCTCATAAATAAACTTGAATTGGTACAGCGTAGATTTACTAAATGTGTCAAGGCCTTCGGCCAGATACTGTATGCTGAATGCCCGGATCGTCTTAATGCTGCTGAGACATGTGAAATCGGACCTTATTATGATTGTTTGTATTATTCGGGTTGTTTCATATTTATTGTGACAGTCTTTTTCATGTCATTGATTGTGAGACCTGCCATACTAGAGGTCACAATTTTTGGTTAATTAAGGAGCACTGTAATTTTAATTGCCATTTAAACTGTTTTATTTGTCGTAATGTAAATGTCTGGAACCAGTAGTAAAGTCAGTGTTTTGTTTTGTATGCCTTAGGCTGAAGCAGTGAGGACGCCAAGAGCTCACAGGTACATGAGTTAGTTTGCTGTGCTTTTAATTATTACCGCGTGGCGCTATGCTAGCGTGGTATATGCTGTCGCCTTGTGTCCATCCATCCATCTGTCTGTCTGTAGCTAACCGGCGTTTTACCAAAATGGCTAAGCATAGGATGCTGCACAGATGCTGCACAATAGCCACGTTTTTTGATGCCAAAGATCTTGGTAAAATTTGAATGGGGTCATCCCCAACCGCAGCACCAAATGCAGTTGGGGAAGGTTAAATTCAATGATTTTCGACCAGTTTCTTGCTATATCTCATAAATAGTGCAAGGACATAGTTACTATGGAAGGCTAACAGGAACTTGTATGCACTCTGTCCAATGTTGCTATTTACATGGAACTTGAGTAATCCCTAAGTACCCCAACCACCCCATTTTGTACATTTTGCATTCCCTTTTATATCTTTATGAAGTGGGGAGATAGGGACTTCAAATTTGGTATTTAGGTTCGTCGTAGCAAGTCCCAGCCCATGGATGTACAAGAACTCATCAAGAGATGAGATAGCGAATGTGAACTTTTTACGACGATATCGCACACGTACTTCAGAATACCAAAAAAGAGAACCTGCTTAAAGGTTGGTTGCGTGGCACAGTGGTAGAACGTCGTTCTTTGGCCGGCGAACTTTCCCTGTCCTGCGCTCGACCTGTAGCTGACGGGTGACCACTGGGTAAACCGTCCGCTATAGGTCAACCAACCAGGCCAACTCAGCCTTTCATCTGTTCAGGGTCGATAGATGAGTAGTAAGCTGCAATTGGATGTCTCTTACCTTAGTTAGGGGTGGCGCCATCTGGTGAACGCTTACGAAGGAAAGGCAGGAATGGTGTATTTGCAGGTAAAACTGAGTGATCCATGCCTGAGCACTTTGAGATATACATAATATATAAAAGGCGCTATATAAATACACTTCCTACTTCGTTTAACAAATTAGACGATAGCTAGGCAAGTACTGCACATTAAGTCTTGAATGTATGAATCTGCTACAGAATTTCCACCTTGCAGTTACAGAATATTTATACCGTGGGCGTCACGCGGTCCCTCTGCAGTCTGCAGACGTTTACTACTAGACATAGTAATCGTAAATTGTCCATTGTTATGGCTTTGTCAACCACTTTCACATGTGATAGATTATCCTCAAAGAGGATGCGTTGGTGTCACATAATCTCTTGAAATTTTGGTAACAGTCAAAGCACTGAAGAAATCTCTAGCACTGTCCCTAACCAGTGGCCTGGCCTCGTCGTTTCTTCGTCTTGCCACCAGACTCCTGAAGGAAGGGGAGTTGCTTCTTTATGCTGGCTTTTTTAGCATCAGTGCCACGTGCATTCCTGTCATATTTGCAGCTGAAGCTGTGAATGAACAGTGCAGTGATGTTGACTTTGCAGCAGTCAGTTGATGGCTGGTGATGCTGGTCGACAGAACGTCACAGACAGCATGCTTTCAAATCATAATTGGCAGCCCAATGCCTCTCGCATTGGCGGCAGCAAACAAAATGGCACAGTCCATGAGCCTCGGAATGTAAGAATTGCTGTAGCTGATGAGGTACTGATACGCTTGCTATGCGTTAGTGCATTTACATTTTCTTTATGAGTTAATTAATGCTGCTGATGGTTATATTTCGTGAGTGATTAGCTGCTGTTTCATTTTCTATCCATTTTGCTTTTCATGTGGCATTGTATGATAAGAGATGTAGAACGTGCTAAGAATCTTGCGAGCAGCCAGCTTAATCCACCATTTCACAGAAGCATAACAGAGACTTAATGAAAACAATGGTAGCAGCAACCCATTTAATAGGTCTTTATTAAAATTAATGAAAAAAGAACTAAAATAACAAGAAGCTGTGCCATGGACACCAATTTTCGGCAGTAAAGCGTCTGATATTTCGCGCCCTTTTTGGGGTGATTTTATCGAAATTTCGTAGATATCTTTTGCTTCATAAAACTACAGAGTCCCTGGGCTATCGTGCAGCGTTGTTTGCGTGATCCTGCGTGTAGCCGTTTTGGTACAACTCCGGCTTATGAGAGACAAACAGACAGACGTACGGACAGACGGACATGCGATGACAGCCAATACTGCACAAGGATGGCGTTGCGTGGGCAAAAATTACATTTGAAGGCTTGAAGGTGACTCACTCAAGGTTATTGGAATGTTTTCCTATAGTGGATAGGTCATGTATCACTTGCTATTAGTGGTCTGCGTTAGTATCAACGACTCTACCTGGCGCCGTTTTAGACATAATTCCACATTTACAGTGTACGTCACTGGCTGTGACCTTGAGAATTACTCTGTTTTCATAAAGGTAGTTAAAATTAAAAGCCATGTGCGCTTTCCAGTTCATGTGGAAACATATCGTGGATAATACACGCTGTGTTTCTGGAGTTATTTTAGATAGAAAGGTTTCAAACAGCAAAAGTGACCTTCAAGGTCACTAAAGGTCACCAGTAATAATGCCACTCGATAGGCCACATACGATTTAATATTAGTCTTCCGTTGCAACTATGTCTGTATCTTGCACCATTTCCGAGATATTATCACTTATTTGCCAAAATTTAAAGAGGTCACGTGACCCAGGACACATCCCTTTCGGAGGTAGTCTATCACGCATGCACTAGTACTGCTCTGTGTAAAAAAGCACAGGAAATTTGAAGTGTATATAGCTTCGTTAACTAAAAAGATATGATTTGGGGCAAAATTAATCAAAACGGGTCACGTGACCCTTACCACGCCCATCAGGGCTAGTCTATCATCCCAAGGCTAGCACTTGACGTAAATAAGTAAATTAAGTAAGTAAGTAAATTTATAGATCGCAGTTATCGTCAAGAACCTCTAATGTATTATACCTGTGTACAAAATTTGGCGACTCTCAGCCGTTCTGCGGGCGTCAAAATTGAAAATGTGTCATGTGACCCTGACCACGCCCATTTGGGGGTGGTTTGTCATCCAAAAGCTAGGACTTGATATACTTGATATGTGACGGCATTCTGTATGTTAGTCTTAGCCATCTGAGATATTCATGTAAATAAACTTGACGACTATAGCTTCAGCTGACAGCCGTTCCATAGATATTATTGGGTGCCTCAAAATTTAAAATGGGCCACATGACCCTGACCACGCCCATTTTAAGGGTGATTTATCATGTGTACCCAGGTACAAAATTTGACGACTAGCTGCAGCCGTAACAGAAATATGGTGTGTGCCCACCAAAATTTAAATGGTTCGCATGACCTGACTATGCCCCTTTCAGGGATGGTTTATCATCCACTGGCTACAATAGAGCCATACGCAAAATTTGAAGTTTATGACCACCCGCTATAAAGATATGAAAGGCGATAAAAATGTGGAAAATGGGGTGGTTTGGTGAAGGTCACCGAAAATAGCGCCATTTGATAGAGCACATACGACGTCCTATTAGCATTCCATTTTACAATGTAACTATGTCACTATCTTGCACCGTCTCAGAGATATTGCGAGGTATTGGTCGAAAATCGTCGATCTGAACCTACCCCACTGTATTTGGCGCTCCCGTTGGGGTACGCCTTCAGAATTTCGCCGAGATTTTTGGCGTCAGCAAACTAGAATCCTGGACTATCGTACAGCGTTGTTTGCATGATCCTAGGTTTAGCCGTCTTAGTAGAACAGACTCGTGACAGACAGACAGACAGACACACGATGCCGGAAAGTACCGCGCTAGCATAGCGTCGCGCGAGTAAAAACCGATCAGCATATGAAATCCGGTCAAAGTCCTAGTCCGTGAAAGCAATCCTGAAGGAAACAGCAATCTGTGGTGGAAAGATTTTATGAATCAGGTGAGTTCTGAGCATTGTGAATGTTGAGGGCATAAATGAGTGTCATACTGCTACAAGAGCATAGTCTTGTCTCCCTCTCTGGGCCATCGAGCCCATTAGTGAATATACCGCAGAGCCTGTGACATATATGGCTAGTGTGATGCCAGACCTACGGTACCTTCCCAGCCAGTGAGACTGTTACTGGCCTTTGACTGGTGCTCATGTTCCACCCTGCAGAGGTAGCAATCTGAGTGAACCTGAGCGGCTCGTTACATAC
>Ga0209363_1001987_pt1 | contig 10399 bp, 10 predicted proteins | sample WorMetexBAHAMAS3_FD_187385 | JGI IMG/M metagenome (GOLD analysis project Ga0209363, IMG submission 187385) | Marine gutless worms symbiont microbial communities from Max Planck institute for Marine Microbiology, Germany - Inanidrilus exumae... | ecosystem: Host-associated > Annelida > Digestive... | reverse complement strand
GTGCTAGTAGTAGTAGTAGTAGTAGTAGTAGTAGTAGTAGTAGTAGTATATAATGAAGAATTATTTTAGAGAACAAGACCAAACATACAGTTTAAAATAAAACAACGCCAAAAACTACTTACGTTATCATGTGACAGCATCACACCTTTTGGGTTTCCAGTTGTTCCAGACTGTTCAAAACAAACAAAATCAGAAGTACATTAGTAAGCTGTACCATCGCACAGTATATAAATATATAAAAGAATATAAATATATAAAATCAGTCTACAGACAGCAAGTTCCCATATGGCACAAAAAGTTTAGTAACAGAAATGCAGCAATGAAATGGAGTCAAACGAAGCCAAGACCTCACCGTATAGATGAGTGTGCAGCATTTGTTTGGTGCCTGCTGACAAATACGATCATCGAGTTCAGAGTCGAATTCTTTTCGGCCAATGTCAAGCAGCTGCTCCCACTGTCAGAAACACACAGTGCAACTATGAGATTACTCAATGAGCAAAGGCATCGCATATTGAAAGTGCAGGATGCTATGTTCATTGAATGATATTAATTAACATATGCTACCTACCATCTGCAACATATCTGGTACGGAGTAATATGGCTGTTTATCAAGCTTGGCCACTGAGATACCCCACATTTTAAATGAAGTCTGACAACAAATGAAAATAACATAAAAACTGACTGCTAAGATGCTCAAACATATTCCAATCAAATTTAGTGACAGTCATGCATAACGTTTTCTAATAAGACAGCAGGGAGTGCAAAAATGGTAGACTTTTTGACAATAAAAGGTTCAGATTACAAACCAGACGTGGCGATATGGCTGGCTGGCAAACGTTGTGTTGAAAATGGTATGGCATTGTAGGGTTTAACGTCCCACTCGACACATTATAGGTCATTTCGGAGACGATTTTACAGGTCAGATGACCAAACCAACAGTGTAATAGCACTGAAGGCTGATAGTCTTTCAGGTCAAGGGCCAATATTTTGACCAAGTGCAGAAAAAATCCAATCAAAATAACTCAAGCTATGCTAGAGAATGGACACTTATGTATGCTGTCTGCCTGTTTTCTGATTGTCACAGGTATTCATGACTGTCTATCCCAATATGACTAAAAAATAAATTAGCCACGTACGGGACTAGCGGTCGACTCAGACTTACTGCCAACTTCAAAGTCACGTGACACAAAAAGTAGGCCAAAAATAAAAAAATCTGGCCCTAATAAGCTTTAGGTATTGTGCCCTAATTTAAGAATCTGTGGTCATTTGCCATCCCCCATTATAAATGGGGGAGGAGATAGCCTTTGAAAATGGCCGAATTTCCGACTTTCAAGGGCTCGTGACCTTGACCTTGGATCGGGTTATACTGCATATCGTCATGCATCACTCATCGACCTCTACTTACATACCAAATTTCATTGAAATCGAAGAAACTTTTCGTGGACATTTGAGACCCACATTATTAGGTTGACACAGAGGAGTCGACCTAATAATTCACGTGTACAAAGTTTGGTGTCGATAGCTCAAGCCATGTTGCTTTTAGAGTGCGGACAAACAGACAGACAGACAGATGCGACTGAATGCTACACCTACGCCAGCGGCTATACAGCCGATGTTGGTAATTAGCATAGAGTAATTTCACTGCACTGTAGTTATTGCATACCGAGTAAACATTAGGATACTCCGTAGGAATATCTTTGTAATGAATTACAGCCTTCAGGTCAGGCAGCTGATCCCAAACTTTGCGAATTTTCTGAAGCTGGTTATCATTTTCGACAACAATGATGTTGCACTTGGCATGGTCAGCAACATACTTGCAAGCATCCGGCAAATTTGTTGCGTATATTCCAGTCGCGAACCCACTACACAACATTCACAATCCTCTTCATCACACATAACAAGCAGCACAGACTCAAGCCACAAACACAACAGACTGAACCAAGAATATTTTAGAACAGAAATAAGTTTATCCAGAAAAAGAGGTACTACAAACCCTGCAAAAATGGCTGCCAGATCAGAAATAAACCATTCAATTGAATTGAACCCAAGTATTCCAACACCATGATACATCTCCAGTCCAAGCTACAACAAATAAAAATATTCATGTACAGTCATCATCGTATGCAGAAATGTCAAGATAATAATTAACAATGCAGAAAATAAAGTCATACTCCACAGATTACGAAAAGGCAACTTGAACAAAACATAAATCAAATTATACTTCAGCTGATATTCTGAAACAATATACATCACAAAATCTTTTTAACAGCAATGTACCAGATTCTGATAGGTTAGACAGTTGTCCCTCAAAGGCTTTGAATCAGATTTATCATTTTCACAGGCCAGATGCCCTTTATAACACCATACCAGTACAATCAAATTCAATGCAGTGAAGACAAGCATTCGACTAATTTACAGTCATATGTATTTTGTCACAGTATCACCAGAGAATCAAATGACTTAAACTATTCTAACAAATGTATTTTCAAATGTAACTGGATAAATGAATGTTAATATCACTGATGTATTACTTGTAATGCATTACTTCAAACTGCATATGAATACCTATTTTGTATATTTACCTTTATAAAGCCTTTTGCTGCCAGTCTAACATTCTCATAGTAACTGCTGTAATTCATCATTTTCCACTCACCATTCACTTTTGCCCCTGTATCAAAAAATACATACAAATTATTAATAGACACCTGCTCCATGGTACTGGTAGCAAGGACTACTTAATTTCCAAATCTACCCATTATTACATGGTAACTCTAATCTCCTTAGCATACATTACGTTGCTTTGCACTCACAAGTAAGCAGGCCCAGTTGGACTTGTTTCTGAACTTTACAATCTTACACAAATAGCAACTGTGACCAAGTTTAGTTTAACTGAAATTTATAACTGAATCTATCCATAACGGCACTTCACATATAATCTGCTATTGTAACAGCATTTGTGTCAAGTTGCAAAATTTTAGCGTTAGTCCCACCCAACACAAAACAGGTCATTTCAGAGACATACTCCAATAAAAGCAAACGTGCATCCATACAAAACATACCATAACACAAAATAAACACAAACTATAGGACAGACTTCGAAGCCCTAACATCCATCTGGATACAACTGCCACCTCAACAGCCTGCTGTGACCCTAACCTTGACCTCCAAAATCTAACCAGGTAATCCCTCATCAGTGCGGGCTATTGAATAATCCCTAAAAGATTCATCAAGGTTACTCAATTCATTCATGAGATATCGTGGTAACAAGATATGTCTGGATAAACAAACAAACAAACAGATGGACGAACATGGCGGACGATGGACAGAAAACAACCTTCACTGATACTGTTGGGTGATGAATGGATAAAAACTAAAGCCAGGTTTGATTACCTCTTAAGACCTCAGGCCTGGAAACAGACTGGGCCTTTTCTTAAGGAAGTAAATAAGCACCGGAATCAACAAATAAATCGGGGCACATTATAGCCCCAGAGCCCATACTGGGTTGAGGATGGGGACACTGTGGCAGGATGGGGAGGGATGGGAATAATGGTGTTGGGATGGGGACAGTAAGGGTGGGGAAGAGGAAAACTTTGCGATATGCAGCCATTCTTTGCTTTAAATTGGATTTTCCAGATACTCAGAATTAAAACCCTAACGTCAAATAATCAATAAGTGTTTCTAAAGAATGGCATTCTTCTGAATTATTTATACAAACCAGAAAAGTAACGAAGAGCCGAATAGTTGCAAATAATAAAGAATGTGAGTGTAAAAACCGAGTGCAGGGTGATCGGGGTATTTTTCAGCCGTTGTTTTCAAAGCAGTCATGACACAGATCGGCTTCTCAGACAACGGACCACTCTCAGCCATATGCAGCTTAACAGGCACTTGTTTCTCCCACGCCATAAAGCTCTCGGCATTCATCACTTCATCGCAGTCTGTACAAGCAGCAACGAATATTACACAATGCTGCTTACTACAGAACAACAACAACTGTTCTACATCCACTTAACAGGACAGCCTGTGTTAGCCGGCAACCCTAGTTAATGACTAAAAGATTTACAACTAGTTTTAAAGCCAAGGGACCTCAAAAACTGTTATCCCCAGTAACAGTTGGCCTTCTGGGCATGAATAAACATTATTGTGTCAGCTGAATTGACTAATTCAATTTTCAACCCAGTCACTGATCTCAGCACTTGCTGAGCTCTTGTACTTCTCTAGCAAGAAGTTTCTGTTGCTTTTGGAATGAATATTACTGAATATTATATGTAGGTATAACTATACATTGGTCTAATAAAATAGAGTGCACATTAAGAATTTCCTGCGTAGAATTCAGCATCAGCAGACAACAGCAACTGGGTGGCTCAGTACGCCTGCATACTTCTGTGCATGTGGGCAACATCAATACCAATGCAGGGGCACATAATAATGAGAGACTTAGAATTACATTTTCATAGGAGGAGACTTTTCAGGGGGTGGAACTACAGTTGGACACCGGAATGCTCTTGCTTACAGCAACTAGCACATTCATATCTATAGACTGAGTTAAGGTTTTACGCCCCACCCTACACAAAATAGGTCATTTTGGAGACGTTCTTCCCAGCCAATCTCTCGGCTTAATACTGAAAACCTAAATCAAACACAAGAAAAGCAAACATGCATCCATAACAAAATATACTGCAACATAAAACACAAAAAAAATTAAAGCCAGGTTTGGTTGCCTCATACAACCTCTGGCCTAGAAATGGAACAAGTCTATTCTAAAAGGAGTAGGTAAGTCAGGAAGTAAATGAGTAAGAAAGTAAGTAACAAAGGAAGTAAAAGGAAGGAAGAAACAAAGGAAGTAAACAAACGATTTATACAGCATGGAAATCAACAAATGTATCAGGGAGCATTACCTCACCAGATCCTGTATGGGGCACATTCATAATGAGTTCTCCTAAATGGTGTTACCTATACCACTCCATCAAGTAGCTAACATTTAATCAATTTTTGCAATTAGTTTTATCTACTTATATTTCCTGCTATGTTTGTGTAGCTGTCTGCTGAATTACTGATGAAATTAACATTAGTGATAAACAATGTCATCCAGTTTAGATGTCTACCTAACAAAATATATAATGCTATAATCTAAACAGGGTGCCGTAATTGACACCAAAATTGAACAAGCATTCAATACTGACAGAAAAATTAAATTTTCTGTTACATCATATAAGAACACCTAATTACAAAAATAACGTATGCAAACAGTATCCATGCAAACCTTTCCTTGGCGCTGCACCTTCAACCAAAACTTTGCTCCATGGTAAATGCACACCGTTTTCAGAAGCATCCATTGTTTTCACAAAACCATTGCGGTCACAGTTTGGTTTACCATTCTTCTCATCCTCCAGTGCAACTCTGCAGAATGCATGCACCATGCATGACAATACATGCAGTATTGTCACAAAGTAATGAACTAACATTGTACTGGACCAAATCTGAACTTCATTATCACAAAATTTGATTTGGACAGTGTTTTATTTGAGGACTCAAGTCTGATGCATTAAAGTCTCAAATGATAACTGCTATTCACCTGTACTGTAAGAGTATATTTACTTTACCATTCTTCTCATCTTCTGGTGCAATAATGAAAAAAGAAAAACAAGGTAATGCTATAATGTTCAAGTCGATGGTTTAATTATGGCTTAATGTTTGCTGCAATAAAAGAATCACTAAAATCAGTTTACCGGTACTGTAACAATAGAAGTGGCCCACTTCTATTCATGCAACACAGTGTAGTTATAAATAATGCAAACTTTGGTCAACCACGACCATAACATACAAAAAAACAAACTTTAGTGTGACATACAAGTTGCATTGTGAACAGATAACAGTGTCAAAGTTCAAGAAGTGATAAAAACAGACATTGTGCACACAGTCTTCACTTGTTAACAAAAAACTGCAACCGAGTGAAGTGCTTCACTGCTACCCACGTCCGTAGCTAAGTACCATGTTTCCGTCACTTATTCACTGGAAAATTTTGCATCCACAGCTGATGACTTTAGAGCATCCACTTGTCAGATGCACAAATGCCAAACTGCAATCGTTATCAGATTGGTGTCTATTTTTCAGTTAGACAGCAACGTAGATTGTTGTTCAACAAGACTAAGGGGCTTAGAAAGATTCTGCGGGTTTGGTGGATGGCAAAGAAAAAATTAGCCCTGTTATTCTGACACAAAAACTAGGCCGAATATCAAAAATCCAGCCCAAACAAATTTGGATATTGTGCCCTAGTTTAAGAATACATGGTAAGTTGCTAGCTCCCATTGTAAATGGCAGAGGAGGTAGCTTTTGAAAACGGCCAGATTTCCAACTTTGAAGGGCATGTGACCTTGACCTTGGATCGGCTCATACTGCACACTGTCGTGCATCACTCATCGACCTCTACCTACATGCCAAAGTTCACTGAAATCGAAGAAACTTTGTACGTACGTACGTACGTACGTACGAACGCACGTTCGAAAAAACTTTTTTGTACGTTGAGTATGTGTGTACGTTACACGTACGTGTACGTACGTAGGTATGTACGGACATTTGAGACCGGCTAGGTCGACTCTGTCGAAGAGTCGACCCAACAAATGAATGGGTTCTTAACAAAGCTGGAGTAAAGAGGGAACTGTTAGATACCATCAAAGCAAGAAAGCTAGCATACTATGGTCACACGAGGTAACAAGGGAGTTGCCTGGAGAAAGAGATAATGCAAGGAACAATGTCAGGTGCATGCAGGTGAGGAGGACCACGCACGGCCTAGATGGATAACATCAATAGTACAATACATGGACAGGACTCCCCATGGAGGAGTCAATCAGAATAACAGAGATAAATGGAGAAAGTATGTCCACGGGGTGGCCAACCCATGGATCGAGGAAGGCTACAGAACAGAACAGAACAGACTGAGTGCAATCAGCTGGTAGAACTGCTTGAAATCAGTAGCCATCACATAAGATTAAGATAACGCAGTACAAATAGGCCACAATGCCCTCTTACATGGTTTACACACAAGACAATCATCAGCTAAATTGTTAGCAAAATCAACTGCACTGACAATGCCTCGTGTATTTACCATGTTAGCCTAAGCCTTATCCAAATGAAAAACATGCAAGATCTTCAGCAGAGCATTCATGTGGCACTAGAATTCAAGAAGTGTTCAAGGACTTCTCCACTAAAATAATATATTATTCTTAGGGACCTCCTGGTGCAGTACGAACGTAAGAAAAAGACATAATATAATTACTGTATAAAGCTATGAACATATCTAAACCTGTCACCTATAGCATCGTCACTATAAAAGTACTTGTATGACTCTGGCAGAAAGTTTCCACACACTGAAAGTAAATTCAAGAACTTTTTCAGGAAATTCAAGAACTTTTTTAAAGTACTTTCAAGGCCTTGAAATTGCCACTGTTAAAGTGAAGGACTTTCAAAGCTCAGTGGTAACCGCGTGTTGCACTGTGAAACAAGAAGCTCCATTGTGTCTATGAACTGTGCATGTGCACACAGAATCACACCATGCAAGGTTAAGTGTAATAAACAAGAAAATTCACTTTCAGACAATACCCAATGCTCTCTATTGACAGTGTGTACTGTATCCTTTGCATTAGAGTTTGTTAGACCCGTACAAAATGACAGGTAAACCTGGAGGCCAAACAGAACACAATTCAAGAGGCTGCTAAACTAAGTTTTTGAACAGACTTCTAGCAAAGATGTTTTTAGTCTTATGAAATAAATCATGCACATAGCAAACATACCCGCTATATGTAGATGAGCTGTGAAACTCAGTATGTGCCAGCTTGTCACCATCTGAGGGTAACTTCATGGGAAGTTCTGTACTCGCATCTCCCATGTCGACTGAAGCAAACCTATCAACACAAGCAGCAGCAACATCATCAAAACCAGACCATCGTGTATTCAGAAATAGTATAACAACATCAACATCCACGACTGTTTCATTTTCAGCCAAACTTGTTTTGCAAATGAAAGTACAAAATAACGGACTCTAAACGTTTATATGCTGTTTGTTGTTTCAAAGATTTTTATTCATTAAAAGCAGGAAACATCTGTTTGGTTTAATATCTTATTGCCAAAATTAAGCTAATAAAAATCCGTTTACTGACACAGTAGACTTACACACTAGTTAACTTCATCTTTGCTTAACACCAAAGTCATGCACTATAGTCTAAGACCTGGCCATTTTACGAGTTCGGATTTACATGTCTTAGCGATTTATTTGGACTGATGATGTACTCTTTCCTTTAACTGTTTGGCGATTTTGGTCCACAGCATTTATAAATTCATTTGGTTTAAAATGGAAATCTTAACTCTGAGTTATGATAATGTCTATCTAAATTCATCATGTTCGTTAGGTCTGTTAAGCTACCAGTCAACTCTTCACCTGGTCAGCTCGTCACACAAACAACTCAATACAAGCGAGCACACGTGACTAATTTTAAAAGTTAAGTGATAAGCCTGTACTATATCAGGAACAGCTAAATTTAGGGACTTAAAATTTTGTACATGGGTAGGCCAACATGTTAGCATTTGGACAAATTCCAATGCGATAATTATAGTGGTAGATCGACGATCTACCCATAAACGGTCGAAAATTGATAGCGATAGATCGGCACAACACATACTCTATTGTTTCTTTCTTTCTGTTATGCCTGCAAAAGACCTTTAGAACCCCTTTTTCTTATATATACCCCACAAAAACATGTTTCAATGATAAAGTATGAACTATCGAGTCGACTTGTTGTCGCTCGTGTTGTCTGAGCTGAGTACAGCTATATCAGCAAACAGGTAAAAATGGCACACCCACAAACCCTGCTTCGCACCTCCTTGTAAAATTCCTTTTACTAATGTGCTACAACCTTTTTATGGGTGTCAACGCGGTACAACCTTTGTATGGGTGTCAACGAAATGCGCTTAAAATATTATGGTTACTGTGTTGGTTAGGGTTAGTGCTACGGTTAGGGTCAGTTTAGTTCGATTTGTTAGCAGTATGAGTTTGGTGGCGTTAAGTATCGCCATCTGGTAAATTAAATATACCACACCGGCGATCTATTCTATCAATTTTTGAATGCAGTTTAGGTAGATTGGCGATCTACCGCTATCACTGATGATTCCAGTGGGGCGACCCCATTGTGCCAAACATGGGTGGAGTGTGCACAGTCACGTGACCTTGGTAAATAAGTGTGGCTTATTGAATGGCGTGAATGCCAGTGATCTCAAGTAACACTTAAATGTCAGCTTAACTCACAGGTTTTCAAACTTTTTCATGCCACAGACCCCCAGATCATGTCTTAACTCGATAGGGGACCCCCAAGACCCAAGAAATTAAATAGTCTGTTATCACGCAAACAGCGGTTAAATCTGTTAATGTGGAGTACTACATAAATCCAGTTTTGCACCTGGTGATAGAAATGTGAAGGATCTGTTTGTTAGAGATACCTTTAAACTTTAAATAATCCTAGAATAAAAGAATAGGTGCAAGAAAAAGAACCAGCCACAATTGCAACAGGCACTCACCAATGTCATGAAACGGAAGTCGTACATACATAGCGTAAGAGAGTGAGACGCAGAAGACTCGGCAAATTATAACAATACAATCAAGTAACTAAGAGAATAAGGTAAATTCGCGAATTCGTCGTCTACGTCCTGGTCAGGCGATGTCAAAGCAAACAAACGGTTCGAGAACACAACTCCTCAAAGGTACAGAAAACCGTCTACATGAGAGGTTTGAACTCAATAGGAAAGTCACGTTAGAGTCTCAGCAGCAGTCACTGATGACAGCATAACAAGAAGATGAAAAGCTAACAATAGTCCAGTTGTGCAACTAACAGCGGTAGTGTTTCAACTACTGACGACACCATGAGTATAGTCAGTTCCCGGCATCAGTACCATAATATGCTAGTCAACATAGTTCGAATGATATCAACAGCTATGACCGCAGACTAAAAATCAAGCTAAGGCAAATTACTTTGGAAGAGCACCTGCTCGTCCAGTGGTGTTGTAACTGCGATGAACTGAGGCACTACAGCTGTGACTGTCTGCCCATATCTACGACGAAGGAACAGAAGCGAAGATGTAAGTCAGCAATAGCTACCACCAGTTCAAGTTAGAGGCATCAACAATGAAGTCTCTGAACAGCTCGTGTATCTGAGGGTAAAGATCGGTAATCGACAGCAACTGTCAGCTGGACAGGGGCTGTTATGTTACGTTACCATGAAGGGAATCCATCCAAGACTGTCATAAATAACAGCATCCGGCTGCTTTCATGAATAACGGAAAAATGCCAGCAAGAATGGTTGTCTTTCTAACAGACAATTTTAAAATTTCTTGGCTTGCTCGCAGATCCCCTGAC
>Ga0209363_1001986_pt1 | contig 10400 bp, 9 predicted proteins | sample WorMetexBAHAMAS3_FD_187385 | JGI IMG/M metagenome (GOLD analysis project Ga0209363, IMG submission 187385) | Marine gutless worms symbiont microbial communities from Max Planck institute for Marine Microbiology, Germany - Inanidrilus exumae... | ecosystem: Host-associated > Annelida > Digestive... | reverse complement strand
TCTAAATGTGGGCGAACCATTGATTTGTATAGTAATATGAAGCTTGTATCATCCATATAGATAAAATTTCTTTTAATAATACCCAATATGCTATAAGCCTTGTTTATTTTCTGAGAGATATGATCCCAAAATGACAAATTACTGTCAAATAATACACCTAAGTCATTAATTGAGTCTAGGTTATATATATAGTTATAGTCTGGGTCAATATATGGAATAGCAATATATTTTGTTGAAAACTGCGCATTGCTGCAACCAGTGTAATGCTGTGTTTTTGTACAGAAATATATAGGTGGTTATTGTTATAAGTCCTTGTGCAAAATGTCACTGTACAAAGGCTTGAGTCGTGCACAACTCAGCTACGATTACCTGCATACCAACTCGTGAGTTGCTACTTTGTCTTTCTTACTTAGCATTTAGTTTTCTCACATTCTGGGCAGGTCAGCCTACTCTGGGCATGTCAGGAGTGGCAGTCTGGATTCATAGGAAAGTTATTGGAGCACTTGACGAATATGAAGCAATCAGCGACCAACTCCTTGTTGTGCAACTCAACGCAAAACCACGAAACATTACCAGTATTCTGATTCAAGTGTATCGACCAACAACAGCAGCCGCAAAGGAAGAAATGGAGAGGTTCTACCAAGACTTGTCTCGAATGCTTAAACAAGTCCCCAAGGGGACGTGCTGCTCGTAATTGGCAACTGCAATGCCAAAGTTGGCAGAAGAGAACCGTCTGCAGTGTCATCCACGTTTGGGCTGTATGGCTTAGGAGAAACAAATGAAGCCGGTGAGCAGCTAGAAGACTTCTGTTTAGAGCACAAGTTGGCTCTAACCAATACCGTGTTAAACAACATCAAAGGTGGCTGTATACCTGGATCTTTCCTGATGACAACACCCAGAATCAGATAGACTACATCTCAGTTGCACACAGATGGAAAACAAGCTTCACGAATTATTGCACGTATCCAGGAACAGACTGAGACGCAGATCATCAGTTGCTCATGGCGACGCTGAAAGTTAGGCTGGCTAAAAGACTAAGCACAACATTCTGCCTCTGAATCTCGAGGAACTCAAGGAAGAGAATGCAGTACAATTTGCAGTAAAGGTGACAGGTTAACGATACTGGAAGCTGCACACGATGAGGTAACCACAGAAGATCTCTGGAAAGGTACCAACAGGGTGCTTACAACTCTGGAAAACCTGGAAAACTCAGGGATTTTTTTAATTCTGGAAAACTCAGGGAAATTTGAAATATACTCTGGAAATTTTTAAAAATCAGGTGGTATGTTTCTTGGGCATCAGTTTGTGTGTGTAATAATTGTTAGTAACAATAGCAGAGATTGGTTGGGTGACACACACAGTGACTGGCTTGGGTGGATCCAGTCATCATGCTCCTTAAAAATATATTCTGTAATTCTGCATTAGAGCAAGAAAGGTACCGAAATGGCTGGTAAGGTGCATGGTTACATCGGGTCTTAACATTATAATTGTATGGAAAAGACTGTTTAAGGGGTCTGGAAAACCTCAGGTAATTTCATTTTGCCAAATTTGTAAGCACCCTGACCAAGACAGTCCTGCTGGAAGTAGGCAGAGAAACGATTGGATGCATCAAGTCGCAAAAGAAAAAGAAATGGATATCTGATGTGACATTTGCAGCAATCAGGGAAAAGAGGTAAGCAAAATGATAAGCTCTGGATGACTACGATGGACATGGGATATCCTCTGCACTTGATTAACTTGCTGGCCAAACTGTACAGGAAGCAGCATCAAAGTAGAGGGAACACTATCAGATTGGTTTTGTGTTAAGAAGGGAGTCCGACAAGGTTGTGTCCTTTGTACATATACTTGTTCAACGTCCTAGTGTAGATGGTGATGAGGGAAACCCTCAATGGATTTCAAGGTGGACTACAAATTGGAGGGTGAATAGTCACGAACCTTCGCTACCTTGATGACATCATCCTTTTGGCCATATCGGAGGCAGAACTACAGCAGCTGGTGGATCACCTAGACCGAATCAGCCGTAAATACAGCCTACTCATCAACATCGACATGACCAAGGTAATGGCGAGCGACGGCATAGTGTGCTGCATACTCATTCAGAATGAGCAACTGGAGCAGGTGGATATGTTCCCAACCTTTGGTCCCTGATTGCAGATGATGGTGAGTGTACTGAAAACAATATGGAAAAGTTACAACATACCGATTTCAACGAAGATACAAATAACTAAACAGCTAGTGTGGCATGTAGCAATGTATGGTTGTGAAAGCAGGACTCTCATCAGATGGAATGATGAAACACGTCTTGACGCCATTGAGATGAAAGGACTGAAAAAGATTCTGTGGGCTTCGTGGACAGCAAAGAAAACAAATGAGTAGGTTGTTAACAAAGCTGGAGTAACGAGGAAACTGTTAGACACTGTCAAAGCAAGGAAGCTAGCATACTATGGTCACACCATGAGGAAAGAAGGAGTTGCCTGGAGAAAGAGATAATGCAAGGAACAATGCCTGGTGCATGCAGGCGAGGAAGACCACGCATGGCCTGGATGGACAACGTCAATACGTGGACAGGACTGCCCTTAGAAGAATCAATCAGAGTGACAGAAGACAGAGATAAATGGAGAAAGTATGTCTGTGGTGTGGCCAACCCTCGGATCAAAGACGGCTAAAGAACAGAACACTGCTGAGTACATCGGGCCACATGTAGTCTCCACTCCAACCAGTTGATGGATGCCTCCATTGCCTTATCACAGATTAGTCCCATGCTGTGCAAGTGTTGCCTAGCCAATGCCTGCGTGTTCATCCTTCCTTGTACTGAGTTTACATGTACAGCTTTTAAGTGTTTGTCTGTTGTTCATTTGCACAGTCAAATGAAAAGAATTATTTGGTACAGTTCTCAGCAGCATTACATATAACATCTGCACACCATAAATTTGCTCACAAATGCTTGTTTTAGGATTTGTTGATCATGTTCTTTGAGTGTTGATGACTATAATAAAATAGATTTTAGTACTTAACATGGTTTGCTTTTATGTATTACATTTTCTCACGTGTGTTTGTGAAAGGACAACACATGAGTTTCTGTTTGGTGCATTAGCAGAGCTTCTGGATAATGCAAGGTCTGGTCTGCATTCCATTTAGCAAATTAATTTCTATAACTTATGTCCCTTAGTAATTTTAGTAATTGTAAATTACAGTTATTATTTGTGTATATTATCTTAGTAAAACTGTAAAACATCCTAATGAAATGTGCTAAGCTGATCATGAAAATATTGTCTGACAGTGAGAGATGCTTGCTTATAACATAGAGCAACAAGATCATAAACTGTTAGACTGTGTTGCAAATGCAGAGCAAAAAGTGTTGTTTGAATTAAATGAGTTGGCTTAGAGCATTAATCGTATTTATAAAGAAAGAAAGTGAATATGTTGTACTATTATTTATAACATAACTAGTTCTGTAAAATTTATTTGCAAATCTTTGAAGGCAACAGGTTTGAAGATGTATTCTTGGCTGATAATAAGGCTATTCAATGATGTAGATGTATTGTTTTCAGAGATGCTTCAGCAACAAAAATCAACATCTTTTCTGGTAGGTTGCTTGGTTTTGTTTTCATTTTGTGTAAAATTTTTAGCCGAGCTTGGTTACCACTGTCTGTCTGATTCTGTGGGCTGTCTGCATGTGTGTGATGTCGATGTATTGTGGCTATACACATAAATGGATCAAATTGGTTTTGATATGAGGTTTTCCACAGAAGAGAGATACTTTGTATAAGCTGTGGGTACATATCCTCCTACAAAAAAGGAAACCTCCTGCGGAGAGAATTCCCACCAATTTCTGTGCAACTTAACTGTTATTTCTGTGTCTGTGTACACAATACATACAGTACATGAACCCTGTAACCGTTTCTGTCGTCTCTTGAGGTACTGGCATCTTACCCAAACCCATCATGCGGTACAAGCATCCCAACCATCATCCTAACACTAACCCTAACTGTGCTAAGCCCTGGTTACTGTTTTTACATACTGATTGATTGTTGCTATGTTTTGTCATTTTCTGTATTTTAGTTTTTTATTTTGTATTTATTAGTTTAGCTTAGATTGTGAGGTGCCACTGAGCACTGGCAGAGTGGCGCCATAGAAAGTCTGCATGTTATGATTGTGATTATGATTACCAACCAGATAGTCAGTGTACAACATTCATAAATGTGGTGGCAAAGGTCAAAACCACACAAGAATGGGTGACCATCAGGCTGGCAGTTACATGTTAATGCCCAACATTCTAGTTTTAGTTTGGTTGTTTACATGCAACTAATTAATACTTGATTACCAACCTGATGAAACTTTTCTTGGATATAAGTTTCTTGTTTTGTGAAGCAGTGTGGGTAGAATTAAGATGGTTGTGATTATGGCCAAAGGTCATAGGGGAATCTTGGGTTAATGGCCACGTTCAGCTACCCCAGCACTTGCTGAGCCATTGTACCTGAGTGCAGTAAATGCCAACACATAATTTGTGAAGCATATTTCTCTTTTTTTCCATATGAATGTTAAAACTGCAGCTTGTTAATGACTCTGTTTTAGTGCACTGTGTACTTGTGTTTTTACTTTATCCTCCGCTTAGATATATCTGCTGTTGTACAGTGATTTGTGAGCACTTTCCATTATTTCACTGATGAATGTGGTTAAGTACTCAACAAACAACTTGCCATTGCACACTCTGTGTATTTTTCAACTTTGTGTAAATGTTTCGTTCTTGTCCCGAGTTACGGTAGGTTGGACTGCTTCCCCAAAAGACAACCACTGGGATAATTGGAGCTGGTTTTCTACACGCCGGACGAGCTTCCTGTAGCCCCGCTGATAGTGTCAGGTCATGAGTGGAACTCAGAGCACTGACACCAAGCAGGAAAAATTGCTGAGTTGAAAGGATGTCATCATTTCTTGGTTGAGTACTAGAGGAAGGATGCCACACTCTGGCACGTGTACAATTTGCCATTGCGTAGACACTTCGGTTAGGAATTTATTCACTAAGTATGTCATTTGGTAGACAGGTAAACATAAACATGATTTACTGTTAGTGCACTTATTATATGCTGTGGGATACTATTGACAGCATGGAAATGTTGCATTGTATGGTAAATGACTGGCTGTTGAGTGATTGAGAAGTCATGCATATGACTGGCAGGTTATCAGATCGTAATTTACTATTTTCAGTGATGTGCATATGATAGATATTTAATGCTGTTTGTTTAGTGATGTGTTCCTGATAAATGTGATGTGTTGTTTTGTTGTTAAGTCAACGACTCATCACTACGTGGTGGCTTCTTGTTGAATTTTCTCGATGATGGACAAGGAATGACTCAGGGTAAAATTGCCACCAGTCACTTTCTCTCTGCTTGTTGTTTACTCACACAGTCACATTTCATGTTGCACTTAAATATGCTAAGCTTTCATGTTCTAGCTGTTAGAGAATAAGTGTTAACTGCGATTCATTTTGCCATGTTGGCAGTTCACAACTAATTGGCTGTTTGAAATGATGGACACGTTAGATGTTCATAGACATAACACTAGAAGTAAGGTCACATCTTTTGTCGTATGATCTGCTTATTTATTTTTGAATGAACGTTAAGCTGTGTTGAGGATTATTGTGATGTGTGTAGTGCTTTGACACTGTCGTTTTGCCACATGTAGGACTTCTGGCATGCCGTAAACCTTCTTCAGTTATCCTAAAGCTTCTGTTTATAAGGGACATGGTGTAACTGTGGATAAGTGGCAGCCAGTTAAGTGAAAACTGAGAGGTAACTAATGCGATGTAACTGCAATTGCTGTAGATGAAGCCTTCGACATTGTCACATTTGGCAAGTCCACCAAGAAGTCACTGGACTCACAGTTAATTGGAATGTATGGCAATGGCCTGAAATCGTACGTTGCTTATTTATTTTACTAGTGCAGTGAGTGCAGTGTGTGGAGTATGGCCTGGGATTGTTTCTGTTGCTGTTGGCTGAAATATCCTAAGAACTTAATGTGTGAAACCTTCATTGGCATTAGTTGACATATGTTACTTGGTTTATTCACACGTTTTGTCTGAGTCGTGCTGAACATGATGCTGAAAAAAATGAAAATAACTGGCACTTAATGTCATACTCACGTGCCGACATGCACAGACAGCTACTAACTTACTTGTACATCATGTTGGCTGCAAAGAACTCGCATGCAGGGACACATGACTGTGTTCGTGCATTAATAGAAGCCAATAGTTTACACTGTGCTGCACACGTCTGCAGGTTATGTGATAAGAATGTCTGATGAATGCACGGCTTGGTCTGAAGCAGCATCTCATAAGTGATGCAGTTTACCATGATGACATTGTCTGATGCAGAAACTGGATATTATAAACACATGAACATGGCAATGATGCAGCAATTGTACTGAACAGTGAACACTGCAAGTTGCATCTAGTAAACAACAGCAAAATGCTGCACTAACTAACGGCAACATTGTTCACTTAACATCAGTTTTAGTTAGTGTGCATATGCTGTTTGAGGTTTGTGGAACGTTTTGCAACAGAGCTGAGTGACATATACGTGGTTAAAGTTGTGCATAGTTACTAAAATCGGTTGAAACTTTATATACATTTTTAGAAAATTTACCAGTGCCATGTTTTCAGTGGAGCACCATGCAGCCTGATTTACTTAATTTTTCAGCTGTGATTCTTCTCAGATTTTGCACGTATTTTTGCATACAAGTTGTTGAATGCCATGCCTTGGTGAGGTGTCAGCTGATATGTGCATTTTGAGGTAGTTTTGTGGAGTTACTTGAGACAAAAAAACCATTTAAACTAAAAGAGTGTGTTCACATTGAACATGTGAAAGGAGAACTGATGAATCGGGCTGTTAACATATGTGTTTGGTGGCTTGCAGGGGATCGATGCGTATCGGCAAAGATCTGATTGTGTTCACAAAGAAAGGTCCAGCAATGACGTGTGTCTTTCTGTCTCGCACATTTCACGAGACTGAACACATTGATGAGGTTCGTTGTGACATGGTTTCATATGTCATCTGTGCCGTTTCATTCACATCGAGTGGAGGCAACTATGTTAATTAGACATTTGTTGACCTGCTTGTGTGTTCTTCGTTAAGAATCTTCCTTTGCGGCTGTAATGCTGGGTGACTGGTAGCCTTCAACATAATTTATTCCACTAATCTCCACAGTTTCTGTTCCAGAACAAGTGGAGGAAGTAAATCAAGGGGAACTGGTTGTTCATCTGAAAAACAGCCGTTATGCCAGAGTTGGTTAATGGAGTTCGATGTGAACAGACGTGGACATTGGCGATGGAGAACTGATGTAGTGTGCTATGACTGTCCTCAGGAGTTGGTCAGTCCTTGATGAACAAAAGATGGGATTCATTGGGTTTTAGTTAGTGCTTTGAGTTTTGTTCGACACGGTTGGTCAACTAGGAGGGCATCTGGCCTGATGCAAGTAACTCCAAAAAGTTCTCTTTCAGAGGACTCAGTCCAGCATGGAGTAGCTCCTTGAATGAAGGGCGGATTGTGTGTTGTGCACAGATCATTGTTCCAATGCCGTGCTTTGACTCACAGACCAGAAAACCTCTTGCAAAGACCCCAAAGGAGAAAGAAAAGGTTGGTAAATAGAAATACTACACACGAAACATTTAACAGCATGGCATCGCTGCCTGGCTGGCTAGCTGTTTACCTTATGTATCTTATGGTTGACACGTTATTGCCTGTCTTCGTGTTTCTCAGTTTTGTTACAAGAACGGTAGATACAAAAGCTTTATTAAACTGTAAAACTGTTCATAACATTTTGACAGGTGTGCAGCTTATATGTCTGACTGTCACAGCTGCAAGTGAGTGATTGTGTGTGCATTGTGCCAATGATGATTTACAACTGCTGTAATAGTAAACAAGCGAGCTGAATACTGTTTGAGACCCTGCCGGAGCTTTGCAGAAGACTGGGTGACCATGCTCCACTTGGCTCAGAAACATTAACGGTGACCTGATCTCGTTTGACATGGAGCTGCTGGAGGCAAGAGATGCAGCTCAGAGTCGACCTTTCTGGAGAACGTTGGCTTTATATAGTGCTATGCAACCATAGTGGTGCATGCTAATATTGGATTGCAATAGTAATAGGTTTATTGTAATGCTGTAGCAGTTGATGATGTTGCTGTTGAGCAGCACCAGCAGGAGATTGATTTGATCCTCAAGTACTCACCGTTTCGGACGGAGACGCAGTTCATGAAGGAGTTTGACAAGTTGGAGGGAGGTAGCGGGTCGCTGGTCATCGTCTACAACCTGAAGTTGCTGGATAATGGTGACCCGGAGTTGGACGTTAAGACTGACCCGTTTGATATATTACTATCAAACCCCGACACTGAAGACTTTGACTCTGACCATGGGTAAGCATATTTAGAAAATGGTGCAGAAGTGTTCTAGCACCTGACCTCAGTGCAAGTCCCACTTTCACAATAAATCCACGTGTCCGTCTTATAGTGGTTATTTTTATTAGGTCGACTCCTCCTAGGTGACCTAATAAAGTGGGTCTCAAATGTCCGTCCCCCATTCGTACATCCGTATGTCCATCCGTCCGTCCACAGAAAGTTTTGTTTGGTTCGTAGGTAGAGGTCGATGAGTGATGCATGACGGTATGCAGTATGACCCGATCCAAGTTCAAGGTCACGAGCCATTCAGAGTTGGAAATTCAGCCATTTTCAGAGACTATCTCCTCCCCCATTTATAATGGGGGCTGGCAGATAACCACGGATTGTTAAATTAGGGCACAATACCTAAAGCTTATTGGGGCCTTGTTTTGGTGTCACGTGACTGAAGTTGGCAGTAAATAGGAGTTGACTGCCAGTCCCATACGGGGCTAATATTTTTATCTAACTCGAGTTGTTGTAAAATAAAAACTTAGTGCATTAAAGCAAAAATTTTGAGTTATCAGCAGTTATTCTACTTTCGAGTCTTCTGTAGCATTTAGTCTTAGCAGCAGACTTCGTACAACTTACCACTGCGTGCATTGTCGAGCTACTATGAGTCTAATGTCATCATTCATTTGTTGTTTCTGTGTCAGCTTAATGCCGGAGCGTCGTTCTTTCCGTGCATATGCGTCAGTACTGTACGTTGACCCACGCATGCGCGTGTACATTCAAGGCAAGAAAGTGCGCACAAAGCGTCTTGCTAACGGTCTCTATAAGCCATACATGTACCGCTACTCATCAGCACGATTTAAGACTCGCTCGGAGAACGAGGCCAAGAAAGCTCAGGATGAGAGCAAGATTGGTATGACCTGTTTTGACATAGACTACATCCACTTCAGTCCTCAGTAATGTAATGTGACTGCCAGTGTTATCTATGATTTGTTGTGTGTCAAATCTCACCAGGCTGAGCTTTCTATTTTAGCTGCTGTAGACATTGATCTTATTATTGAATCGTTGTGTGTGTCGTAGTCCAATTGTCTGCTGTTCATTTGTTTTTTTTAAATTTATCTTGTCATTCTTTTGTGTACTCATGTATGATGTCATTATAAATAAATAAGTGGCAACAGTGACCTAACTGAATAAGCAGTAACAATACATATGAGGCGTACTTTGTAGCTGATTATTCATTCCGTATCCAAATAGTAGCACATGGTCTAGTCCTGGGTGTACAGTAATGATAGGATTGAATGATGAAGACTGACCAAGGACGGATGTGGTGATACCCTTTGAGTCTGACAAGACCGACATGGTCATGCCCCTTTGATATAATAGTCTGAGTGGAGGATTACTCATCATTGGTGTGATAATTATACTGAGTACCAGCATAACCAGATAGCATGATCACCTCTGTCAGCTGTGTTGACAGAACACAGCATAACTGTTGGGTATTTAAATGCAGGCAGGCCCAAGGAAGCCACTTAACGCCACTGCAGCTGATAAAACTACTTCTGTTTATTTTCGAGAAATAAATTGATTTGGTTGGTATATCAATACAAGTAACATTTCATAAATCACAACCAAAACTTTCTTACCTTATGAGATGAGATCGAGATGTCATAATAACATCATAAAGTTTTGGTTGTGATTTATGAAATGTTACTTGTACTTCTGCCCCAGTGCCTATGTCAGAAATGCTTATTATTGAGCAGGAAGGTTTTTGTGAACTTTATATTAACAAGTACATAAGTGGGAACTAACCTCTAGCCACACATGCCGATCCTACATCCACACGCCGTGTGATATTGCACGAACGGCGGATCTTTAGCGTGACGTTTACATCTTTGCATCGCTTCAGTAATGTTTACATCCCTGTGGGCGTGGCCCGTGCACTGGCCGATTCGTCCGACTTTGGGCTTCTGGGGGAGCAAAGTTCACAAAAATTTGTGATTCCCTGCCTTGGACGCCGATGAAC
>Ga0209363_1001985_pt1 | contig 10402 bp, 8 predicted proteins | sample WorMetexBAHAMAS3_FD_187385 | JGI IMG/M metagenome (GOLD analysis project Ga0209363, IMG submission 187385) | Marine gutless worms symbiont microbial communities from Max Planck institute for Marine Microbiology, Germany - Inanidrilus exumae... | ecosystem: Host-associated > Annelida > Digestive... | reverse complement strand
CCATTGTGATATAAGTAAGCACAGCCTAATGCCTATTTGACACTTAGTTTCGCACGGTCCGTGTAATTATGCTAAAGACAGCTAAAGACGACTAAAGATGGCTAAAGACTACTAAACACGACTAAAGACAAGACTAAAGACGGCAAAAGACAGCAAAAGAGCTGGGACAGCACTTCGCGCGACACGGCCAGCTATTCAGAAGTGCGTCTTCGAACCGCGTCAGCAAAATCAGTGTCTGCGACGACGGTGGAACAACAACGCATACGAGTCATTGAACCATTTTAAGCTGGCTGTCGACTGGCGACCCAGCAGACTTCCAGATCTTGTAGAGTGCCTCCACCAAGTCGTCGCGACGCGGATGGCGGACCTACGGCACGCACTCCACAGTCGGGGCAACTTTGAAGTCTCATCGACTGGCAAATTCGCAGGGGTATAGTCCTCGAGACCGTGGTCTTGGTCTCGAGAGCACTCTGAGTCAACTTTAGGAGTCCTTAGTCATCGTCTGCTGCCTTTAGCCGTCTTTAGTCTTGTCTTTAGTCGTCTTTAGCTGTCTTTAGTCGTCCTTAGTCGTCTTTAGCAGTCTTTAGCATAATTACACGGACCCGTTTCGCACGTAACCATGTCCGACCATCGCAACTCTTCGTCATACAAGCTACTGTTAGAACGTATCCTGAACAATACTTATGCCGTTAATTGTTGTCCGCAGACGTTCGTATGTTCTGTAAAATACAAAGTTTTGGCGAAAAAACGCAGTCTTTACTGTGCACAGTTGCATGTCACTAACAGTGCACAAAATGGTGGTGAAGTGGATGCATATAGGGCTGCGCTGACTGGCTAATATTGGAAATCGATTTTGCTATTTAAAGTTTAAAAAATGCTGCAGTGAGTTCCGACACTCGGAACTCGTATTGGAGTTCGGAGTGTCGGAACTCCAATACGAGTTCGGAGTGTCGGAACTCAACCCCAACCCTAGCCCTAACCATAATACTAAAACTAACCCTAAATGGAACTCGTTTTGGAGTTCGGACACTGCGTGAATGTACACCAGATGGTGCCATTTCTCTCAACTCAACTGTATTGAAGAAATAAACTAATTAAGAAATAAACTGTAATTAAGAAATGTCTTGATCTCTATAATAAGCAACAACTAAAACTATAACTAACCCTAACCATACAGTCAAGTCATAACCGTAGATTTACGGTTAAAAGTGAAACACCATAAAATAAGAGCTGACGTAAAAATAAGTTAAATTTTTTGAGCAGGTATGTGGGGCATGTCAGCGTGGGCCAAATGAATGTTCAGGCACACGTTCATAGTTACATGAATGAATAATAATATAATTGATGTGCAATCCGCTGTCGAAAGTGGTTTGTTTTGGTAATATAAGAAAAGAGGGGTACAGTCTCTTGGTGGGTAAAGAAGTAATAGTTTCGACACTACGAACTCGTATTTGAGTTCCACTCTAGTTCGAGTTCTGTGTGGCGGAACTCCAAAGCGAGTTCCGAGTACGGAACTCAGCCCTAACCCTAGCCCTAAACCTAACCGTAACAGTAAAACTAACCGTAACCGGAACTCATTTTTGAGTTCCGACACTCTGAACTCGAACTAGAGTTCCGACACTCGGAATTCCAACGTTAGTGCCGAATGTCGGAACTCGAACCATTTCGTTAAAAAAATTAATGAAGGTTATGGCATTATAATCATCATTAAGAGAAATTTTATATGATATGGACAAAGTCAGTTTTCTCCTGTTGTATAAGGCAATTTTTATACCGCATTTAGAGTATGCAAATTCTGTGGGGCCCATATAAAAAGGGAGACATTGAATCTATTGAAAAAAATAATAAATAAGAGCTAGAAAGTTATCCCTACGTGCACCTACAATGTACTGAATGATTACAGTATCTCGAGCTTCCAACATTGAAGGCATTTGTGAGGTGCCATGATGGAGATTTTTAAAACGCTACATATTTGGATGCTCATTGCTGTAGTAAAAAAATTAATTCTCACGCCATCAGAACAAGTAAATGTAATAAATTTAAATTACAGAACTTTACTTGTTACTACAATAATAATGAGTAAATACCTACTGGGTACCTACTGGGTACTTGATTCCAGCATTGTTAATATGAGGAATAGTTTATCTAATTATGTAGTGGAGGCTAATTCTGTTAACACTTTCAAAAATGGTCTCACTATTTACTGGCCTGCTTTCATTTTCTCCATGTAATCGTTGTTATGTGATGTGCTGATGCTTCGAATACTTGTAAACCGTATACTGCATTACGTGTGCAGCACTATGGTGCGCGTGGGCTGACGTAACTTTTGATAACAGTTGTTTACGTTTAGAGATCTGTTTTGGTGAGAAGAAATTGTAGTTTACAACTTTACAGAACACACGCATGTCCAAGGACTACAATTAACAGCATGATTATTGTTTAGGGTACGTTCTAACAGTAGCTTGAATGAATGACGGAAGTGTTGCGATGGTAGGACATATTTACGTGCAAAACTAAACTAGTGCCACCTATATCGCCTGAGAAATGTTTGCGTTTTTTAGGAAAATGACCCCTTATGGTAAAATTTTCAAAATTCTGTTTTAAACGTTTTCATCATGACACCAATCGACGTTGCTGTATTCAAATTTTGTGAAATTTGGCTGGCGGGAATCTGTGAAATCATGTGTTATTTACCTGACAAGAAATATTTGCCTGCCTCTCAAACTGTTGCTAATGCACGGATCATGCCCAAAATCTGCCAGGGCCGGCCTCCAACAACGTACTCAAGTGCTCCAGATTTCATGCAAATCGTTTCACTTTTGGCGGCGTTATAGCCAAACGTGTGAACACCTCCAAATCGCCCCATAAAGTAAGTCCAATGTTTGGCCAAAGCTTAGCTTCTAGCCAAATAAAAATGCCAAAATTGTCACATGATTGACTACCCCCAACTAGACAATTCTAGCTTCACACATTCCACAGATATGATTGGGGCCTCAAAATTTTAAAATAGGTCACTTGACCTGACCATTCCCTTTTCAAGCCTGGTTTGTCATCCATGGGCTAAGACTTGCTACGAACAACCTGGTACCCAATTTGACGTTTATTTCAACCTGTTACAAAGTTACGGAAGGTGATACGAAATGTGGAAAATGGTAGTTAGCGCTTTAGGGGTCACTCAAGGTCATTGGATATAGCACTATTTGAGAGTGCTGATACGAGTTCCTATTAGCCATCCATAGTAACTATGTCCTTATCTTGAACTGTTTTTGAGTTACATTGAGCCTAGAACAGTCTTCTGTCTGATGTGCATGATCTCACTGACACTAGTACATTAAAAACGGCACAGGAGTATACTTCTTGAGCGTGCTTATTCGTGCCTTTTGTATGGCGCTCCTGGACGTTTCGTGGAGTGGTGCCCTACAAATCCTGTATTGTGTTGGTTGAAAATCGCCTGTACTTTGTACCCTCGTTTGAGGTGACACTGACCCCATTTGAATTTTGCCATGATATTTCAAATTTGGCTACAGAAAACTGGAGTCCCAGAGGTACAGTCTTGTTTTTGTGGTCCTACATTTAGCTGTTTTGGTGTATAGAAAAGGTGGGAATTTTTGTCGGAAACAGCCTGAATAGAACCTAAGTGATTTAGTACACATAGTATGAAAAAATCTGCCTTCTTATATGTACCAAGTCACTGTCCTGTTCACTCATCTGTGGGTTAGTTAGTACGTTATGTGACAAATTCATTTAGTTAATAATTCATTATATCTCATTATTTCGGATGTTGTATGCATAGAAAGGTAGGATTGTCTTCATTGATTTTCTGTAGCGATGATACAACTGTTGAGACTTGTAGCCATTGTTATGATTGTTCCACCCACACAGTTAAGAGAATTAATATCCTGTGTAGTCATGTTGGTATGCAATGTGTGGAAATTTTATTATTGGAAACATACATCTGAATGCCATTTAATCCACTATTTTTTGAGATATCAGTGATTACTGGGTATTTAATTTCTGTGGTATTAAGTTAATTGCTGAAATGTACAATATTTTATGTAAGGCATTACATGCATGTGTAAGCTTATTTAAATTTAAATGTCAATTATTACTGTGTGAGTGCATGTATATGAGGCTAACTGATCAATAGACACATTAGAAAGAAGTGTAGGTCAACACTGACCACCATATTTTGGTATACTTACACAGTTGCCACAGAAAGACCTGATCAGAAAGCTGATGAGGAGACTTTGTTCATTGTAAATAGGTGTAGATGTTAAACATTTTGGGGTTTGGAATCCAATTAAACACTGATGAGTCACTGCAGTCTGCACATAGACAGTAGGTGGATTAGGCGATTATTAATTATGTAAATATGATACTGTTTTGTTTTGCTGACCACTGTTTATCCTTGGTGCTAAACAATTTTTGCTTTCTAATTGTTAAAAACACACAAGTCTGGTGACTTGTGGCTGCACAAGAATCGGTGATGTCTCGAATGTGCTTTGAGAACTACAACAGGATCTTTACGTAAGTACTGATCCATAAGACAGAATGTCTGCATCTTGTATGCAGTCTGATTGCTGATACTGCTTGTTTCTACTGCATGCACATAGCACATTGAGACCATTTTTCAGGTGAACTGAGGTAGCAGCTTGCTCGTTGATCCCAGAGGGTGAATGATGCAAAATTTTATTTTGCAGATGTCCTTACCGGTGCCATTGAGGAAAATCAGTCACTGGACCCGATTGTTGAGGCACTGATTTACTCCTGAGAAAAGATACCTCACTACGTACATGTGGGCTCCATGGTGCCAGTTCCCATGATATTTGCAGTGCTAACCTAATTATAATTACAGCACCCATAGTTGCTATGGGTGCTGTAAAAGAAGATCAACAGCTGATTGAAAAAAGTACAAAGAAAGATTCATTAAGATGCTACCTGAATTTAAAAGCACAAAGTATGAAGAAGCACTGAAATGCGTTGACTTGCATGCCAGTGTACGAGTTGACCTGCCTTTCGGGTACGAGTTGACTAAGATGGTTACTGTCAACCCAGGATAAGTGGTTGCCCCCTTAATTTTCTTCTTCCAGCAAGCTGCACAGGTTTTTTGAAAAGTGGATGCCTTTTCTGTCACCCAACCAACAGCATCAAAGCACTGCGGTTGCTACTGTAATTGTAATTAAAAAGTTATTAACCTTTGATAGTTTATTTTAATAGTAGGCATATTATATCTTTTGCTGAATTTTCTCTGTAACAGTTACAGTACATTTGTTATGCAGTTATGCTTAGGCAGTAATCACTATACTTAAAACTCGAAAAGAAATTTGAAATGTGCTACTTTTACAAATAAGCGTAAAATAAAAATACTGTGCTGTAGTAGCAGATGCATATAGTTTATTTTTTGCATTTTTGATACCTAATATGGAAAAAGAACTGGACATATTTAAAGTGTACATGAAAATTAACTGATGTTGAATCCATTTATGTGCATAATACATACTGCAGAATGAATGTCTTATGTTAAATGTATTTTTATGTTGTGTAGCAGCCAGAGGCGACTGGTAAGGCAAAGGACATACGTGATAAATTGGCAGCAGAGTGGGAGTCCTTTGAGAAGCTTATAGAAACCAGTAATGATGAGCAGACCAGAACAGCTGAGTCTGAACAGGACAGAGTCAGTATGTTGAGCTCAGATCATTTGAACAAACCAGGAACAGCTAAAGGTGGCCATGCAGCCAATCAGCCACTTGTTAGTACCGGTACGTCAGAAGTGAGACAGAAGCGATTGTTCCGAGAAGTTCAGTCCAATTCGGATGGGGATAGTAGTTCTGATTCAGAAGATGAATCCTGTCCCATTTTACCTGCTCTAGGTGGGATCTCTGGCGGTAATAATAAAACAGACCGGCATTCCACGTCGTCTGATTCATCTCCATCTGTAGAGAATAAACTCAGAGCCAAGTCAGCTTCATCCGATGGTGATACTTCGAGTGATGATGAGAAGCATACAGAGCAAACAAAACTCCCTCTTTGTAAGTATGGCATGTCTGTAGTATGTACCGAAAATAAATGGCGGTGTAGTATACATGATTACTGTAAACAACTGGATGAATTGATGAGTTAGCTTTCTGTTGCTTGGAAATCACGACTTATCACTGTCACTTATAATATTTGCAACATTTTTGTTTTATCGGTTGCAGTTATGTTTCAGTTTTTTCATATTTTTATGTGCACATATGTTGTCTTACACACCATGATCTTTGTCTCCCTATTACTGATGGTACTGTTGCTGTTGTCAGGCACAATCCAGGCTCACAAAGATATTTCTGTGTGTGTTAACCTTTAAGAATGTCTGAAACAGAATCTTTAGCAGATAATTGCTGTTGCTGTCACCAAACAGTAATGTCGAGAATTTATCTGACTTTAATGCTATATAAATCATGTACTTTTTACTTTTGTAGTGTTTCTGTCAGTATATGCCAATTGCTTGGTTTTAAACTCTTCTGCAGTAACGTACATTGTACGTTAAGTCATGTATCCAGCCACATTGTGCATGGTTGTGACAATAGTGGCTCTTTTTAGGTCGACTTCCAAACTTTGGAAGTCGACCTAATACTATGGGTGGCAAATTTCCGTCCGTCCGTCCATCCGTCCACAATAAGTTTCTTCGATTTCGATTAAATTTGGTATACAGGTAGTACTCGATGACAGATGAAAAAAGGTAATGGCCATGCCCGGATCCAAGGTGAAGGTCAGGAGCCCTATGAAAGTCGGAAATTCGACCCTTTTGGACCATTTTCAAACTCTATCTCCTCCCCCATTTATAATGGGGGCTGACAAATGACCACGGATTCTTAAACTAGGGGGCAATATCTAAAATTTAACTGGTCAGATTTTTCAAATTTGTCCTCGTTTTCCGTCACGTGACCTCTGAACTTTGGTCTTAACCACGTCTGACGGCCCTAGTCTGCCCTAGCGGAAGTCGACCGTCAGTCTCCGTACGGGACTACTTTTTGTAAGTTTATTTATATCACTGAGAGCTACAGTTACGGATAATTTTATGTTGTGCATATCTAGCATACATGAAGTCCAATCAACAGAAATCGTCATCGTCTGATAGTGACACAAGTTCTGACAGTGATTCCAATGACAAACGACAAAATGCCAATTCATGGGTATGACGTATACTTAGAAAGTCTTATTTTTGTCTCTTGTTGTGAAAATTGCGACAGATACATGTTTATACATTTATATAAATGCAGACCTGACTGTATAATAGGCTATGAATCTTGTTAGTGTTGCTTAGCAGCGAGATTTTAAGTCTGTTGGTGTGCGTGTTGACATTGTTAGCTGTACTTTGCATCGAGACACGAATGGAAGATTCGCCGTCAGCAATCGTCCTTTTACTCGTTTACGTGCGTTTGATGAGGTGTGGTTTGCTGGTCCGTTGAGTGGTCACTCGCTATTGGACCACAGTGTTATTAATGTGCTGATGAACTTCTAAAATCTATTGCCAAGCCAGTTTATGTTTAAGAAAGTTATTAATGACCTTATAAACTATTTTGCCATTTATTGTACGGAGATGTTGTACATAACAGCATTGAAGTGCGTGTAATTTGAGTGTACTAGTATCCATTAGTGAGATTGCCCATGCAGTAAAACTTTGCTTCGAGAAAATCTTTATTTCTTCAAGGGGGTGCCAGCTAACACAGATTGACTTGTGTGATGGTCGTAAAATGGTTGTTTGAATGAGTGTAACCATTTTGCCATGTCCATGCAGTTGTACTTTCAGAGTATAAGGTGTGAATCTTGTAATGTTGACTGGCTGTAGTACTGTCTTATTGCTGCTGTAAAATGTGTGTCAAGTAGTTAATTTGAAAGAATACCAGTTAATAGGGTTTGAAATAGTGAAGGGTTTGTATGCCTTATCGAATGATTGCACTTTTTTATATGATGTTTTATGTGCTGTATTATAGTTTGTAACCATAAGAAAGCTTGAACAATAATTATTTATCATCAGTTTTTACATAAAGCATTTGTTGTTTTTGTGTGATAGCAGCACCATGTATATATGTGATATTGTGTTACGTATAGGTTTCTGATGCAAATCCAGCTGGTCAAAGACCAGTATCAACACACACTGACTCTAGTGGCATTGCTGGTAGCAAGCAGGCAGGAGAAGAGAAAGCCGGGAAAGAGAAGTCACCGAGTCATCAGACAGTTGCACAGGACCGAGTCCGTGCCAAACTAATAGCAATCTCCGAACAGTCGGCTGCCGAAGTGAGAAAGTCTCTCTCTACACAGTGTCGAGATACAAAGACGTCAAGCTATGCACGATCACCGTCTCCAAAACGCCGTACACATGTACGTATCAGTACAAAAAAGTGTTGAATTATGTCCGTAAATCTCAAAACACCTTTTCACTAAACATGTAATAAATGGCAGAATGTATGTAGTGTACACAATGTTTCTGAGATGACATTGTAAAGATTTCTTCATATTATACCTTTGTTCATGATATCGGCTTAAAATGTTCCAGTAAAATTCTTATTGTCATATTTTCATCACTATTCACTATTCAGTCACATTTTCCATACTGTAGTGATGAAAATTCATTGAAGTCACTATTGACATTAGTGACATTACTTATCTCCTCCCATCTAATAATAGACAGCATCTGAGTATTGATGATTGTCTGGAGGTTAGGAGAAAATGATCAGAACTGTCCTGTGATGCTTGCTTTTTATGTTGGCTATAGTTTTTTACTTACCAAGCTAGGAGGATTGGCTGAGAAGAATGTCTCTGAAATGACCTATTCTTCGTCGAGTGGTCCGTAAAACCTTAATCATTTAATCAGTGACATTATTTGCACTGTGTTAAAACATTGGATTACCATGCTTATCTGACAGTGTTGGTTATGCAGTACATATTACAGTCCAGTTGTTTATTGGTAGTAGTGGTAGTATGCCAGTTTATGATGATATATTTTATTTCAGTGGTTTATATTCTGTGTTCGTGTCAGCTACAACACCAAAGACAATGTATTAAAAGTCTAGACTTGTGTGAATAATAATGGTTGCACTAATGAATGTATGGTTGCTTGCAGAGTCGCGATCATCGCTCTTTTCATCGCAGTCGCCCTGCACGTCGATCTCGCAGCCGCAGTGGCCGGCGTCATCGTCACTCCCGAGATGATCGTAGTCGGTCACGCTCTACAGGTCGTGGTTACAAGCATCACCGTGACCATGGGCGCCGTCATAGTCGTGACAGGCACACGCATCGACGCAAGAGTCGCGATCGACATCACTCGCGCAGCCGGTCGCCATCAAAACCAAAGAACTTCAAGGAGCACTTGAAGGCACAGCTGTTCAGCACATCACAGCCATTGACATCTGCAGCCGCCACAGTTACGTCATCATCTACCGGCCTGCCTGCGTCTACCAGCACGACGGCATCTACGTCCACTGCATTAGCTGCTGTCCTAGAAGCCAAGAAGCTACGTATGTAATTTGCTTCGTTGATTTTTGTTTGTTTGTGTACACTGCACACTGTCCAGGCAGCTTTCCTGAAAGTATTATGTAGTGTGGTTATAAGTTACGTTAAAATGATGCAAGTCATGGTTGTACAAAGAAATATTTATACAGAATGTCGCCTGTAATTGATGTGGAATCTGAGATGCATTTAATGCTTTAAGCAGTTGTGTGGTGTACTTTTTTAACACCAGTAGCTGCATCACACTGTAGTACAAAGACATTGGTATTTCTGTAACTTGTCGTTGTTGACATTGTTGGGGTGGAGGGGCATGTCTGCTACCTTGGGTGGTAGGTCCTCCAGATGCTTCTTTTGGGTTTTACCTAAGGCCTCTGTCACACTGGAAAGTTTCTTTCAAAAGTTTACTTTCGAAACAAAATTTTCCCGTGTGATCGGTCCACTTTCGAAACTTTATCAGTTTTCAAAAGTCACTTTCACAAAATAGAACGTTCTATTTTGGCCTGGTATCGTGGGTTGGTGGTCCCCCGGATGCTTCTTTTGGGTTTTACCTAAGAGAAGCATTCCAAAGCCAGACCAACACAGAAATGATATTATACAACGAGTCGTTGCAGTAACTGAAGTACAGCAATTACACAAGATACCACGTTGAACTGATAAATAGGTCTAGTGGTGGTTAGTTAGTTTCCACCCTGTTGTAGGCACTAGCGTAATAACTTAAATGAGCCTTCCCTATCCTTTCCCATTTTGGGTTGTTGCTGACCAAAAAGACAACGAGGTCGGGAGGTTACTGTATCATTGGCCGTCGTTAACCTGGCAGAACTAAATCTCAACCCAAGACCTTGTCCCCGATATAGCCTATTTTTGGGCCCAAGGGGGACGTTAATATCCCAACCAACCACTGATATTATTGAGT
>Ga0209363_1001984_pt1 | contig 10407 bp, 7 predicted proteins | sample WorMetexBAHAMAS3_FD_187385 | JGI IMG/M metagenome (GOLD analysis project Ga0209363, IMG submission 187385) | Marine gutless worms symbiont microbial communities from Max Planck institute for Marine Microbiology, Germany - Inanidrilus exumae... | ecosystem: Host-associated > Annelida > Digestive... | reverse complement strand
GATATCATCCGCGTACAAAATTATACTTAAACAAAGCCATTTCAAATTACAGCCAAGATTACAGCGTTGAACTTTATCAAAGATGCTATCTACATACACTATCCAAGGCTATATCTCGGAAACGTTGCAAGTCAGGAGATAAGTTAGTATTAATCACTAATATGAAGTCGTATATGAGCTTTTTAATGGTGCCAAAATCGGTGACCTTGAATGACCTTAAACGGCTATCTCATCTCCTGATGAGTTTCTTTTATGTGTTAGGCTACACAATTATGTCTGACGCTCCACTGTTGTTTGTCTGACCAGTAGCGCTAGTGTGTGTGTGTGTGTGTGTGTGTGTGTCTGTTGCGCAGTTTTTTAAATTTAAAATTAAATTTAAAATTTTGTTTCCTTTCCAACACCGTCAAATTTTAATACATTTTCGTATAATTTGGAACATAAATAAAATTCTCGACGTTACTGTTACGTTTTCATTAATGTTTAGTGAAATAAGATACCATTAACGGGCGTGCAAGCCGACTGACCTTTTGGGTTACTTTGTCGCCGATTTTTATAGCAAATACAATGTTAATAGAAAGAACTGATATGTTACGTTCGGTCGATCGAAGACAGCTACCTAAGACAGAACCAGAAACAATGAAGAACTAACAATAAAGACCGACCGACGCGACCGTACTCTTCCCTCGTTCCTTAACAATGTACCGTGCAAAACTTGTCATACCGTCCGAAATTTGCAAAGGGAAGTTCGTATGTAAGAAAAGTCAAAAATCGTTTTCAGTTTTCCACGCTAATCGACAACGGTGCGACCGTCTAGGACCAACAGTTTTTATCCCATCTTTGTCCACTTTCTGTGCATGTTAGTTACCGAATGCGTAGCCTTTGGCGATCCTACAGAAGAGCGGAGCGGTCCTAGTTTCATACCCATGGAATTTCCGTGGAGAAATAAACACGTGAAATTCTCTTTGGGCACTCTGTGATATTCCATGTGAAATACTCCATAAATTTCACCGACAATTTTTTTTTAATTTGGCACCTTTTTAAAAAGGTCCCAGTTTTATAATTCAAACTCCATGGAGTCTCCGTGAAATCCCGTAGAGTCTCCATGGAGTTGAATTATAAAACTGGGACTTATTTGCGGGAAAAATCTATGTTGAGTATTTCACATGACATCCTATGGAGTCCTCATGTAAAATTTCACATCCTTATTTCCCCATGGCACTCCCATGGGTATGAAACAGGGACCGCTATTCTGCACGATCGCCCCTTCTTTTTCTCGAATGAAGAAAAGTGTTTTTGTCTGTTATAAAATTTAGCGTTTGTTGTTCATAGATGCAACCGATCTCTCGTACGTATGACGGTATTTCGTTTACGTCACACGTTCGTTCGTGCATCCCACACGCCATACGTGTTTCCTCTTACCACCAGTCTCTTCTCCCCTTACTCTACGTCCATCCGAGCATTCTCTCCGGAGACGATGCAACACAATAATTACTTCGCTCGCAACAGCAGTGGCGAAGTATTGTTATGAGAACGTCTGCGTGGCTGTGTGTGTGTGTCTGTCTGTCTGTCCGCGAGCATATCTCCCGAATCACACGCGCGATCTTTACCAATTTTTTGCGCATGTTGCCTATCGCCGTGGCTCGGTCCTCCTCCAGCAGGGTGACGCAATCCCAAGGTGAAGGGGCAATTTTGGCGTTTTCTTCCCCATTGAAAATGCAATGTACAGCATAGCATTTAAGACCCATACGAAAACGGCTGAACCGATCGAAATGCCGTTTGGCTTTATGACTCGGGTGGGCCGTCGGTACCATGTGTTAGATGGGAACCCGATTCCCAAGGGGAAGGGGCAACTTGTGGGGGTTGTCCGGGCATTAAAAAGCATTGACAATCTTCGCTGCAGACGTCGCTGTCGCTGTCGCCTTTGCTGCTACAGGGATCATTCAATCGCCAATAACGTCATGCAGCAGACGGGATCATTCAGTATGCCAGGCGATCACAAATAGTATTCGGAAAATTTTTGGGCACAGGCGATACGACCTATCGGCCGCGAGGGGTTATGGGATTGCAGAGCGCGGGCGAAGTGTGATATCTACGATTGCCTTGTTGCTACTGCACATGGCTGCTATGGGGTTAGTTAATGGTTGTCGGCCTTGCCTTGGTCCCGGCTGACGTCGCCGCCAGATGTCGCTCTGCATTGTTGTATAACACCACCCACATATCTGGGACACTACAGTGTCTATTAAGCTGTGTTCACAGTCACACGCTTGATAGCCTTCGTCTACGATACGACTAAAATACGAGACCGATGTTACCTCGGACTAAAAGACCTTCACTCGAGATCGCACCGACCACTTTAACAACTCCCTGTGACCTTGAACTTTGATTTATGATTTTGACCTTTGAACCTGACCTAGGTAGTGTCAAGATGAACCATCTTGATGAATATCTGGGTCAAAGGTCGTTTAGTTCAAAGTTCAAAGGTTATCGTTCGGATACACAGTCGCATGGGCTGTTGTTTCGGGTGGGTCCAAGGAACCATGTATTAGATCGGGAGAACATCGGGCGAATCCATTCACAGCCACGAGGGTTGACAATTCGGTGATGCGGTTTTTTCCAAATCATTTTGGACACTTGTTACTTCCCGTAACAAACTTATACGTAGGTTGGCAGTGACGTAATTTCTTCGTTCCTATCTATGCCAGCTGTTCGGTCCTCTATGATGTAGGGCAACGAAATGTAAAGTTTTTTGCAGCACTTACAGTCAGATGATCGCCACCTGTCGATCTGACTGGTGGCGATCCCCGATCACTAAGCTTTTCTTAAACCTACCGATTCAGTTTCATTTAAATAACGTGACAAATCGTCACCAGTTAACTTCGCAAAGTACGACATCATACCCTACAACATGGAAATCGTATCGTGATCATAGATTAAAGTGGCGTCATCTTATCTATGGTCGGTCGTGAGAACTGGAGGTCGCCTGGTACTATAAATATCAATCAATCAATCAATCAATAACTACAGCTCTATAGGCCCTATGCGTCAGCGACTTTCACTATCACTGATAAGGTACGGTACATATTAGATGAGCTATGGTTCGTGTGTGTCTGCCACAGCAATAGCAATGGGACCGACGTTCGACGTCCTAGTAGTCAATGTGACCGTTGTGGTCGGGCAAACTGCTCTACTTCCGTGTTCCATTCAACACCTTGGCAGACACAAGGTACACCATTTGCAATTGAAACTGTCGGAATCACTCCAGCGCTAAAATAATTTAACAGTACCGTAGAAAATATGATTGATGTTCTGTCGTACTAACCATAGTAAAGAAAGAAAAACATTAATTTCAAACATTTAACAACTGCAAATATTAAATTCTGTATTTGCCATATTTTGCTTTATACACTGTGTCTTAAAAACAATACACTTGACTTTTCATCATAACTTCGGTAAATGTAGACAGATTCCCAATGAAACTGCAAGCTCTTCCATTTCACCTTTCGTGTTGCGAAATTCAAAAATTTTAAGGAAACACATCTAGCAAGATGAATTCTGAGGTTTCACATGCAATACGCCGTTGAAATCGGCAGCAATTGTAAGCCTAAGTTTCACAAGGTAGTGTAGCAACACAGATGACGTAAGGTGGAAGGTTTGTAACAGTTCATGGGGAGTTTTCTCAGGAATCTGACAGTGAAAGAATTTTGAAAATCGGTCTACACTTGCCGAAGTTATGATCAAAAGTCAAGTGTATTGTTTTCTAGACAGTATATAATTAGTCAAATATTGTACAGTATAGCGGAGGGTGAAATTAACTATGATGTCTACGGCATAGATGCAATGAAAATAGTCCGACTAGGCTATCAATCAATCAATCAATCAACTATTTTTTAAAGTGGCCTAAGTGGCACAGCCACTGCAAGGACCACTGATTGGGTGAAGTCAGTAAACTAAATCAGGATATGATTGCCGAAATAAAAAACGTTTTAACAGTCGACGACAAGTTGACACGGCTGTACCGACCCTTACAAGGGCGGCAGGTGGGGTGCGATGTGTTGCGGTCACACCGGGCGGCTGCCTAGAGGTGGCAATAGTTTGGCCATTACTTTTTAACTGCTTGAACTATTGTGCGTCTTTGCTATATTACCGCTATTTTTGTGATGGGACACGCGTTGTGGTCGAATGAAAATCATCACCGAATGAATATTTTGTCCCCTACATTCGATGCTGTACTAAACGATGACTGATGTCACCCTCACCCAGTCGGCTCTGACGCTGGCGATGTGTGTTCGAGGTGGCGTGGCTCGATCAGAAATCGTTTCCTCTGACGTACGAAGATCGTCGGGTCATAGACGACTCGCGGTTCAGTCTGATACGACCTGACGTCGACGAGTGGAACCTGCAGGTGCGCGAAGTGCGTCTGGAAGACGAAGGACTCTATCGCTGTACGGTCAACACTAATCCCGTCCGCAACAAACTCGTCATGCTCTTCGTCAGAGGTGACTTTATCCTTTCGTTGTAGGCTATCAAGGTCAAAGTGGTACGTCAAGGTCAAACAAAGGTCACGGGCACAGGAGGAAAACATGTTCCTTTTTCGGCTACGGATGCAGTAGATTGATTAGAAAGTGAAACTAGTTGAGAAAACCAGTTACTGCACAGTGCGGGAAATGCACGTGGTAACGACACTGTGCCGATTTCAGAGTATAGCGTGGCGGAGATATGTGCTATAGCCTACTGAATGTTTGTGTTCTAGTTGCTATTTATTGAATTCTTTGTGCCAAGGTGGTCGGTGCAATCTCAGGTTAAGGCTTTCTAAGTTTTCTTTCTTTTCGTTGCACACTGGAGTCATTTTAACACTGAAACAATTTAACAGTCGGCCTAACAGTTGAAGAATTTTGAAAATCCGTCGGCATTTGTACAAGTTACGATCAAAGATGAAGTGTTTTGCTTTTTTGAGACAGTGTAGTTTTTCATGGCATATTTTGTTTATTGTTTTATTTCTGTTTACAGTTAATTTTCTCGCTCTATCCGTGCTTTTCCTGAGTCGTGCAGTGAGTATACTGATAATGTTGTCACTCGCCGTTGTACAGTTCCTCCGAGCATTATTGACGCCGACAAGTCGAGCACGTCGGACGTCATTGTTCAAGAAGGCGACACCGCGACGCTGTGGTGCATGACTTCGGGCACCCCCACACCGCAGGTCACGTGGTATCAATGTCCCCATCACAGTCGCCGCGCTTGCAGCTCGTCCACAGACACAGGTTCGTCCGCCTGTCTCTTTCCGATGACAAAACCGTAGAATATCCTTCTTCAGTATTTCAGATGAAGTCACACTATAATGACTCAGAGCCATCCGTATTGCAGTTGTACTACTCGTATGTAGCAACATCAGCGCAGGCTTACAAACCCTCTCCATAATCTGTAACTGTTAAATATAACGGCAAAATATTGATAGTTATTAGTTATTGTATTAATTTTTGAAGAAATATATCCCATAATTTCGCAATCTGACAAGAAGCCGTGCTACTGCAGAGGGACCGCGCAACGCGCTATGTTAGTAAATTCGTGCTATGTTTCTCAAGGTATGGCAGTTAGAAAGGTTTCAAACAGCAAAAATGACATTCAAGGTCATTTAAGGACAGTAGTGCCATGCGATAGACCACATACAATTTCCTAGTAGTCAACCAGCGTAACTCTGTCTCCATTTTGTACCATTTCCAAGATATTGTCAGCTATTTCCCAAAGTTTAAAAGTCGGTCACGTGATGCTGAATACATCCGGTCGAGGATAATACATCATGCATAGTGGCTGTCGTTGATATGCCGCAAAGTAACAATAAATAACTTCAAGTGTAATCACTGTGATGCTTATTAGTTACCGACCACGTTAGTGGTCCAGGTAGAACAATCGGGCTGTCATGTGTGTGTGTTTGTGTGTCCGGACAATAACGTTTGAACCCGTGGCCAATACGATGAAATACTGGTTCATTTTGACATTTTATATATGTCAACTTTGAAGATCAAGGTCATAGATTAAACTTCACAGCAGGAATTCAACTGCTAGGATGGCCGACCGTGGCTGAAAAGCAGACCCGAATTGGAAACTGTAAATAAGTAACAGCCAGGCGAAATTTTCCAAGGGCCGGTTTTTCACCGCAAATTAATCTTCCATTAACGTTATTGTTATTAGGAGATTAATCTAATTAGGAGTTAATTTCCCATTAACGTTAACTGAAGATTAATTTGCGGTGGAATAGCCGGCCCTTAGTCCAATACACCACCTCTGTTACCGCGATCGGCTAAAATGTTGCTAAAATGGTCGGTTCTACCTCAAGTGAGGTATTTCTGGTTAGTGCCGATGTTGCTTCTGATGCTCATAAGGATGATGACGGTGTTGACGTGATTATAGACTACGGTGATCAGCGTCGACTGGTCGGTGTCGGTCACAAGCTGGTACTCGGCAACATAACACGTGACTCAGATGACGTGTTCGAATGTCACGCTGACAACGGAGTACCGCCGCCAACGCGAAAGACGTTTCACGTCACCGTCGAATGTAAACATCTAGTTAAACATCAGCGAAATACGCATGTAACCTACCTCTTTACCTCCCCCACTTTCGGCGAGGGTAATGTTTTCACCACAGTTTGTTTGTCTGTTTCTCCGCGCGATATCTCAAAAACCGATGCAGCTGAGATCATCAAAGTTGAAGTAGAAATGTTCCACGACAAGTCCTGGAAATCCATTTATTTCGGGGTCAAAATATCAGAGATCAAGGTCATGAGTCACAAGAACATTGCCAACGTGGGTCGTTGCACTTAAAGAGGCTGACTCCATGCATAAAATCGAAATCGAAAACAATAAGGATTTTTTTTTATTTTTTGAATTTCGAAGGTGTATGCCATGGCGTGGTGTGACGTGGTGGCGCAACGGATAGAGTGTTGGACTTGCGATCAACAGGTTGTAGGTTCAAATCCTACTCGGGGCAAAAGCTGTGTAACAACCTTGGGCAAATTGTTTACACCTATGTGCCTGTCACCAAGCAGTATAACTTGGTACCGGCTAAGAGGCGGTGGTGCTGTGCGGCTGGGATGGTAACCGCAGGCCTGGCGGAAAGTAATGACAGCCTACCGCCGGGTAGATGGCAGCGGGCTGACTGCCTGTACACCGGGATCAGCTCCGGGCCCAACGTTTGGTAACGATTATGGGAGGCCTTTTATGCTATGACCTACTGTGATCCGCTGAAAACGCCACTGATGCAATTGACATAATGTATCACTGCTGACTTTCAGTAACTATTACGTTGCATGACAGACTGAGCACACCTTACTATCAATTGTAGGTTTTCCTGGACCTGAGTGTTTTGAATGACTGATAGAGTGAGTGACTGTTACGTAAGCAGAGTTTAACGTTCTGCTCATGCGGCTAGACACATTGTTTTGGGCAATGAGTCTTTCGGTATCCGAGGTGGCCACTCGGACACTACTGTGTGAGCCAAAATTGCCTAAAATTACAGCCGAATTACCAGGTGACCTATGTCAAAACATATTCACAGCCTGTTCTGTAATGTACGTTTTGCTTGGTCCTAATGACGTGAGGTCCATGACGTGAGTTACTGTGCGGCAGTATTGACCGGCATTGTGTATCGGAACGGATGAAGCTAATTGGGGTACAAATCGAAATCTGGCATTTGGCGAAGAGTTGCATTGATTGCAGTCGTACGAGCGATGCAGGCCGCCATTGAGCTGCGAACGTGTTCACTCACGCGTGTCGTTGCCTTGAAAACACTTCCGCATTTCACACCTTGCTGCCGGTGATTGATTTACCTGAATGCCTACCTGGCCGGCTGCTGCTGCACGCTCTCGTGACGTTGTTATTCAATACCAGATCTCTCCATCACTGTAACTGATCGTTATTGATGTGTTAATTTCCGCTAATCGCCACACATGTGGCCTCCACTCCTGCATCAAGTCGCGCTTCGTATCGCGCGGTTGCCGAATTCATGCATTATATATTCATCTTTATTCACCGTTCTGGTAGTATAGATACAGAAACCATCCACCATACAAATGAACAAAATACACACAAAATAATCAATGAAAAAATAAACATAGCTTGCGGAGACTTAACTAACTAAGAACGGAACTAAACGGAACAGTGTTTTTCTATTTCTACCGTGTGATATTCGGTGAATAAAGATTACTAAATTTGCACACAGTGTTTACAGATGACCGATATTTTTAAAGAAAGTTATTCGTCCGTCTAGTTAGCAAACACTTGGCAATTGGCAACCAAAAACATGACATTCCTGCACTATTTGCACGTCGCCTGTTTTAAATATTTTCATGAGCACGCGATTGACAGTAAAGTCTAGCGACCGCAAGTCCGTCTTAGTTAAGGAACAAGCTTCAAGCCCGTATAATAGTATTGGCATGCATTTGCTACCAATTAATTGAAGTATGACGTCTTCTGAAGCAATGTTCAGAAGTTTACCTAAAATACTGTTAACTGCACTATAAACGAGCGTTTGGCATGATCAGGACTGAATGTGAAATACCCCGAACGGACAATGGTTATTATTGTCCGGACATGCAGTCACACACACACACACACACACGCACACGCACATCGATTGACTGCTATACCTGGACCACTAAACTGATTAATAGTGACTGAAAAACTTCAAAGTTCTAGAGTGACCGTCGTCAATTATCAGGTAGAGTGATTTTACTGAGTAACCTAAACTGAAGTACTAAAGTCACAAAAATTCATTATGCCGTCAGTATAGTGACGAGCCATCGCTCAGTTCTTTTTGACTACGATCTCACGCAACGAGTTGACTATCGTTCAGTCGTTCGACGAGTGTTACGACGATCGCCGTGTGAGTTGTGTAGTGCGTCTGGTTGTTGCCAGTTGGTCCCGAGATAACGATGCCGGCGACGCGGCTCGGGCAGGCGCGCGGCCTCGAGACGATCCTCGAATGTCGCATAACGGCGTACCCGCACGCCGTCAACTACTGGCAGAAGGACGGCCGTCGCATCGTCAGTTCGAGCAAGCACCGCATCGAGGCGTACGACGACGGCGACAACAAGCTGACGCTGAGTCTGCGCATTGTTGACATCGACGTCGACGACTACGGACGATACGACTGCGTCGCCGCCAACGCACTCGGCACCGATCAACAAGCCATCCACCTCTTCGGTACGAATTTCCGATCATTATTACTGGCCCGCCTACACACAGTGTAGGGGAGCAGTATTGTTTTGCTCTCTGGCGCCTGTCGTCGTCGTCTGCCGGTGCAAGATAGCGACATAGTTACTATGGAACGCTAATATGCTATTTCCGGTGACCTTGAGTGACCCTAACTACCCCAAACCACCCCATTTTCGACATTTTGTATCGCCTTTCATATCTTCGTAGTGAGTGGAAATAGAGAATTCAAATTTGATAGGTAGGTTGACGGTAGCAAGTGACCTGGATGGTCTACCATCCCTGAAAGGGGCATGGTTAATCACGTGAACCACTTAAATTTTGGTGGGCACCAGCCATATCTCTGGAACGGCTGATCGTCTCAGGCGCTATTAACTTAGTTCGCCGGTGAGTATCATAAACTTCTGATGGTCGTCGGACAACTGTTGATCACACCCACCGTCTAGATCTGTATTTTCAATAGTTAGGCTGAGTATACTTGTAGAAAAATGGTCTAATTACCATATGATGCGATACGGAATATTTAGCATGCGCTGAGCCTCTGCGTCGCGCGGGTCTGTCAGTGGCAGCGGAGACTCTTGCTAAGATATGTGAGCGGACAGACAGACAGACAGACAGACAAACAAACAGTTATACGGGCATATTGCTTGCAATACTTCACACCCCTACCGGGGACGAAGTATGATAGAACAGTTGTTGAAAACGTCAGTTGTCTTTGTCAATATACCTCATTATTACTGGCCCGCCCAATGGGCCAGTATGGTTTTGCACGCTATCGTCTGTCGGCGTCGTCTGTCGTCGTCTGCAACGCTGCCAACAATAATAATAATAAAGTAAGCTTATAAATGTTTGGTATACGGAGGTTTCCATATCAGTGTGTCGCTCGTATTTAATCTGCAAGTTGCTGCTGCTAATTAGAATACGTGCCGAGTGAGACGGATGTGATGGACAACGCCGTATGGCAGCAGTGGACGCGGAACCGCGTCGTCGTTCCAACACCTTCGGTCATCGTCACGCGCCGTCGAAATCACCACAGACGCGTCGAGCACTTGCACAGTACGTTTCAACGACAGCCCGCTTGCTACACATCGCATGTTCAGGGGCGTATCCACGGTTTAAAAAGTGGGGGGACGAATCATTGCGAGCACGAGGAACGAGGCGCAGAGGGGTGGGTGTGAGGAGGGGTGTCCCTTTCCCCACC